>Ga0115851_100277_pt1 | contig 20684 bp, 27 predicted proteins | sample InSIn2gowninarea_FD_83865 | JGI IMG/M metagenome (GOLD analysis project Ga0115851, IMG submission 83865)
CGTTCGTGCAACTCGTTTGCTCGGCTCTCCCTTGTGGCTTCGTTTTGGTCGTGTGGGCACCCATGTAAAATCATTCGAGTGGGTCATTTGAGGGCATCCGTGTCAACTCGTTCGGGCGGGTCGTTCGAGCAAGGGCGTGCCCCAGCGAATGAGACCATATCAGAAATGCTAAGTTGTGACCCGATGTTGGCTTTGTGCACGTTCATGCAGCTCGTTTTCTCAGCTCTCCCTTGTGGCTTCGTTTCGGTCGTGCGGGCGCCCATGTAAAATCGTTCGGTCGGGTCGTTTGTGGGTGTCTGTGTCAACTCGTTCAGGGGGGTCATCCAGGCGAGGGTGCGCCCAAGAGAATGAGCCCGAATCAACTCGTTTTCCTGGCTCTCCCTTGTCCCTTCGTTTCGGTCCTGCGGGCGCCGATGTAAAATCGTTCAGGTGGGTCGTTTGAGGGCGTCCGTGTCAACTCGTTCGGGTGAGGGCACGCCAGGCCGAATGAGCCCGTATCAAAAATGCTAAGTTGTGACCCGAGGATGGCTTTGTGCATGTTCATGCATCTTGTTTGCCCGTCTATCCCTTGTGGCTGCGTTTCAGTCGTGCGAGTGCCCATGTAAAATCGTTCGGTCGAGTCGTTTGATGGCATCCATGTCCACTCGTTCGGGTGGGTCGTTAGGGCGAGGGTGCGCCCGGGTGAACGAGCCTGTATGAAAAATGCTAAGTTGTGACCCGAGGTTGGCTTTGTGCACATTCGTGTAGCTCGTTTGCCCGGCACTCCCTTGTGGCTTCGTTTCGGTCATGCGGGCGCCCATGTAAAATCGTTCGAGCGGGTCGTTTGAGGGCGTCCGTGTCAACTCGTTCGGGCGGTTTGTTTGGGCGAGGGTGCGCCCAAGCGAACAAGCCTGTATCAAAGATGCTATGTTGTGACCGAAGGTTGGCTTTGTGCACATTTATGTAGCTCATTTGCCCAGGTCTCCCTTGTCCCTTTGTTTCAGTCATGCGGGTGCCCATGTAAAATCGTTACGGCGGGCTGTTTGGGGGCGTCCGTGTCAACTTGTTCGGGCAGGTCGTTCGGGCGAGGGTGTGCCCAGGCGAACGAGCCCATATAAAAAATGCTAAGTTGTGACCCAAGGTTGGCTTTGTGCACGTTCGTGGAGCTCATTTGCCCAACTCTCCCTTGTGGCTTCGTTTCAGTCATGCGGGCACCGATGTAAAATCGTTCAGGCAGGTTGTTTAAGGGCGTCCGTGTCAACTCATTTGGGCGGGTCATTCGGGAGGGTCGTTCTGGTGACGACACGCCCGAGCGAACGGGCCCGTATCAAAAATGCTAAGTTGTGACCCGAGGTTGGCTTTGTGTACGTTCGTGCAGCTCGTTTGTCCGACTCTCCCTTGTGACTTCGTTTCGGTCATGCGGGCGCCCATGTAAAATCGTTCGGTCGGGTCGTTTGAGTGCATCCGTGTCAACTCGTTCGGACGGGTCGTTGGGGTGAGGGCACGCCCAGGCGAACGAGCCCGTATAAAAAATGCTAAGTTGTGACGTAAGGATGGCTTTGTGCACATTCGTGCAGCTCGTTTTCCCGACTCTCCCTTGTGGCTTCGTTTCGGTCGAGCGAGTGCCCACGCAAAATCGTTCGGGCTGGTCGTTTGAGGGTGTCTGTGTCAACTCGTATAGGCGGGTCCTCCGGGTGAGGGCACGCCGAGGCAAACGAGACCGTATCAAAAATGCTAAGTTGTGATCCAAGGTTGGCTATGTGCACGTTTGTGCAGCTCGTTTGCCCAGTTCTACCTAGTCCCTTCATTTTGGTTGTGCAGGCGCCCATGTAATATCATTCGAGCGGGTCGTTTGAGGGCGTCCATGTCAGCTCATTGAGGCAAGTCGTTCGGGTGAGGGCGTGCATGGGTGAACGAGCCTGTATCAAAAATGCTAAGTTGTGACCCGGGGTCGTGCGACTGCCCATGTAAATTCGTTCAGGAGGGTCGTTTGACGGTGTCCGTGTCAACTCACTCGGGCAGGTCGTTTGGGCGAGGGCACGGCCGGGCGAACGAGCCCGTATAAAAAATGCTAAGTTGTCACACGAGTTTGGCTTTGTGCAGGTTCGTGCAGCTCATTTGCCCAACTCTCCCTTGTGGCTTCGTTTCAGTTGTGCGGGTGCCCATGTAAAATCATTTGGGAGGGTCATTTGAGGGCATTCGTGTCAACTCGTTCGAGCGAGGCCATGCCTGGGCGAACGAGCCTGTATCAAAAATTCTAAGTTGTGAACCGATGTGGGCTTTGTACACGTTTGTGCAGCTCGTTTGCCTGGCTCTCCCTTGTCACTTCATTCGGGCGGGTCATTTGAGGGCATCCGTGTCAGCTCGTTCGAGCGTGTCGTTCGGGTGAGGGCGCACCCGGGCGAACGAGCCCGTATAAAAAATGCTAAGTTGTGACCTGATGTTGTCTTTGTGCACGTTCGTGCAGCTCGTTTGCTCGGCTCTCCCTTGTCGCTCTGGTTGGGTCGTGCGGGCACCCATGTAAAATCGTTTGGTTGGGTCGTTTGAGGGCGTCCGTGTCAACTCATTTGGGCGGGTCGTTCAGGCGAGGGGGTGCCTGGGCAAACGAGCCCATATCAAAAATGTTAAGTTGTGACTCGAGGTTGGCTTTGTGCACATTCGTGTAGATCGTTTTTCTAGCTCTTCCTTGTGGCTTTGTTTCGGTCGTGCGGGCGCCGATCTGAAATCGTTCAGTTGGGTCATTTGAGGGTGTCCGTGTCAACTCGTTCGGGTGGGACGTTTGGGCGAGGGCATGCCCTGGTGAATGAGCCGTATAAAAAATGCTAACGAGCCGTATAAAAAATGCTAAGTTGTGACCCGATGTTGGCTTTGTGCACGTTCGTGCAGCTCGTTTGCTGGCTCTCCCTTGTGGCTTTGTTTCGGTCGTGCGGGTGCCGATGTAAAATCGTTCAGTTGGTTCGTTTGAGGGCGTCTGTGTCAACTCGTTCGGGTGGGTCGTTCGGGTGAGGGCGCACCCGGGCGAATGAGCCGGTATCAAAAAATGTTAAGTTGTGACACGAGGCTGGCTTTGTGCACGTCCGTGCAGTGCATTTGCCTGGCTCTCCCTTGTCCCTTCGTTTCGGTCGTGCAGGTGCCCATGTAAAATCGTTTGGGCAGGTCATTTGAGGGCGTCCGTGTCAACTCGTTCGGGCGAGTCGTTTGGGCGAGGGCTTGCTCGGGCATACGAGCCCATATCAAAAATGGTAAGTTGTGACCCGAGGTTGGTTTGTGCACGTTCATGCAGCACGTTTGCCCAGCTCTCTGTCGTCCCTTCATTTCGGTCGTGCGGGCACCCATGTAAAATCGTTCGGGTGGGTCATTTGAGGGCGTCCATGTCAACTCATTCGGGCGGGTCGTTCGGGCGAGGGGGCACCCGGGCGAACGAGCCCGTATAAAAAATGCTAAGTTGTGACCCGAGGTTGGCTTTGTGCACGTTCGTACAGATCGTTTGCCCGGCTCTCGCTTGTGGCTTCGTTTCGGTTGTGCAGGTGACCATGTAAAATTGTTCAGGCGGGTCGTTTGTGGGCGTCTGTGTCAACTCGTTCGTGCAGGTCGTTCGGACGAGGGCGCGCCCGGGCGAACGAGCCTGTATAAAAAATGCTAAGTTGTCACCCAATGTTGGCTTTGTGCATGTTCGTGCAGCTCATTTCCTTGGCTCTCCCTTGTGGCTTCGTTTCAGTCCTGCGGGCACCTAAGTAAAATCGTTCGATCGGGTCGTTTGTGGGCATTAGTGTCAACTCATTTGGGCGGGTTGTTCGGGTGGGACGTTCAGGCGAGGGCGTGCTTGGGCAAATGAGCCCGTATCAAAAAATGCTAAGTTGTGACCCGAGGTTGGCTTTGTGCGCGTTCGTGCAGCTCGTTTGCCCGGCTCTTCCTTGTCCCTTCGTTTCAGTCATGCGAGCACCCATGTAAAATCGTTCATTCGGGCCGTTTGATGGCTTCCGTGTCAACTAGTTCAGGCGGGTCGTTCGGGCGAGGGCGCCCCCCAACGAACGAGCCCGTATCAAAAATGCTAAGTTGTGACCCGAGGTTGGCTTTGTGCACGTTCGTGCAACTCGTTTGCCTGGGTCTCCCTCGTGGCTTCGTTTTGGTCGTGCGGGCTTCCATAAAAAATCATTCGGGCTGGTCATTTGACGGTGTCCGTATCAACTCGTTCGGGCGGATCGTTCAGGCGAGGGCGCGCCCGGGCGAACGAGCCCGTATAAAAAATACTAAGTTGTGACTGGAGGTTGGCTTTGTGCATGTTTTTGCAGCTCGTTTGGCCGGCTCTCCCTTCTCCCTTCGTTTCGGTCGTGCGGGCGCCCATTTAAAATCGTTCGGGCGGGTCGTTTGGGGGCGTCCGTGTCAACTCGTTTGGGCGGGTCATTCTGGCGGGTCTTTCGGGTGAGGGCGCGGCCGGGCGAACAAGCCCGTATCAAAAATGCTATGTTGTGACCCGAGGTTGGCTTTATGCACGTTCGTGCAGCTCGTTTGCTCGGCTCTACCTCATGGCTTCATTTCAGTCGTGCATGCACCCATTTAAAATCATTTGGGCAAGTCGTTTGAGGGTGTCCATGTCAACTCGTTCGGGCGGGTCATTCGGGCGAATCGTTTAGGTGAGGGCGCGCCTGGGAGAACGAGCCCGTATAAAAAATGCTAAGTTGTGACTGGAATTTGGCTTTGTCCATGTTCGTGCAGCTCGTTTGCCCGACTCTCCCTTCTCCCTTCGTTTCGGTCATGCAGGCGCCCATGTAAAATCGTTCGGGCGGGTCGTTTGGGGGCGTCTGTGTCAACTCGTTTGGGCAGGTCGTTCAGGCGAGGGCATGCCCGGGTGAACGATCTCGTATAAAAAATGCTAGGTTGTGACCCGAGGTTGGCTTTGTGCATGTTCGTGCAGCTCGTTTGCCCGGATCTCCCTTGTCCCTTCATTTCGGTCGTGCGGGCGCCCATGTAAAATCGTTCGGGTGGGTCGTTTGAGGACATCCGTGTCAACTCATTCGGGTGGGTCGTTCGGGCGAGGGCGGGACCGGGAGAACGCGCCCGTATCAAAAATGCTAAGTTGTGACCCGAGGTTGGCTTTGTGCACGTTCATGTAGGTCATTTGCCCGGCTCTCCCTTGTTGCTTCGTTTCGATCATGTAGGCGCCCATGTAAAATTGTTCGATCGAGTCATTTGAGGGCATCTGTGTCAACTGGTTCGGGTGGGGCGTTCGAGCAAGGGTGCACCCCAGTGAACGAGCCCGTATAAAAAATGCCAAGTTGTGACCCGATGTTGGCTTTGTGCACATTCGTGCAGCTCGTTTGCCTGGCTCTCCCTTGTGGCTTCGTTTCGGTCGTGTGGGCGCCCATGTAAAATAGTTCGGTCTGGTCGTTTGAGGGCGTCCGTGTCAACTCGTTCGGGTGGGTTGTTCGAGCGAGGGTGCGCCCGAGCGAACGAGCCCGTATCAAAAAATGCTAAGTTGTCACCCGAGGTTGGCTTTTTGCACGTTCGTGCAGCTCGTTTGCCCGACTCTCCCTTGTCCCTTCATTTTGGTCGTGCGGGCGCCCATGTAAAATCATTCGGGCGGGCCGTTTGAGGGCATCCATGTCAAATTGTTCGGGCGGGTCGTTCGGGTGAGGGCGCGCCCGGGTGAACGAGCCCATATAAAAAATGCTTAGTTGTGACCCGAGGTTGGCTTTGTGCATGTTCATGCAACTCGTTTGCTCGGCTCTCCCTTATGGCTTCATTTCGGTTGTGTGCACGCCCATGTAAAATCATTCGGGCGGGTTGTTTGACGGCGTCTATGTCGACTCGTTTGGGCAGGTCGTTCGGGCAGGTCATTTGAGCGAGGGTGCACCCGGGCAAACGAGTCCATATAAAAAATGCTAAGTTGTGACTGGAGGTTGGTTTTGTGCATGTTTGTGCAGCTCGTTTACCCGGCGCTCCCTTGTCCCTTCGTTTTGGTCGTGCGGGCACCCATGTAAAATCGTTCGGGTGGGCCATTTGGGGGCGTCCGTGTCAACTCGTTCAGACAGGTCGTTCAGGCGAGGGTGTGCCCAGGCAAACAAGCCTGTATAAAAAATGCTAAGTTTTAACCCGAGGTTGGCTTTGTGCACGTTCGTGTAGCTCGTTTGCCTAGCTCTCCCTTGTGGCTTGGTTTCGGTCATGCGAGCATCCATGTAAAATCGTTCGGGCAGGTTGTTTGAGGGCGTCTGTGTCAACTCATTCAGGCAGGTCATTCGGGTGAGGGCGCGCCCGGGCGAATGAGCCCATATCAAAAATGCTAAGTTGTGACCCGAGGTTGGCTTTGTGCACGTTCGTGCAGCTCGTTTGCCCAGCTCTCCCTTGTGGCTTTGTTTCGGTCGTGCGATCGCCCTGTAAAATCATTCGATCAAGTCATTTGAGGGCGTCCGTGTCAACTCATTCGGGCAGGCTATTCAGACGGATCGTTCAGGTGAGGGCATGCCCATGTAAAATCGTTCGGGCGGGTCGTTTGGGGGCGTCCGTGTCAACTCGTTGGGGCGGGTCGTTCGAGTGAGGGCACGCTCGGGTGAATGAGCCCGTATCAAAAATGCTAAGATTTGACCCAAGGTTGGCTTTGTGCACATTCATGTAGCTCGTTTGCCCGGCTCTCCCTTGTGGCTTCGTTTCAGTCGAGTGGGCGCCCATGCAAAATCGTTCAGGCTGGTCGTTTGAGGGCGTCTGTGTCAACTGGTTCAGGCGGGTCGTTCAGGTGAGGGCGCGCCTAGGCGAACGAGCCCGTATAAAAAATGCTAAGTTGTGACCCGAGGTTAGCTTTGTGCATGTTTGTGTAGCTCGTTTGCCCTGCTCTCCCTTGTAGCTTCGCTTCGGTTGTGCGGGCGCCCATGTAAGATTGTTCGGTCGGGTCGTTTGAGGGCATCTGTGTCAACTTGTTCGGGAGGGTCATTCGGTTGAGTGTGCGCTCGGGCGTACGAGCCCATATAAAAAATGCTAAGTTGTGACCCGAGGTTGGCTTTGTGCACGTTGGTGCAGCTCGTTTGCTTGGCTCTCCCTTGTCCCTTCGTTTCGGTCGCCCATGTAAAATCGTTCGGGTTGGTCATTTGAGGGCCTCCTTGTCAACTCATTAAGGGGGGGTCATTCGGGGGGCTCGTTCAGGCGAGAGCGCACCCGAGCGAATGAGCCTATATAAAAAATGCTAAGTTGTGACCCAAGGTTGGCTTTGTGCACATTCGTTCAACTCATTTTCCCGGCTCTCCCTTGTCCCTTCGTTTCGGTCGTATGGGTGCCCATGTAAAATCGTTCGGGCGGGTCATTTGAGGGCGTCCATGTCAACTCATTCGGGTGAGGGCGCGCCCAGCCGAACGAGCCCGTATCAAAAATGCTAAGTTGCGACCCGAGGTTGGATTTGTGCATGTTCGTGCAGCTCGTTTGTCCGGCTCTCCCTTGTGGCTTCGTTTCGGTCATGCGGGTGCCCATTTAAAATCGTTCGGTCGGGTCGTTTGAGGGCATCCATGTCAACTCATTCAGGGGGGTCATTCGGGCGGGTCGTTCGGGCGAGGGCGCACCCGGGCGAATGAGCCCTTATAAAAAATGCTAAGTTGTGACCCAATGGTGGCTTTGTGCATGTTCATGCAGCTCGTTTGCCTGGCTCCCCCTTGTGGCTTCGTTTCAGTCGTGCGGGTGCCCATGTAATATCATTCGGGCGGGTTGTTTGAGTGCGTCCGTGTCAACTCGTTCGGGCGAGGGCATGTCCGGGCAAACGAGCCCGTATCAAAAATGCTAAGTTGTGACCCGAGGTTGGTTTGTGCACATTCGTGCAACACGTTTTCCTGGCTCTCCCTTGTCCCTTCGTTTCGATCGTGCGGGCGCCCATGTAAAATCGTTCAGGCGAGTCGTTTGAGGGCATCCATGTCAACTAATTCAGGCGGGTCGTTCAGGCAGGTCGTTCGGGCAAGGGGGCGCCCGGGCGAACGAGCCCGTATCAGAAATGCTAAGTTGTGACCTGAGGTTGGCTTTGTGCACATTCATGCAGATCATTTGCCCGGCTCTCGCTTGTGGCTTCGTTTCGGTTGTGCAGGTGACTATGTAAAATCATTCGAGTGGGTCATTTGAGGGCATCCGTGTCAAAGCATTCGGGCGGGTCATTCAGACGAGGGCGCGCCTGGGCGAACGAGCCCGTAAAAAAAATGCTAAGTTATGACTCGAGGTTGGCTTTGTGCATGTTCGTGCAGCTCGTTTGCCTGGGTCTCGATTGTGGCTTCGTTTCGGTCGTGCGGGCACCCATGTAAAATCATTCGGTCGGGTTGTTTGAGGGCGTCCGTGTCAACTCGTTTGGCTGGGTCGTTCGGGTGAGGGCGCGCCCCGGTGAACGCGCCCATATCAAAAATGCTAAGTTGTGACCCGATGTTGTCTTTGTGCACATTCGTGTAGCTCGTTTGCCCGGCTCTCGCTTGTGGCTTCATTTGGGTTGTGCGGGCACCCATGTAAAATCGTTCGGTCAGGTCATTTGAGGGCGTATGTGTCAACTCGTTCGGGCGAGGGCGCGCCCGGGCGAATGAGCTCGTATCAGAAAATGCTAAGTTGTGACCCAAGGTTGGCTTCGTGAACATTCGTGCAGCTCGCTTGCCCGTCTCTCCCTTGTCCATTTGTTTGGGTCGCGCGGGCCCCCATGTAAAATCGTTCGGGCGGGTCATTTGAGGGCATCCATGTCAACTCGTTCAGGCGGGTTGTTCGGGCAAGGGCGCGCCCGGGAAAATGAGCCCATATAAAAATGTTAAGTTGTGACCCGAGGTTGTCTTATTGCACGTTCGTGCAGCTCGTTTGCCCGGCTTTCCCTTGTGGCTTTGTTTCGATCGTGCGGGCGCCCATGTAAAATCGTTCGGTCGGGTCATTTGAGGGCGTCCGTGTCAACTCATTCGGGAGGGTCGTTCAGGTGAGGGCGCGCCCAGGCGAACGAGCGCGTATAAAAAATGCTAAGTTGTGACCCGCAGTTGGCTTTGTGCACGTTCGTGCAGCTCGTTTGCTCGGTTCTAACTTATGGCTTCGTTTCAGTCGTGCAAGCGCCCATGTAAAATTGTTCGGGCGGGTTGTTTGAGGGTGTCCATGTCAACTCGTTCGGGCGAGGGTGTGCCCGGGTGAATGAGCCCCTATCAAAAATGCTAAGTTGTGACAGTAGGTTGGCTTTGTACACGTTTGTGCAGCTCATTTTCCCTTGCTCTCCCTTGTCCCTTCGTTTCGGTCGTGCAGGCGCCCATGTAAAATCGTTCGAGCGGGTCATTTAACGGCGTCTGTGTCGACTCGTTTGGCCGGGTTGTTCGGGCAGGTCATTTGAGCGAGGGTGTGCCTGTGTGAACGAGCCCATATAAAAAATGCTAAGTTTTGACTAGAGGTTGGCTTTGTGCACGTTTGTGCAGCTCGTTTACCCAGCTCTCCCTTGTCCCTTCATTTCGGTCGTGTGGGCACCCATGTAAAATCGTTCGGGCGGGCCATTTGGGGGCGTCCGTGTCAACTCGTTCAGGCGGGTCGTTCGGGCAAGGGCATGCCCAGGCAAACGAGCCCATATAAAAAATGCTAAGTTGTGACCTGAGGTTGGCTTTGAGCACGTTCGTGCAGCTCGTTTGCCTAGCTCTCCCTCGCGGCTTGGTTTCGATCATGCGAGTGTCCATGTAAAATCGTTCGGGCAAGTCGTTTGAGGGCGTCCGTCTCAACTCGTTCAGGCAGGTCGTTCGGGTGAGGGTGCGCCCGGGCGAACGAGCCCGTATCAAAAATGCTAAGTTGTGACCCGAGGTTGGCTTTGTGCATGTTCGTGCAGCTCGTTTGCCCAGCTCTCCCTTGTGGCTTTGTTTCAATCGTGCGAGTCTGTGTCAACTCGTTTGGGCGGGTCGTTCAGGCAAGGGTGCCCTCATGTAAAATCGTTCGGGCGGGTCGTTTGGGGGCGTCCATGTCAACACGTTGGGGCGGGTCGTTCGAGCGAGGTCACGCTCGGGTGAATGAGACCATATAAAAAATTCTAAGATTTGACCCAAGGTTGGCTTTGTGCACGTTCATGCAGCTCGTTTACCTGGCTCTCCCTTGTGGCTTCGTTTCGGTCGAGCAGGCGCCCATGCAAAATCGTTCGGATTGGTCATTTGTGGGCATCTGTGTCAACTGGTTCAGGCGGGTCGTTCAGGCGAGGGCGTACCTAGGCGAACGAGCCCGTATCAAAAATGCTAAGTTGTGACCCGAGATTAGCTTTGTGCACGTTTGTGTAGCTCGTTTGCCCTGCTCTCCCTTGTGGCTTCGTTTCGGTCGTGCGGGTGCCCATGTAAGATTGTTCGGTCGGGTCATTTGAGGGCATCCGTGTCAACTCATTCGGGAGGGTCATTCAGGCGAGTGTGCGCTCGGGCGTACGAGCCCGTATCAGAAATGCCAAGTTGTGACCCGAGGTTGGCTTTATGCACGTTGGTGCAGCTCCTTTTCCTGGCTCTCCCTTATCCCTTCGTTTCGGTCGCCCATGTAAAATCATTCGGGCAGGTCGTTTGAGGGCCTCCTTGTCAACTGGTTAAGGGGGGGTCATTCGGGGGGCTCGTTCAGGCGAGGGCACGCCCAAGCGAATGAGCCCGTATATAAAATGCTAAGTTGTGACCCAAGGTTGGCTTTGTGCACGTTCGTTCAACTCATTTGCCCGGCTCTCCCTTGTCCTTTCATTTCGGTCGTACGGGTGCCCATGTAAAATCATTCGGGCGGGTCATTTGAGTGCATCCATGTCAACTCATTCGGGCGAGGGCGCACCCAGGTGAACAAGCCTGTATCAAAAATGCTAAGTTGTGACCCAAGGTTGGCTTTCTGCATGTTCGTGCAGCTCGTTTGTCCGACTCTCCCATGTGGCTTCGTTTCGGTCATGCGGGCGCCCATTTAAAATCGTTCGGTCGGGTCGTTTGAGGGCATCCGTGTCAACTCATTCGGGGGGGTCATCCGAGCGGGTTGTTCGGGCGAGGGCACACCCGAGCGAAGGAGCCCTTATAAAAATTGCTAAGTTGTCACCCAATGATGGCTTTGTGCATGTTCGTGCAGCTCGTTTGCCCAGCTCTCCCTTGTCGCTTCGTTTCAGTCGTGCGGGTGCCCATGTAAAATCATTCGGGCGGGTCATTTGAGTGCGTCCGTGTCAACTCGTTCAGGGGAGGGCGCATCTGGGAAAATGAGCCCGTATCAAAAATGCTAAGTTGTGACCCGAGGTTGGTTTGTGAATGTTCATGCAGCACGTTTGCCCGACTCTCCCTTGTCCCTTCGTTTCGGTCGTGCGGGCGCCCATGTAAAATCATTCGGGCGAGTCGTTTGAGGGCGTCCGTGTCAACTCATTCAGGCGGGTCGTTCGCGTGAGGGGGTGCTTGGGCGAATGAGCCGGTATAAAAAATGCTAAGTTGTGACCTAAGGTTGGCTTTGTGCATTTTTGTGCAAATCGTTTGCCCCGCTCTCGCTTGTGGCTTCGTTTCGGTTGTGCAGGTGACTATGTAAAATCATTCGGGCGGGTCGTTTGAGGGCGTCCGTGTCAACTCGTTCGGGAGGGTCATTCAGACGAGGGCGCGCCCCAGCGAACGAGCCCGTATAAAAAATGCTAAGTTGTGACCCGAGGTTGGCTTTGTGCACGTTCGTGCAGCTCGTTTGCCTAGCTCTCACTTGTGGCTTCGTTTTGGTCATGTGGGCACCCATGTAAAATCATTCGGTCGAGTCGTTTGAGGACGTCTGTGTCAACTCGTTCGGGTGGGTCGTTCGGGCAAGGACATGCCCTGGTGAACGCGCCCGTATCAAAAATGCTAAGTTGTGACCTGATGTTGGCTTTGTGCACATTCGTGCAGCTCATTTGCCCAGCTCTCGCTTGTGGCTTCGTTTCGGTCGTGCCGGCACCCATGTAAAATCGTTTGGTCGGGTCGTTTGAGTGAGTCTGTGTCAACTCGTTCGGGTGAGGGCGCGCCCAGGTGAATGAGCTCGTATCAGAAAATGCAAAGTTGTGACCCAAGGTTGGCTTTGTGCACATTCATGCAGCTCGCTTGCCCGTCTCTCCCTTGTCCCATCGTTTGGGTCACGCGGGTGCCCATGTAAAATTTTTCAGGCGGGTCATTTGAGGGCGTCCATGTCAACTCGTTCGGGCGGGTTGTTCGGGCGAGGGCGCGCCAGGGCAAATGAGCCCGTATAAAAAATGTTAAGTTGTGACCCGAGGTTGGCTTATTGCACATTCGTACAGCTCGTTTGCCCTGCTCTCCCTTGTGGCTTTGTTTCGGTCGTGCGGGTGCCCATGTAAAATCTTTCGGTCGGGTCGTTTGAGGGTGTCCGTGTCAACTCGTTCGGGAGGGTTGTTCAAGTGAGGGCGCGCCGGGGCAAATGAGCCCGTATCAAAAATGCTAAGTTGTGACCCGCGGTTGGCTTTGTGCACGTTCATGTAGCTCGTTTGCTCGGCTCTACCTTGTGGCTTCATTTCGGTCGTGCAAGTTCCCATGTAAAATTGTTCGGGCAGGTCGTTTAAGGGTGTCCATGTTAACTCGTTTGGGCAAGGGTGTGCTCGGGCGAACGAGCCCCTATCAAAAATGCTAAGTTGTGACCGTAGGTTGGCTTTGTGCACGTTCGTGCAGCTCGTTTTCCCGGCTCTCCCTTGTCCCTTTGTTTTGGTCGTGCGAGCGCCCATGTAAAATCGTTCGGGCGGGTCGTTTGGGGGCGTCCGTGTCAACTCGTTGGGCTGGGTCGTTCGAGCGAGGGCACACTCGGGTGAATGAGCCTGTATAAAAAATGCTAAGATTTGACCCAAGGTTGGCTTTGTGCACATTTGCGCAGCTCTCCCTTGTCCCTTCGTTTCGGTCGTGCGGGCGACCATTTAAAATCGTTCGGGCGGGTTGTTTGGGGGCATCCGTGTCAACTCGTTCAGGCAGGTCATTCTTGTGGGTCTTTCGGGTGAGGGTGCGCCCGGGCGAACGAGCTCGTATAAAAAATGCTATGTTGTGACCCGAGGTTGGCTTTATATATGTTCGTGCAGCTCGTTTGCCCGGCTCTACCTCGTGGCTTCGTTTCAGTCGTGCATGTGCCCTTTTAAAATCATTTAGGAAAGTCGTTTGAGGGTGTCCATGTCAACTCGTTCGGGCGGGTCATTCAGGTCAGTCATTCAGGCGAGGGTGCGCCCGGGCAAACGAGTCCGTATAAAAAATGCTAAATTGCCACCGGAGGTTGGCTTTGTCCACGTTCGTGTAGCTCGTTTGCCCGACTCTCCCTTGTCCCTTCATTTCGGTTGTGCAGGCGCCCATGTAAAATTGTTCGGGCGGGTCGTTTGGGGGTGTCCGTGTCAACTCGTTCGGGCGGGTCGTTCGAGCGAGGGTGCACCCGGGTGAACGATCTCGTATAAAAAATGCTAGGTTGTGACCCGAGGATGGCTTTGTGCATGTTCGTGCAGCTCGTTTTCTCGACTCTCCCTTGTCCCTTCGTTTTGGTCGTGCGGGTGCCCATGTAAAATCGTTCGGGTGGGTCATTTGAGGGCATCTGTGTTAACTCGTTTGGGTGGGTCGTTCGGGCGAGGGCACGACCGGGAGAACGAGCCCGTATAAAAAATGCTAAGTTGTGACTCAAGGTTGGCTTTGTGCACGTTCATGTAGGTCGTTTTCCCGGCTCTCCCTTGTGGCTTCGTTTCAGTCATGCAGGCACCCATGTAAAATCATTCGAACGGGTCATTTGAGGGCATCCGTGTCAACTCGTTCGGGTGAGGGCACACCCCGGTGAACGAGCCCGTATAAAAAATGCTAAGTTGTGACCCGATGTTGGCTTTGTGCACATTCGTGCAGCTTGTTTGCCTGGCTCTCCCTTGTGGCTTGGTTTCAGTCGTGCGGGTGCCGATGTAAAATAGTTCGGTCTGGTCATTTGAGGGCGTCCGTGTCAACTCGTTCGGGTGGGTTGTTTGGGCAGGTTGTTCAGGCGAGGGCGCGCCTGGGCGAACGAGCCCGTATCAAAAAATGCTAAGTTGTGACCCGAGGTTGGCTTTGTCCACGTTCGTGCAACTCGTTTACCCGACTCTCCCTTGTCCCTTCGTTTTGGTCGTGCGAGCGCCCATGTAAAATCGTTTGGGCGAGTCATTTGACGGCATCCGTGTCAAATCGTTCGGGCGGGTCGTTTGAGGGCATCCGTGTCAAATCATTCGGGCGGGTCGTTCGGGTGAGGGTGCGCTCGGGTGAATGAGCCCGTATAAAAAAAGCTAAGTTGTGACCCGAGGTTGGCTTTGTGCATGTTCGTGCAACTCGTTTGCCCGACTCTCCCTTATGGCTTCGTTTCGGTCATGTGGGTGCCCATGTAAAATCATTCGGGCGGGTCGTTTGACAGCATCTGTGTCGACTCGTTTGGGCGGGTCGTTCAGGCAGGTCATTCGAGCGAGGGTGCGCCTGGGCGAACGAGCCCATATAAAAAATGCTAAGTTGGGACCGCAAGTTGGCTTTGTGCACATTCGTGCAGCTCGTTTACCCGACTCTCCCTTGTCCCTTCATTTTTGTCGTTCGGGCACCGATGTAAAATCATTCAGGCGGGCCGTTTGGGGGCATCCGTGTCAACTCGTTCAGGCGGGTCGTTCGGGCAAGGGCGTGCCCAGGTGAACGAGCCCATATAAAAAATGCTAAGTTTTGACCCGAGGTTGGCTTTGTGCATGTTCGTACAGCTCATTTGCCTAGCTCTCCCTTGTGGCTTGGTTTCAGTCATGCGAGCATCCACGTAAAATCGTTCGGGTAGGTCGTTTGAGGGCGTCCGTGTCAACTCATTCAGGCAGGTCATTCGGGTGAGGGCACGCCCGGGCAAACAAGCCCGTATCAAAAATGCTAAGTTGTGACCCGAGGTTGGCTTTGTGCACATTTGTGCAGCTCGTTTGCCTAGCTCTCCCTTGTGGCTTTGTTTTGGTCGTGCGAGCGCCCATGTAAAATCGTTCAGTCAAGTCGTTTGAGGGCGTTTGTGTCAACTCGTTCGCCCGGGTCGTTCAGGCGAGGGCACGCCCAGGCGAATGAGCCCGTATAAAAAATTCTAAGTTGTGACCCGAGGTTGGCTTTGTGCACGTTTGTGCAGCTCGTTTGCCTGGTGCTCGCTTGTGGCTTCGTTTCGGTCGTGGGGGCGCCCATGTAAAATCATTCGGTCGGGTCGTTTGAGGGCATCCGTGTCAACCCGTTCGGGTGGGTCGTTCGAGTGAGGGCATGCCCTGGTGAATGAGCCTGTATAAAAAATGCTAAGTTGTGACCCGATGTTGGTTTTGTGCACATTCGTGCAGCTCGTTTGCCCGACTCTCGCTTGTGGCTTCATTTCGGTCGTGCGGGCACCCATGTAAAATCATTTGGTCGGGTCATTTGATGGCATCTGTGTCAACTCGTTCAGGTGAGGGTGCACCTGGGCGAATGAGCTCGTATCAAAAAATGCTAAGTTGTGACCCAAGGTTGGCTTTGTGCATGTTCGTGCAGCTCACTTGCCTGTCTCTCCCTTGTCCCTTCATTTGGGTCGTGCGGGCGCCCATGTAAAATCGTTCGGGCCGGTCATTTGAGGGCGTCTGTGTCAACTCGTTTGGGCGAGGGTGTGCCCGGGTGAACGAGCCCGTATAAAAAATGCTAAGTTGTGCCCCGAGGTTGGCTTATTGCACGTTCGTGCAGCTCGTTTTCCCCGCTCTCCCTTGTGGCTTTGTTTCGGTCGTGCGGGCGCCCATGTAAAATCGTTCGGTCGGGTCATTTGAGGGCGTCCGTGTCAACTCATTTGGGAGGGTCATTCGGGTGAGGGCACGCCCAGGCGAACGAGCCCATATCAAAAATGCTAAGTTGTGACCCGCGGTTGGCTTTGTGCACGTTCATGTAGCTCGTTTGCCCGACTCTACCTTGTGGCTTCGTTTCGGTCGTGCAGGCGCCCATGTAAAATCGTTCGGGCGGGTCGTTTGAGGGTGTCCATGTCAACTCGTTCAGGCAAGGGTGTGCCTGGGTGAACGAGCCCGTATCAAAAATGCTAAGTTGTTACCGTAGGTTGGCTTTGTGCACGTTCGTGCAGCTCATTTTCCCAGCTCTCCCTTGTGCCTTCGTTTCGGTCGTGCGGGCGCCCATGTAAAATCGTTCGGGCGGGTCGTTTGGGGGCGTCCATGTCAACTCGTTGGGGTGTTTCATTCGAGCGAGGGCACGCTTGGGTGAATGAGCCCGTATAAAAAATGCTAAGATTTGACCCAAGGTTGGCTTTGTGCACGTTCATGCAACTCGTTTGCCCGACTCTCCCTTGTGGCTTCGTTTCAGTCGAGCGGGCACCCATGCAAAATCGTTTGGGCTGGTCGTTTGAGGGCGTCTGTGTCAACTGGTTTAGGCGGGTCGTTTAGGCGAGGGCGCGCCTAGGCGAACGAGCCCATATAAAAAATACTAAGTTGTGACCCGAGGTTAGCTTTGTGCACATTTGTGTAGCTCGTTTGCCCTACTCTACCTTGTGGCTTCGTTTTGGTCGTGTGGGCGCCCATGTAAGATTGTTCAGTCGGGTCGTTTGAGGGCATCCGTGTCAACTCATTCAGGAGGGTCATTCGGGCGAATGCGCGCCCGGGCATACGAGCCCGTATAAAAAATGCTAAGTTGTGACCTGAGGTTGGCTTTGTGCACATTGGTGCAGCTCGTTTGCCCGGCTCTCCCTTGTCCCTTCGTTTCAGTCGCCCATGTAAAATCGTTCGGGCAGGTCGTTTGAGGGCCTCCTTGTCAACTCGTTAAGGGGTGGTCATTCAGGGGGCTCGTTCAGGCGAGGACGTGCCCGAGCGAATGAGCCCGTATAAAAAATGCTAAGTTGTGACCCAAGGTTGGCTTCGTGCACGTTCGTTCAACTCATTTGTCGAGCTCCCCCTTGTCCCTTCGTTTCGGTCGTACGGGTGCCCATGTAAAATTGTTCGGGAGGGTCATTTGAGGGCGTGCGTGTCAACTCATTCGGGCAAGGGCGCACCCAGGCAAACGAGCCCATATCAAAAATGCTAAGTTGTGACTCGAGGTTCGCCTTGTGTATGTTCGTGCAGCTTGTTTGTCCGGCTCTCCCTTGTGGCTTCGTTTTGGTCATGCGGGCACCCATTTAAAATCGTTCGGTCGGGTCGTTTGAGGGCATCCATGTCAACTCATTCGGGGGGGTCATTCAGGCGGGTTGTTCGGGCGAGGGGCGCCCGGGCGAATGAGCCCTTATAAAAAATGCTAAGTTGTGACCCGATGTTGGCTTTGTGCATGTTCGTGCAGCTCGTTTGCCAAGCTCTCCCTTGTGGCTTCGTTTTAGTCGTGCGGGTGCCCATGTAAAATCATTCGGGCGGGTCATTTGAGGGCGTCCGTGTCAACTCGTTCGGGCGAGGGCACATCTGGGAAAACGAGCCCGTATCAAAAATGCTAAGTTGTGACCCGAGGTTGGTTTGTGCACGTTCGTGCATCACGTTTGCCCGGCTCTCCCTTGTCCCTTCATTTCGGTCATGCGGGCACCCATGTAAAATCGTTCGGGCGGGTCGTTTGAGGGCGTCCGTGTCAACTCATTCGGGCAGGTCATTCGAGCGGGTCGTTCAGGCGAGAGGGTGCCCGAGCGAACGAGCCCGTATCAAAAATGCTAAGTTGTGACCTGAGGTTGGCTTTGTGCACGTTCGTGCAGATCGTTTGCTTGGTGCTCGCTTGTGGCTTCGTTTCGGTCGTGCGGGCACCCATGTAAAATCATTCGGTCGGGTCGTTTGAGGGTGTCCGTGTCAACTCGTTTGGGTGGGTCGTTCGGGTGAGGGCATGCCCCGGTGAATGAGCCCGTATCAAAAATGCTAAGTTGTGACCCGATGTTGGCTTTGTGCACATTCGTGCAGCTCGTTTGCCTAGCTCTCGCTTGTGGCTTTGTTTCGGTCGTGCGGGCACCCATGTAAAATCGTTCGGTCGGGTCGTTTGAGGGTGTTTGTGTCAACTCGTTCGGGCAAGGGCGCGCCCGGGTGAATGTGCTTGTATCAGAAAATGCTAAGTTGTGACCCAAGGTTGGCTTTCTGCACGTTCATGTAGCTCACTTGCCCGTCTCTCCCTTGTCCCTTCGTTTGGGTCGCGCGGGCGCCCATGTAAAATCGTTCAGGCGGGTCATTTGAGGGCATCCGTGTCAACTCGTTCGGGTGGGTTGTTCGGGCGAGGGCGTGCCCGGGTAAACGAACCCGTATAAAAAATTCTAAATTGTGACCCGAGGTTGGCTTATTGCACGTTTGTACAGCTCGTTTGCCCGACTCTCCCTTGTGGCTTTGTTTCGGTCGTGCGAGCGCCCATGTAAAATCGTTTGGTCGGGTCGTTTGAGGGCATCTGTGTCAACTCGTTTGGGAGGATCGTTTGGGTGAGGGCGCGCCCAGGTGAACGAGCCCGTATCGAAAATGCTAAGTTGTGAGCCGCGGTTGGCTTTGTGCACATTCGTGCAGCTCGTTTGCCCGGCTCTACCTTGTGGCTTCGTTTTGGTCATGCAGGCGCCCATGTAAAATCGTTCGGCCGGGTTGTTTGAGGTTGTCCATGTCAACTCGTTCGGGCAAGGGTGTGCCCAGGCGAACGAGCCCCTATCAAAAATGCTAAGTTGTGACTGTAGGTTGGCTTTGTGCATGTCCATGCAGCTCGTTTTCCTGGCTCTCCCTTGTCCCTTCGTTTCGGTCGTGCGGGTGCCCATGTAAAATCGTTTGGGCGGGTCGTTTGGGGGCGTCCATGTCAACTCGTTGGGGCGGGTCGTTCGAGCGAGGGCACGCTCGGGTAAATGAGCCCATATAAAAAATGCTAAGATTTGACCCAAGGTTGGCTTTGTGCACGTTCATGCAGCTCGTTTGCCCAGCTCTCCCTTGTGGCTTCGTTTCTGTCGAGCAGGCGCCCATGCAAAATCGTTCAGGCTGGTCATTTGAGGGCGTCTGTGTCAACTAGTTCAGGCAGGTTGTTCAGGCGAGGGTGTGCCTAGACGAATGAGCCTGTATCAAAAATGCTAAGTTGTGACCCGAGGTTAGCTTTGTGCACGTTTGTGCAGCTCGTTTGCCTTGCTCTCCCTTGTGGCTTCGTTTCGGTCGTGTGTGCGCCCATGTAAGATTGTTCGGTCGGGTCATTTGAGGGCATCCATGTCAACTCATTCGGGAGGGTCATTCAGGCGAGTGCGCGCCCGGGCATATGAGCCCATATAAAAAATGCTAAGTTGTGACCCGAGGTTTGCTTCGTGCACATTGGTGTAGCTCGTTTCCCCGGCTCTCCCTTGTCCCTTAGTTTCAATCACCCATGTAAACTCGTTCGGGCGGGTCGTTTGAGGGCCTCCGTGTCAACTCATTAAGGGGGGTCATTCGGGGGGCTCGTTCAGGTGAGGGCGCGCCCGAGCGAATGAGCCCGTATAAAAAATGCTAAGTTGTGACACAAGGTTGGCTTTGTGCACGTTCGTTCAACTCATTTTCCCAGCTCTCCCTTGTCCCTTCGTTTCAGTCGTGTGGGTGCCCATGTAAAATCATTTGGGCGGGTCGTTTGAGAGCGTCCATGTCAACTCATTCGGGCGAGGGCATGCCCAGGTGAACGAGCCCGTATCAAAAATGCTAAGTTGTGACCCGAGGTTGGCTTTGTTCATATTCGTACAGCTTGTTTGTCCGGCTCTCCCTTATGGCTTCGTTTCGGTCGTGCGGGCGCCCATTTAAAATCATTCGATCGGGTCATTTGAGGGCATCTGTGTCAACTCATTCGGGGGGGTCATTCGAGCAGGTCGTTCGGGCGAGGGCGCGCCCGGGCAAATGAGCCCTTATCAAAAATGCTAAGTTGTGACCCAATGTTGGCTTTGTGCATGTTCGTGCAGCTCGTTTGCCCAGCTCTCCCTTGTGGCTTCGTTTCAGTCGTGTGGGTGCCCATGTAAAATCATTCAGGTGGGTCGTTTGAGGGCGTCCGTGTCAACTCGTTCGAGCGATGGCGCGTCTGGGTGAACGAGTCCGTATAAAAAATGCTAAGTTGTGACCCGAGGTTGGTTTGTGCACATTCGTGCATCATGTTTTCCCGGCTCTCCATTGTCCCTTCGTTTCGGTCGTGTGGGCGCCCATGTAAAATCATTCGGGTGGGTCGTTTGAAGGCATCCATGTCAACTTGTTCAGGCGGGTCGTTCGGGTGGGTCGTTGGGGCGAGGGGGCGCCCGGGCGAACGAGCCCGTATCAAAAATGCTGAGTTGTGACCTAAGGTTGGCTTTGTGCACATTCGTGCAGATTGTTTGCCCGGCTCTCGCTTGTGGCTTCATTTCGGGTGTGCAGCCCCATGGCCGACCCCAAAAGTCATTACCGCACGCCCACATATATCTAATCATAAGTCGGCTTGCATACAATCTTTACATCGCATAGAAGAGATGCGCTCCAACACTTAGCTGCATAAGCACTTCGCACATTGTCGCATGTATCGTCGCACAATCATTGCACTTATGTCGCATTACCGTCGCACATTCTGTCCACGCGCCCGGGCGCCCACCCGCGTGCACGACTCGCCGGTGCCCATCGCACTTGTCTCCCGAAGGCCTTACACGCCCAAAGGAGTTGACACTGACGCCCATAAACGACCCGACCAAACGATTTTACTTAGTTGCCTGCATGACCGGAACGAAGCCACAAGGGAGAGCCGGGGAAACGAGCTACACGAATGTGCACAAAGCCAACCTCGGGTCACAACTTAGCATTTTTTATATGGGCTCGTTCGCCCAGGCGCGCCCTCACCTGAACGACCCGCCCGAATGAGTTGCCACGGACGCCCTCAAACGACCCGCCC
>Ga0115851_100278_pt1 | contig 20680 bp, 30 predicted proteins | sample InSIn2gowninarea_FD_83865 | JGI IMG/M metagenome (GOLD analysis project Ga0115851, IMG submission 83865)
ATCTCATCAATGAGAATGTATTTTACATGACAAAGTTGTTCTTGAAGGTTTAGTAGGGGTTGACCTTCCAAAGGTTGCATAGAGGAGATAGGGATGTGAAGGGCAGAGTGTATTATTAGTGCATTCATGTGGAATGTTGCAACACTAGTTGGAGCAAGCAAGAGTAGTGGGTTTTCTCTATTGGTAGAATTAGTTAGGAAGGCATTTTTGAGGCAATCAATTAGGAAAGACTTGTCTGTTCCAGAAATGTCGTGGATGAGCATCCTTAGCAGTATGGTGGAGGCATTGCTTGAGAAGTGGAAAAAACGATATTGAATGCTATGCATTGGCCTAGGGACAAGGTGGAATGGGGGCACAGATTGGTAGAGGAGAGTTGTCAAAGTTGTGTGGAGGAGCAGTTGAATTCTATAAAGCGAATGGTCATTTCTTACAAGTGTGAAGGGATAAGAGTATGGGCCCAATTATGCTTTGCATAAAAGTCACAGTACCCAAGCATTTCAAGCTCATCAAGGAGGATGGTGTTACTTGGGTGGAGTTCAGAGAGGAATTTCCATTCATCCATGTCCAAGGTGTGGTGGGGGTGAATTTCAATAGAGATTCATCGTCAAAGTTGGAGAGGATCATTTTTGTAGGTGCTCAATGGACATCCCATGCACGATACATGTTGTTAATTTGTTCCCAATGTGCAACAATTTTCTCATCAGTTCCACCAATGTCATCAAGAAATTTAAAGAAAGGGCAGTACAATATTAGTTCACTTTATCAAAATTCTACGTAGCATACTGAGTCTTTAGATGGGATTGAGGTGTAGAGAGGAATGACGCATACAAACATGGAAGGGAAGATGTGTTTCCACAGTGATGTCTTCCGGCGGGAGGAGAACGACCAAGACCTTTTGACTTCAATACGAGGCAATGACTCAAGTGAATGAGGTCTTTGCATGTATGAGGTGATGAAGGGTGTTGTTGGAAGATGGGCATCCAACTTTTGTAAAACACGTCTGAAAACTGGTCTGTTAACATTAAGGGAGACAAAATAACAATTTCATTGTGTGAGTGGGATTTTTTGGAGCATGTGGCATGTTTCTTGTACACTAATGTCCCTATTAGCAACCAATTTGGTTAGGATTTTATGAATGACATTCACAGGAGGGGCATCGAGCGGGGAACTTTGTGCAAGTCGTGCAAGAATTTGGTGATAACTTTGATATTTTGACTCTGGTTTCGCTGCATACTTGGAGATGTATTTCAAAATGGCATGGCGTGAGAGAATTGGTTGGAAGTCAATGTTGGCCCCCCCCATCGCAAGCATGTGAGGGTTTTGGACATTTAGCTTGTCATCATTTCTAGCAAGAACATATGTTTTACAACCAAAAGCATCGATGTACATAGACAAGGACTCATGTAACTCCCAGGGGGATCCATAGCGGTAAGTTGTATAGTTATTCCTTTTGCGAAGGCATGTAGAGGAATGACAATTTGTGTGCCTTTGGACATAGTTCACAAGTTCCTCGTATTCTTGGAGGTTGTTGGACGCGAGCATTTAATCTATTGCAAGGAGGTAGGGATCACAAACTACTGAGTGATGGAGTCCTTTTTTCTATGATGGAGGGGATGAGGGTTCCAAGTAATGACATATGTATTGAAGAAATATTTGGCGTTACCAATGCTTTCTTCGTCAATCCAACCAAGGTTGTCCATATCAGGTGCATTTTCAAACCATAGGAACCCATGTATATGTGCAGAGCCTCTATGCTGCCATTCATACCTTAGAAAATAAGACGAGAAGAAGTAAGAGGGATGCATGCAAATATTGTACACAAAGTAGAGAAGAAAAAGAATGGTAGATTAATACCTGCACCAAAATTCCTTTACAAGGAATCCTTTTAGTAGGACCTTTTTTAAGAATATTTTGAATCTACAATGGATGTATTGGGAGGCATGATGCGTGTTTACAACAATGTTTTGGATTCTCCAATGAGTTTGAACATGTGCATTAGATGGAGGAATAAAAGGCATGGCCATACAAGTCATGCCATTTGGTATCAGTTACACTTAGTGTGAATAATACGGCAGGCTTACCTTATTGAATGATCATTCCATTCAGATCCCCTCTAGACCTCGTCCAAAAAGATGGGCTCTCTCATAGGGACGAAACAAAGTGCATAATCTGGTTTGGAATGGTCAAAGGAGGCAGTTATTGAAGGTGGTGGCGAAGGTCTGCAACAATTATTGGTAATCTATTTGCAAGGTCCCTTTTAATGAAGATAGATGTGGTTTCTTGGCTACGATGGTGCATGATAAGGTTGTACAAGTAATATCAGAATCTAGGATGTTGGGAAAAGTGATTATCGTGGTAGTGCATTAGGTGCAAAGCGTATTCTTGCATATCAACTTTTACAATTCTTGGTTGGTTAAGCATGGAAGATTTGGTGGGGAAGAGGGTTGGGAAGGCCATGGAGAAGAGGCCCTTGGTGTTGTATTCATTGACTGGAGAAAGGTGAATAATGGGCCATTGAAGTGAATGGGTGAGGGTGGAATTGGAACATTCTACGTAGGCAAGTATTTCATCAAGCTCAATATGAGAATTGGGAAGAGTCGATACAAAGGAGGATGGTTAAAGGTCAGATGGACATGTGTGGAGGATTCCATGAGCAGGAATTTCAAAGAGGGTTTCTTGGGGTTCAAGGGAGTTGGTGGTGAGATAGCGCAATAGGGAGGAGACGTCAAAAGGGATTTTCAGGCAAAGTAGAAAGTGCATTTAGGTTAAGCTGAACATCTTTATAGTATGGATCGTTTTCTAGTTTGAGCTGCAAAGCTACAAGAACATGTGTTTTGCTGACAAAAAATTCATAGGATGTGTGGCTAGTGATGCTTTTGTTGAAAACAAGGATGTCTACTTCTGAGATCGTGCAGGGAAGGGAAGTGACAATATTAGTTATATCTTGAGGGAAGCTAATAGTATGGCCAGAATATTTATATTTCCCTCCACGTGCATGGGTCATATGAAGAACTGGGTTGACAAAGGAAATTATAATATCCTCAACTTTAGTTAGGCAGGAGAGGACATGGGGTTTTTTTCATGGGTCCATGTTGTTCGAGGAGGAGAAATGATGGATATTTCACTCAGAGGCACAATGGGAACAAGAAACGACAACAAAATGATTTTTTGTTTTCATGGATGGGCACAATTCATTATAAGTGGAGAAGACCTGCAAGGGGTTAAGTGCATCAATTCTTTCAGGAAAGTGGTGATGTACATGATGGAGACAGTTCTTGTGAAATTATTGGAAAGTTGAAAAGGAAGCCACATGGGGGATGGTTGTACAGGGAAGGTCGAAGGTGAAGAAAGGGTAGGGTTTGGAAATTATTGGTCGGAAAGTGGACATGGAGGGAAAAATGGAGGAGGAGGAGTGGATGGAAGGCGAGGGAGACAAATCTGGGAAGGCATGAAAGTTTGGGTTGAGTTGGGTTGAGAGGGGAGGTTGGATCGACTATTGTTGTAGAGAATATTCCATCATGCATTTATTATATCCTTGTTAAGTGCATAGTGTCATTGTCACTTTACCTTCTTCACTTCATTCTATAGAGTGGTTTGCATAGCTAGTTAAGAAAGAAAAGTATTGTCAAAGTTAGAGTTCGAAGTGAATTTGGAGCAAAGGAAAGTTAACCATGCATATCAAAGGGAAAGTAGTTTATGGAGCGAAAATTTTGTTGGTGTGATGCAATAAAAGGCACTTTATTTTATCCCAATTGAAAAAGTATATAACATAAATAGAAAAAAGGCTAATGGTAGTGAGATAACAAACATGTATCTTTGCAAAAAAGTAAGCAATATGAATGATTAAGAAAGCAAGGATCAAAACATCACATGTGCTAAGTTGAGAGAGGAGGATGTGCTCTTTTTTTTGGATATTGTTTATTTCTTTTTATTTTATTTTGGGATTTTGTTGAATGAAAAGGAAGTTAGGCAACAATTTGTGCAAGTGTTGTAGGAATATCGAAAGTAAACGAAGGATGTTGTGGAGGAGGAGGTGTTTGTGTTTGTTTGTGTGCAGTAAAAGGTTGGTTTTCTTGTTTTTTTTTTATTTTTGCAAAGCGTAGTAGTATTTAATTGGTGTGTGTTTTTTTAGCGAAATTCCACACACAAACCAAAATGTCGAATACGAATTGTAGGTTAAATACGAAGTTGGAAGAGAATGTTTCTTATTTTTGGTTGCATTATTTCGAATTGAAATATTGAATGGTGGTATGTCCAAATGACTATTATTAATATTAGAATCGATACCATTACGCATATCTAGCTTGGACTAAAGGAAACCCGCTTTTGGATTCGACCATAATTAGAAGCAATAGTTGTGTATGTTTTCCATAGTGATCATATCCATGTGCATATGTGTATCTGAGACATGTGTGTGTGTTGACAAGTAGATAAAGAGATGAGCAAGGCTAGAGAAATGCAAGCGAGTGAGAAAATGCCCATATATTAACGAGAAACATTAAAAATGAGAGAGTGCCCATATATATCCAAGAAACATAACAACTGAGGGAGATACCATATACATATATTTGCGAAAAACCTTTACAAAAGTAGGAAGTATTGTCTAATTTGAGGTTTAGAAGAAAGAGTAGAGATGGAAGTGCAGACAAAAGTGTATGTCAAGGTGCGCAAAGGCATGCAGGACTACTGAGTTTGTAGAGGGGGGAGGAGTTGACAATAGTGAAAGGGAGTGGTGTAGCAGGGAAATCGTTTCCAAGGTAGAGGATGGGAATCAATGGAGAAGGGGGGAGGTGGGGATGGAGCATGCATGTGTTTGGGGAAAAGGGTCTGCAAAACAAGAGCATGGGAAAAAAGTGAAGGAGAGGGGAAAAAGGTATTTTAATAGTTGGTGGGAAACATTTTTCACAAGGGAAACGGTGTTGCATCTCTTGTAGGAGAATACTGGACGCAGAGGCCTAAGGGAGTTCTTCAGAGTGCATGAGGGTTGGGTGGAGGTGTTCAATGTTGTTGAAAGTGTCTGTTTTGAAAGAGTGTGTGAAGAGGAATTGTCGCTCTTTGATTCTATTGGATATGTCTCTTATAGGTTTTGGCTTGCTTGAGAGAAGCTTAAGGTCCTTTGTGGATATGCCAAAGAGCTCATTTGCAGAATCGTCGAAAGTAACAACATTTTCTAGGTGGCCAGTGTGGTCGTGAAATTCAAGCCATAGTACATAGTGGTAGTCACATTCGAGGAAGGATCCCTCACATTTCGAACAATGCCACATGTTGTCATCTTGTTGAAAATCCTTTTTCATGGATTACATCCCGTCAATGCTAATGTGGCATGCAAGGAAATAGAATTTTTCCATGTTAATTGATGTAGCAGTAGCATAGAGGGAAATCCACAGAGATTTTCCGCCTAAGGGGCATTGTGACAATATCAGAAATTATTTTTGTGCTGAGGGACCTAGTGGATTTGCCTGTGTATTTCCGGATTAGTGATGGCAAAGACGAGTTGACACTTATTTCCTGGAATCATTCTCTGAGTTGGCGTGTTTCAACAATATATGGGTTTATAACAAGGTAGGTGGTGGGGATAGTTCTGGTAGTTTGACCATTGAACTCAACAACCCATCCCCCTTTGATTACAAATATTGGAATGGCACACTCCATGTGAAGAGTGGAAAGTTTTCTCCCTTCGGTATGGCAGTGTGCACCCCACAAGGTGACATCGATGCTACTGACAGACATGTCCCACAAAGATATAGTTTTTTTTGGAACCTTGGAGTCATCACTCCTGTGTACAATGGAGGTAGCATAGGTAGAGCTGACAACACCAATAACATTAACAATGGAATTGAGAGGTGCAAGCTTGAGTGAACTTATTTGCATAAAATGGAACCTATGAGAAGGTATTGATCGATCGTCGTGTATGAATTGAGACACGGTTGATGCAGAGAAAAGGAGGATTTCGAACGAGTGGTTGAGATGATTATAGGCAAGGTTTGAAACCTCTATGGTTCCATTTGAAACTATGTAGACCTGACCAACCTGAACGAGATCATGAAGTGAGTCCACCAAGTCATTGAAGATGAATATGTGGATCTCATCGCCATCATGGTCAACAATGTAAAAGTTGAGTGATTTTCCAGCTTTGCGTGCATTAGTTTATTCACGGAGGGGTGTTTTTGCGATCACTTTGCCTTGTATGGACCAATATTTACATGATGGGTTGAGTGCCTTGAAAGGGAAAGGTGTTGTAGGCATAGTGGCACCACTTCCAGAGTTTGGAGTTTGGTTATGTACGGGGGGGTCGATGGGAAGGAATAGGCATTAGATGAGGACGAGATGGTATGCAGTACTTGTTCTATGGGGAGAGTAAGACAGGTTGGCTCACCAATTAGGGTTGCTACATGGTGGAGTATTTAAGCTCGAGGACACAAAGAGACCTACAAGAAAGACCATTTGTGAGTGAAGAGGGTAAACAAAACACTAGTAAAGCAAGTAGATTGCAAAAGGGAAATAAAATGAGAGGAAGGTGTGGGAGGTAGGGAGGGATTTGTAACATACAAAGTGTGGTGTATAGATGTGCATGAACTTTTTTGGAGGAGCACAATGTAGCCTACTTGAAAGTCCCCAGTTGTTGCAAGGGCGTTATGCAAAGAATGAAGAAATACCACATGGTTGTGAGTTCCATCAAAAAGAGAGAGCCGATAACGAGGGGTCACATCCCTAGCATGGCATATTTGCTTGATAGAAATGACCTAAAGAACTGGTTGTATCTCAGCAAAACTAGCAAGCAACAACAGAAGTGCATTGCTAGTCAAGGTTGTTTCCGTGGCAATATGGTTTTCTTGTTCGAAGAAAGGATCTGCAAGTGAATATTAAATGTAAGTGCATAAAACAAAAGTAGTTTGTGTAGTAAATGGAAGGAAAATGCCAAGGAATTTATCTTAAAAGACATGAAGGAACAATAAAAATTGAAGGGAAAAGTGTGGAATATATAAAAGCATGAGAAAAACAAAACGGACAAGAACGAAGGTGATACCACTAATGAAGAGATTGCTAGACTATGTTGAAATATGGCAATAAGGATATTCCAATTTAATTTTCCCTTGAATTAAATTGTGAATTAAAATCGAATTTAGTCTTAACAGCTACTTGGAAATAATTTATTTATTTATTTTAAATTAATTAGTTGGATAAATTCAAGTTAGAAGTATTTCTGAAGTCATGCAATAGTTATCCCTTAAATTAAGGAGATAAGATTGAGTTATATTTGAGTTGTAATTAGTTAACTTAGTTTATTGAGTTAAGCCCATTTAAATTAGTTCCAAAATGTTTGAGGAACTAATAGTGAGTTAACATTTAGTTGATGCATTAATGCACTCAATTATTGCTACTCCAATTAACTGAAGATTCCCTCATCAAAAACTCATGCATGTCTATTCTGAGAAAGACCCAGTTGAGATTAATGTTCAAGGACAGTGTACTATCAGTTGCATGTATTTTCTTATAAAGAAAACTCATGCATGTAGTCAAGGACGCATCCTTGAGGATTGCACAGTTTTGGAGGCTTGATCATCCACTTGGTAAAGCAAATCATCCACAAGGAACAATGCAAGGAAATAGGAGCTTGGAGGGTAGAGAGGAAGGCTGGAGAGAAGCCAAGATTTCCTGTGAGCATCTGTGAGGATTGTACTGAGAGCTGGCTAGCTGTGAGAGCTAAGGCTTTGCATAATTCTTATGTATTTCCACCATGTATCATAATACAATAGTGTGGGGTTTTTAGCTGAGGCTTTCCCCGAAAGTATTTTCATGTGTATTGTGTTATTGATTCTTCTGCTTCTAGTTATATTTTTCAGCTCGATCTTTAAGCTTTCGCAAATTGATAGTAGAAGTAGGTTATAGTATTATGCTTTGATTTATATTGCATTATCGGGTTAACCTACATCATATTTTCTACATGGTATTAGACCAAGATTTGTAGAAATTTTCTACATGGTATCGGAGCTGTGAACAATATACTGAGAAAATAATTCGAAGCTTGAAGTTCGAGGTTACAGGTGCAAATCGAATTCATATCATACTTCAAGGTTGGCCAACGGCGTGCTATGTCTTGAGACTAGAGTATGCCTTGGAAGGTAGCTCGAATTACATAGCATGGAAAGATAGAATAGAGGATGTATTAGAAGAAAATGGCTTAAAGGAATTCATTGATCAAGAAATCCTAAAGCTAGCTTCAACTAATGCACAAGAGTTGGATGAGTGGAAGAAGTGTGTTGCGAAGGCAAGACTGATCATCCTTGAGGGAGTTTGAGACCATATTGTCTCGAGTCTCCATGGGAAGGATACTCCATTTTCAATGTGGAAGACATTGAAGGACCTCTGCCAGAACAGTAGCGACTAGAGGAAATTGGTGCTCAAGGATAAGCTTGGAAGAATCAAGATGGAGAAGGAAGATACTATTTCCACAGATCTGAACAAGCTCACCACTTGCAGAGATGACCTTGGCAGTGTGGGAATAACTATTGTCAATGATGATATGGTGAGCCTTACTCTCCTTGGCCTTCCAAAGAGTTGCAATAGCTACCAAGACTCTATGAATGGAAGGGAGAAACTATCGGATTGGGAATGACTGTGGTCAAATCTTATGCAGGAGGAGTTCAGGAGGAGCACACAAGATGGCTCTTCATCCAAGAATGATGATGAAGAAAATCTGGCCTTAGCAAGTAAGGCAAGGAAAGGGAAGGAGAAGGCTTCCCATTTCAAATCAAATTCTTCTCATGGAGGGAAGAAGGGTGACATGTTTAAAGTAATATGCTTTAATTGTCACAAGATGGGACATTATGTGACTAATTTCCCATTAAATAAGTCCAAGAAGGGATCCTAGGAAGGATCGGAAGGTGAGGCATTAGCCTCTCAATTCAAAATGGAATTTACCCTCATCGCAAGCATGGTGTCATGGATGATGGGTTGTGTCTGGTATCTTGACAATGGAGCCTCATTCCACATGACCGGTGATAAAAATTTATTCAGTGCCTTGGAGGAGAAAGACCTCAAGATGCGTATAAAGATGGGTGACGACGGAAGGTATAGTGTTTCATGAGTGGGCACGGTTACTTTTCAGAGGGAGCATGGAGCTCCTCTCACCTTGACAGATGTGATGTATGTGCCTGGACTGAAGAAGAATTTGGTATCGGTTGCGATGTTGGAGGACAAAGGCTATGATGTTGTCTTCAGTAAAGGAAAGGTGTTCCTAAGACACATAGCCATGGGTCAGACCAAGAGGATATGGATTCGGGTGAAGAATCTCTATAAACTAGAGGTAGATGATTGTGCAGCATTGAGTACGAAAGAAGAATTGGTGCAAAGCCAAGACATTGGCGAGTTGTGGCATAGATGGTTGGGCCATTTGCATCATGGGGCTTTGAAGATAACGCAGCAGATATCTACAGGACTTCCCAAAGGTAAACTTGAGCAAGTTGACACATGCAAAGGTTATACCTTGGGAAAGTACACCAAGCCTTCCTTTCATGATCGAGACAGTTGAGGAGGGGCTATCTTAGAGATATTTCATACTGATGTGTGTGGACCATTCTCGATGGCATCCACAACAAAGCAAAGGTATTATGTGATTTTCATTTATGACTATTCTCGTAAATGCTGGATTTATTTCATGCAGAAGAAGGACCAAACCTTCATAAAGTTTTGTGAGTTCAAAGCTTTAGTCGAGAAAGAGTCATGGAAGAAAATCAAGGCCTTGAGAAGCAACAATAGTGGAGAATATGTCTCTCAAGATTTTAAGGACTTTTGTGCAGCAGAATGAATTAAACGAGAGTTGACAGCCCCTCATAACCCATAGCAAAATGGGATGGCTGAAAGGAAGAACCAAACTATTGTATGGGCATCACAGGTAATGTTGCATGACCAAGGCCTACCACTTCACTTGTGGGCTAAGGCATGCAACACAATGGTCTATTTGCATAATACAAGCCTGCATCGCATACTTGGGATAAAGACACTAGAGGAAGCTTTCTCCGATAAGAGACCAGATGTGGGTCACTTCAGGAGCTTTGTCTCATCAGTATATTTCCATGTCACAAAGGATGCACAGAAGAAGCTTGAGCCGACAGCAGCGTTGGGGATATTTGTGGGGTACACTGATACACCTCACAACTATCGGGTGTACTTGCCTACCAGTCGAAGGACATTGGTTTGCAGAGATCTCAAGTTTGATGAGCAGAAGGCCATGCGAGTTTTCCTTGAGAGAGAGCTCCAACTACATGTTGTGGAGGAACTATTGGTTCCTAACGAGGAGGAGCCTCAGACTGCTGCGGAGCAACCACATGCAGAGGTTCTAGGAGTGGAGACATCCACTCAAGTAGAGTCTTCCAGAGATGGACGAAAGCGCACAAGAGAAGCTGACAAATTGTTGGAGGATGCGAGAGAGAATGTGGGAGCACCACCGTCTCAACACAGACAGAGGAGGTCACCTGAGAGGTACACTAGATACATGGCCCTTGCTGGGGAATGTGTTGATACTGAGCCATCTTCCTTTGAGGAAGCAGTGCAGCAGCCAGTTTGGGTTGATGCTATGGTGGAGGAGTATGACTCCATAGTTCGTAATAGTGTTTTGGACGTGGTTCCGAGACCGGAGAAGAAGTCAGTTGTGAGTTCTCGTTGGCTTTACAAGGTAAAGCAAGCTATTGATGGTAGTGTGGAGAAGCATAAGGAAATATTTGTTGCCGTGGCTTTTCACAGGTCGATAGGATCATGTTGCTGCAGTATATTTCAACAAACGAGCAAGATGCTAACATTTTGACAAAGGCATTATCAAAGTGTAAATTTGAGTTCCATACAGACAAGATCGGGGTCACAGATAATCCCTTTCTTGTTGAGAGGGAGTGTTGAAATATGGAAAAAAGAATCTTTTAATTTAATTTGTCCTTTAATTAAATTGTGCATTAAAATTGAATTTAGTCTTAACAGCTACTTGGAAATAATTAATTTATTTATTTTAAATTAATTAGTTGGAGAAATTCAAGTTAGAAGTCTTTCTGAAGTCATGCAAGAGTTATCCCTTAAATTAAGGAGATAAGATTGAGTTATATTTTAGTTGTAATTAGTTAACTCACTTTACTGAGTTAAGTCTAGTTAAATTAGTTCCAAATTGTTTGAGGAACTAAGAGTGAGTTAACAATCACTTGATGCATTAATGCACTCAACTAGTGCTACTCCAGTTAACTGAAGATTACCTCATCAGAAACTCATGCATGTCTACTCTAAGAAAGACCCAGTTGAGATTAATGTTCAAGGATAGTGTACTATTAGTTGCATGTATTTTCTTATAAAGAAAACTCATGCATGCAATCAAGGAAGCATCCTTGAGGATTGTGCAGTTTTGGAGGCTTGATCATCCACTTGGTAAAGAAGATCACACACAAGGAACAACGCAAAGAAATAGGAGCTTGGAGGGTAGAGAGGAAGGCTGGAGAGAATCTAAGATTACCTGTGAGGATTATACTGAGAGCTGGCTAGCTGTGAGACTAAGGCTTTGCATAATTCCTATGTATTTCCACCATGTAGGATAATACAATAGTGTGGGGTTTTTAGTTGAGGCTTTCCCCAAAGTATTTTCATGTGTATTGTGCTATTGATTCTTCTTCTTCTGGCTATATTGTTCAGCTCTGTCTTTAAGCTTCTACGAATTGATAATAGAAGTAGGTTATAGTATTATGCTTTGATTTATATTGCATTATCAGGTTAACCTACATCATATTTTCTACAGAATACTCTGCTTTTTTATGTGTGCAATCTCTATATGCTAAAGTAAATGTTTCATGGGTAAGAAAACAAATTAAGAAAAAACAATGTCTATCATGGAATCAATTTCTTTGAGTGTAGGAAAGTTTTGGAGGGAACAGGAGAGGGGTTTGGAAATTTGAATGAGTTACCTAGCAAGAAGTGAGGTCTTGCTCAAACAAAGAGACCTTAAAGTTGTTGCAAAGATGTCATAGAAATATTTTCATTGGTAATAGCAAGGCGAAGGAGGGAGTTTCAATTATGTTAGTTGTTTGTGATATAAAGCGTTTTTTTTTTTGTTGCATTTATGTCAATTACAAATTTCTACTCTATTCAAAATAACTTGTAACTTTTCTCATGAACTTAATTCGTATATGCGGTCTATTAATATTCTATAATAAAAATATAGACTAGGAACTTTTGCAAGATTAAATCTCTCACTGTATTCAATATACAAGAGTATGTGGCATTCTCCACAAAACAAAGTGTGTGAAGGAAAATCTAGGTTAGAAATAAGGGATTGAAACATGTCTTCAAATAGCATTTAACATGACATAAATAACAACCATAAATATTGTAACATCACATAGATAACAACCATAAATTAAATATTTCCACAATAGAAGAAAATCCATTTACTATGTGATGATAATATGTGCATATGAGATGGTTGTATTTCAAGTAAGTTGAAATTATTTCACATCAATCAAAGGATCTGCCAAGTTCTATCAAGCTATAGTTTTGCTACATCTGCATCTATATGGTATTGTTAAAATAGGATACTCAATTTTTTCATTTTTCTTGTATGATTTACTAAGCACATTTAGAACATATTTTATGTATGATTTATATTAAGATGTTTTAGAACATGTATTTGGATCAGTATTTCCATAATATAATTGGAACATTAGGATGTTAGACAACAATTTCCTGCACCTTCTAGTTGACAATGAAGTGACTATTGATGAAGTGGGTTGATATCTAAATGTTTTCTATAAGAAAGGATAAAGGTTGAGCAAGTTGTTTAGAGGACAACCAAAATTTTGAAAAAGATGGGAGAAGCTGCAAAGCGGTTAGATGATATGCAGGACATCCTTGCAATTACAGTGGATACTGACAAAACATCTTAGGACAATGCACAGATAGTTATTAAAATAGGCAAATGACCAAGTAAAATGGTGTAGTTCCTTTCAGCTTGTTTCTTATAATAACTGCAACATATACACAAATTGGAACTAGTCAGCTAGAAGTTTTGCTAATATATATGAAAATATATTCTTTTTGCATTGTCTATCTTGCTTTTATAAATGTAGTTTATGTTTTCAATTCCTTGATTTTAATCGTGTGTGTTCCCAAACTAAAGAACAAAATGTTGAAGAGATATGAAATATGTCTTAATAAATAGGGAATATTCTTTGATGGAGACATGTATCATTTAACTCCCCCATAAACTATTTCAATATAGAGAACCTTAAAAGTACATATGTGCACACCATAACCCCTAGGAAGGAAAACAAATAAGCACAAAAATTGCAAATCAGATGAAGCATAAACTGAAATGTATTGCATTGTGCACATAAATCCTAATAGAATTACAATCAACATGAAATTCCTATCATGGGAAATGGCATCATACTAATTATAGTAGAAATTTCATAGTACTTGATTAGAAAGTTCAATGTACAAAGCCTTAAATTTGTATTTGTGCACAACATAGATCCTATTCAGATTGGAAAACCAATTATGAGAAACAATATACTAGATATAACAGAAAACACAATAGTTGGAATAGATTCCATGGAAGAGTAAAAGTAATTCTTGCAAATATGTTCAGCTTCAATTATACAGACACACACAAAAGTACAAAATGGATCAATTTTCACCCTCAATAGATTCATAGTAGCTTTGTGACTTTAAATGATAAAACTGTGGAGTCTAGGAAAAAGTGAGTTAAATTTTGTAAGGAAATTTATGCTAGAAAGCAGATATGACTTGATCATGACTTATAGTATGCTACGATACAATTGACAGGCCAGTGTTGTAAGTTAATTTTGGGAGATATGATTGTGGGGTTAAACTTGCTTTTGTTTCTTTACTATAATGCACCTTATATTTCGGCCAAGTCAGGGATTGATTTGGCCCAATCTGCTATAGAAAGTATAGTGATACCAGAATTGAATTTTTGGGCATGCCTTAGAATTATCTTATTTTTTCCTTGAAAGAAAACCTAGGTTAGCAATAGTAAACTCCCAAATAAGTAGCATGAGACCATTTTTCAGGTGACATGGGAGTAAACTTGTTACCAACTTCTTATCAGATGCATCCCATGGAAATTTAGTAATTGGAAAAGAAATGTTGTGCATATGACCATAGCCATGTACTTAGGAAATTCCTTCCTAATAATAAATTACATTAAAAAAAAAAAAAGGATGAAGACCTTTATTTGAATCTGTAGAAATGACTTCAACAGAAATGTTCAAATGACTCCTAAATCAACATTCTATTGAATCAGATAGTTGGTATAGCTAAGAGATAGAATGACAATGTATTTTATTTCTCATATCATGGACACCATACAAAGGCTGGACAATGGTCTATTGATATTTTTCAACCTAACTAACAGTGTAGCTTGTAAGGTATCAACCCTTCCAAGATTTAAAAAAACAAAACAAAACAAAACAAAACAAACAAACAAACAAACAAACAAACAAACACAAAAACAATACAAAACAATACAAAACAAAAAAACAAACAAACAAACAAACTAAACAAAACAAACAAACAAAAAAACAAAAAAACAAAAAACAAAACAAAACAAAACGAGTTCACCAGATAGAGTTTGGTATTTGTATGCACTCTCTAGAGTTCACCAGCTAGCTAGAGTGCACTTTGTGGCTTTCCACTATTATTGTCCTGCTTTCATGTCCTTGTGGTTTTCATTGCAGGTTTGCGATATTCCTCACATGTATTAGCTGAAATTAAGTTTAAAAGCTTGGGAATTTTAGAGTTGCAATTAAGGTCAAAAGCTCGGGAATTTTAGATTTGAAATTATGGCTAAAATATTGCGAATTTTAGAGTTAAGTCCTTGTATTGCTTGTGAATGGAAGTTATCTTGTTCATCTAAGGATCTAGCCTTGTATCATGGCATCTTGTTGACCTTTACTATGTGAAACCACCTAGATGAGTGAATATGTTGATGGTAGTTGCAATAAAGGAAAAATGGAATTTACACTAATGCTCTGGTGCGGAAATATATCATAGGAAGTGCTTTTTTCCATGGAAGCATGTAGAATTGTATCATGTCATTTTGTTTTTTTGCTAAGGTAATGGTAATATTGTATTAAGAAAGAGAGGGATGCAACCAAACCTAGAAATCCTAGTGTTAAATGAGATGAAGGGGAAAGTGTATGTCTTCAAAACTTTCCAATCTCGAAGAAAAATGAGATGGTAGGAATTTTTTTTGTTTTCCCAATTTTTTACTCGAGCTTACATAACAGCTAGTATGCTTCTTAAAAAATTGGCTTCCTAGAAAGATGCAAAGAAATAACATTTAAATTTGGGATGATCATTGCACAGAATAGCCAAATTTGGCCAGCAAATACTGGTTTGAATGCCTTAATGTACTCGGCCTCCCTTTCTCGAGCTTCTTTCTTCCTCTTTCTTCTCCTAGTTCCAAGGGCGGAGTTTAGGGTCTGTTTGAGGGCCCTGGCATACATGGGGGTTAGTATTTGGCTCCTCTTGAGGTCGGTCATTCTCTGCCTTTGCTTGGATGTTTTCCTCATTTATTTCCTAGAATGCCTTCTATTTTGATCCCTCTTTCATGCATCCTTCCTCTTTTGTTGGATCGTCTTGAGTATTGTTTTCATTGAGAACCTTAAATCATTGAAGGTTTTCGATGAAGGTAGAAGCGCAATTTAGTCTAAGGTTGCAATGGTGCTGGTTATTGGTGTTTTCTATGACGATATTTTTTGTTTCAATGGCAGGGGGGAACCTATGCCAAAGTGGCCATACACATGGTACATATTGTATTTGAAGGGGAGTTGTTTGTAGTTAACCCCTTATATAACACCAACCCTTGAGATTCAATTCGATTTCTTCTTGAAGCTCCTTTGAAAGATCCACTTCCATATAAATTATGACACAAAAATATCGACAAGATTTTGGGGTTGCTATTCCCAAAAATTTCCTTTTGCTATTGCAAATGTGAGGAAATATTGGATCATCCAAAAATACCAAGAGGAGATGTGGTAGGGACCTAGACTGGAGCTGACCTAGGGATGTGATTTCTGGATTGAAATCAAATGTCCATCGATTCAGATATAGCACTTCTGGGTCCAGAAAACAAAGGCCAATCTGGAATATTAGATCTTTGTCTTCCTTGAGTTGGAAGATGAAGGGAATGTATTTCCATCCAAAAAGGAAGAATTTGGGGGATCTTTGCTTCAATGATTGTTGATATTATCAATGAATATTTTATGACCCTGTGACTCAACCACTAGGCCATGGACTTATGATGGAAGGTTGAGGGACTAGAAATTAGAACACACTACAGAAGCAAAAATCACAATATTAATTGCAATTGAATTTAACACAACATAAATACACAACAATTATTTTTCTCTTTATTGGGTTTAATACATACAAACCTTTCAAACTCATTCCATAGTACAACAGTGTCTAAGCCTAAACTAGTACACTTTCACGAACATCTACAACCATGGCTAAAGATCTCTTTACATGTCTGCACCTAGAAAACCAAAAGAACGAATTACATGGAACTTTGAAATGTGTAGTGATCAATAATTGCTTAACCTTTGACCAAGTTGATTCACCAATATGGGCCTTCATTGTTTTTTTGGGAATAATAAATGACATATCTTTGTTTGTTATGTCACCATGCATTAATTCTGATTGATTAATATTTGTAGATTGTAATTAAATACAAAAAATAGTGTAGAATAAGTTGATCATAAATCCAATAATAACACAAACATTTTACTCTTGAAACCCATTTGGGAAAACCACCCAAAAAGTGGCCTTTGTCTCATTTATTTTATTTTTATTATAACTAGATTAAGGTAAGGATGGAATAAAACTTTGAAACTATGTACCTATATTACTAAGGTACTCTTGAACCATCGATGTCGAATGGTGAACTCTGAAATTTTTCTCACCTTGAATCATTCCATGAACATATGCCCAAAACCAATGCTCGAATTTAGAAATGTAAATTTGATGTTAACAGTTAGCATTGCTTCTCAAGGGGTTACAACTGATCTAGTTGGTTGTTTTGTTCCCTGACCCTCATATTAAGATCAACCATTAAGACCCTGAACTCTCGTATCTAACACCAACCAACCATTTAGATTCAACTGGATTTCTTCTTGAAGCTCCTTTGAAAGATCCACTTCCATACAAATAATTACACAAGAATATTGATAAGCTTTTGGGATTGTTATTCCGATAAATTTCCATATGTTATTGTGAATGCTAGGAAATGTTGGATCATCCCAAAATACCACGGAGAGATGTGGAAAGGACATAGATTGGAACTTCCCTAGGGATATGCTTTCTAGATTGAAATTAAAATTCCATCAATTCAAATATAGCACTTTTGGGCCCAGAAAACAAGGGGAACTTTGGAATATTAGATCTTTGTCTTCCTTGAGCTAGAAGATGAAGGGAATGTATTTCCATTCACAAGAAAAGAATTTGAGGGATATTTGCCTAAATGAATGTTTTATGACCCTGTGACTCAACCACTAGCCCATGGACTTGTGATGCAAGGCCTAGGGGACTGGAAATCAGAACACACTACAAAAACACAACTCACAACAATAATTCCAATTAAATTTAACACAACAGAAAGACACAACAATTATTTTCCTCTTTATTAGGTTGAAGACATAAAAACCTTTCAAACTCATTCCATAATACAGTAGTGTCTAAGCCTAAACTTCTACACTCTCATAAACGTCTACAACCATGGCCAAAGACCTCTTTACACTTCTACACCTAGAGAACCAAAAGTTCGAATTACATGGAAATTTGAAATATGTAGTGATCCGTAATTGCTTAACCTTTCACCAAGTCGATTCACCAATATGGACCTTCATTATTTTAATGGGAATAAAAAATTATATATCTTTGCTTATTATGTGACCATGGATTAATTCTGATTGTCTAATACTTGTAGATTGTAATTAAATAAATAAAATAGTGTTAAAGAAGTTGATTGTAAATCCAGTAATAACACAAGCGGTTTACTCTTGAAACCCATTTGGGGAAACCACCAAAACAATTGCCTTTATCTTGTATTTTTTATTATTATTATAACTCTAGATTAAGGTAATGCTTAGAAAAAAGAAAAAGAAAAAATGAAACTATGTACCTATATGACTAAGGTACTCTTGAACCATCGATGTCGAATGGTGAACTCTGAAATTTTTCTCACCTTGAATGATTCCATGAACATATGCCCAAAACCAATGCTAATATTTATAAATGTAAATATGATGTTAACAATTAGCATTTTTTCTCAAGGGGTTACAACTGATCTAATTGGTTGTTTTGTGCCTTGGCCCTGATATTAAGACCTAACTATGCCCTTGAAAATTTTTCTAATATAAAGACCTAACTATGCCATTTCACTGAGACCAGTCAACATTGACATAAAATTTCCTCATCATGGAAGTTTTTTCAAGAAGGTTAGACACATTGAAAGCAGATTCTGAAAATGTTTGGAATAGCTTAGATTAGATGTGCGCAGAATCCCTAGTATCACAATTTGCTTTGTTTTCAATGTGGTATAGGAAGGGTTGCTACATTCTAATAATGATGTGGAGGTAGGGGTTGCCTTCCTATTCCCGTCCTTTTGAAACCCTCATGCTCATATGGCAATTATAATATGATATATACTAAACAGTAAAAACAACAGTAAATCAAATTGCAAACTGTAACAGTAGGTATCCGATGAGGAATCCATAAATATATTCGGCAACTTGAAAAATTGTAAAAGACATATATAATATGCAGGAAAAAAGGTAAAAATTTACAAGCAAATAAATCTTGTTAAGCCCCAAGTGATAGCTCAATTGGTCGAGTTACCGTTGTTAAGTACATTGCCAATTGGGAGGTCACGGGGTCAATTCTCCTCGACACAATTGATGGGTAGATCCCTTCGGGTGGATCTACCTAGATTATTACCTGTGGATGTAGAGACCACCTGAGTGATTGTGAACCACAAAATATATATATATATCTATATCTATATCTATATATATATATCTTATTACAGTAAAAAAAAAACTACAGGCATAAAATAACAGTAAAAAGGAAAAAACGCAGAGTAAAAAAATAACAAACAATAATTACAACCAAAATAAATGGTGTCCCCATCGAACTAGCAAAGAAAGGGCCCCATTATCAAGCATTTTCTGCACAAGCAATCCATACAACACCAAAATGTCAGTTTCTGCAACCCAAACCAAAGCAAGCTTTTGCGAGACCTTTAGTCGTAAATTGGAAAAATTGATGGCACCCCATAAAGAACAGGAAGGATAAGGGGACTCATTTTCCAACACACTGGAATTACCTTAAACATAGACCCGTGAGAAGAAAGGATAACACCATTGGTCAAGAGGAATGATAAAGAACCCCTATTGAGGCAACATAACCACACTGCAAAGTGACACGTTTTTTTGTTATTTTATTTGATAGACCACATGCGTTACACACGCAAGGCATGGAGGAGATGTGACAACTCCCCTTCCCTAAGTGTCACTACATTCTAAGTGGCCATTACATTTGGTAGACTCATGGATCACTTAATCAAATTTTCTTAGCAAATGTTCACAAGTACAATTTTTGTAGCATTTTAACTATGCGCCGATGTGAATTGTATCCTTTTACATGCGGAGAGGCCTAAACTCCAAGATCTGCTTAAGGTATACTTTGTGGCCCTTCCAGATATTTATATATTTGCAATCCATTCCTTTCCTTTTATAGCATTTACTCAGGCGGAGGCTTTACAAGCAAGCTAGAAATGGGCTACAAGACTCCACCCTTGACAAGTCTTACTACAGTCTGTTTATTTTTGGCAGCCTACTAGAAAGAGAATTCTTAATCCAATAAGGAGAGTTAACATGTTGTGAGTGGGCCGGGAAAGACTTAACTCAAGTAAGAGTGTAACTCTTGATATTTCATTATGTGTATAGTAGCTCCTAACTACCATGATTCATGGTTTGGAAACTAACAAACATACTTCTTCATTCATCATACAACCAGCACAACAAACTTAGAATGAACGACCACCAGCCATTGATGCAAACTCAAGAAGAATAAGCATGAATATAGACAATGATCCACACAAATAGACACACACAGGCACAAAATATATAATTGCATCAAGATTTAGCACAGACAAGTTACCTAGTGTATCCGAAGAAAATAAATAAATGAACAAATAAATCCCTTGAAGTCCTTCAATTTGATATCCCTGGCTCTGGTGTTGTCAAATTTGAAGGTCAATGTTGTCAAATTTACCTCTTGAAATAGCAGTAGGTAAGAAAACACCCCTAAGTATATATTGGCGGTTGCAATTCCATCCAACACACCAAACCCAATAGGAAAAATAGGAGAAACTATCCATGCCTATTCAATGAAATTCAATGCAGAAATAAGCAGTGTGGAATTCAATGCAGAAATAGGTAGGGTGGAGGTGAATATTGAATGTAAAGTTATTTGTTGAGATATTGTATTTTAAGGCTCATTTCAAATATAGGGGTTGTCATGCGATATTGAAGGCTCGAAGGTTCAAACATAAATAGGGAATGGGTGAGACAGAGACAGGGAATGTGCAAGACAGAGACGGGGTGAAGTATGTGAAGGTTGGATC
>Ga0115851_100279_pt1 | contig 20659 bp, 14 predicted proteins | sample InSIn2gowninarea_FD_83865 | JGI IMG/M metagenome (GOLD analysis project Ga0115851, IMG submission 83865)
ACTTAGAAAAATATCCCAACACTTTTAAATGAACCGTTAAGGAACTAAAATACAACCTTACCAAAATTCATCTCGAAGAGGCTTTTTTGTTGAAGAGTGTTGATATTCGGATCCGTCTTGATGCATGATTGATCTTGAATAAATCTTCGACAGTTGTAGCGGTATATGACATACACTAATGTAAACCAGGACTTATAAATATGTCCTAACAAATATCCCCTTATGTCTATATCGGTACAAAATAAAAACATTTGAATTATGAAATTAAAAAGCCTATAGAAATCTAATACCCTCCCATTAACCCAAAACTAAAAAGGTACTAAAGATGTAAAGACTAGCATCTTTAAACTTTCTTCAAAATCTTCAACGTTAAATCTTCAAATCTCTATGCTTTTCTCATCAGGGTGTGGAAAACATGATCATCAATCTCTGTACCTACACACATGAGACAAAGTGAATACCTTCGTGACGTATCGAGTTTGAAATGAGATAAACATAAATCAAACAAAGCTCAAATCTCAATGCTCCCCCATAATTATACAATTCGTTCTCCCCCTTTTTCTTAGTCCAAAATAGATAAGAAAATGAAGAAACAAAATAAACATGGAGTGTCACGACAATCAAAGCAAAAAACTACGATCATCCAAGATATACTCAAAAGCATTCTACAAACTATTTTTGATTTTTCAATTTTTTATACATAAATGCAAAAATAATTTTACAAAAATCACACACCATGAATTTACACTAAGATAACCAAATCGTGGAAATGGAAGGAATGGGTGTGAACAAATTCGATAGGAAAATCAATGTAATCAAACATAACATATGTGCACAATGAAAACGGATTCTCCTAACGAATGATCTAAAAATCGTCCTTATGTGTCAAAAATGTGAATTTATATGACATTGACTTAATCTAATCTACACATCAAAGTCTAAAATGATTTCCACACCAATAACGTGTAAAACTATGTAATAGGTTTTCAAGACTTCGTCAGGACGTGCAAACCCGTTTTTTATATATTTCCAACCAAACTCCCTCATAAATAATAATGCATTTATTTTTTCTTTGAGGTGATCTATTTTTCTCTCCTTAGAGAAATCCTATTGGCCCCCATTTTTGGCATATGCATATTTTTATTGCCTTGATTTTTTCTCGGGCGCTTTTAAATGGTGGCTCTCATGACGAGTTAATTTTCTACTCTCCCAGCCCTTTCTCGTGAACACTCATTTTTTTTTCAATTTAATTCCTCATGGTAAACGGTTCTTATATGCACTACTTTCATTGTCAAGTTTTATCGCATTTGGTTTGTTTTAAAGTCAGAATTGAGATGGAAACACTTCGACCAACATGTGATTTGACAAGTAAAATAGTCAAACAAATCCGTGCAAGTGTGCGTTAAAGGAGACTAAGAGCCAAACATGTAGGTAGTAATCTCAAATTACATCTTATTGATTCCAAACATTATAAAGCACAAAAATGAAATGATGACGCATATCAAAACACAATCAAACAGTCACATGGATATGGAATGAAATTATGACTCGGTCATCCTAAATGTCCATCCATAAACGGTGTAAACAAAATACAAAACTCTTTTTGACTTTTCCAAAAATTTTATCAAAATAAAATATTTTTGGCTTTTTCAAATTTTCTAAAACAAAGAAAATCTTTTTGTATTTTTCCAAAATTTTTCAAAAACATTAATCTTTCTGGTTTTTTGAAAAATATATCAAAAATGGAAAATATAAATACAAAAATGGTACACACTAGCAATAGGCATAAAATATCATCATATAAAATCATCCTATGCTAGTAAACATGTCTAAACCTCAACCGTTAGGTGCAGTGGAGTTCTCCAAAGGTGGTGACATCCTATGAAAAACCTCCCTCAACTCATGCGAAGTTTTGACCAAAAACTTAACTTGCTCCCATATGTGCAAACTCTCTCATGTAATCATCCGGAGCATCAAAAGTATCATGTGAGGGTGCGTGTGTAGGAACACGTGTAGTGTTGTCAATTTATAAAATACCGCAAGTTCACGGGCTATTATAGAATAGCGAGTGTAAGTACTGGTCGAACCCACAGAGATTTATCAATTTTTTCTTTAAAAATAATTGTGACTGTCCAACTAGACTAAATTGGGTTGGAGATGAGATGTAATATTAAACTAAGCAACACAAACAATAATTAGGAGTACGAGAGATATAATCAAGGTAACGTGAAAACTAGGACGTATGGTCCATTTATCACGTTAAACTAACACTGTGCAATAATTTAAATTCGTCATTCCCGATTTTATAACTCAAATTAAACCGACTCTCGTCGTATTTAATTCGAAAAAATAACATGTTATATGTCCAAAATAAAATTTAACGTCTCTAAATTTAGACGCCTAAAATCCCTATTCCCTTAAAAAGTTCACTTTTAAATTTCAAACTATAGTCTTTAAGCATGGGCTATCAATCAGTTTAATAAAAGTATAACCCATAAAAAAGTACGCATACTTAAAATATAAAAATGATTTTTTTTTCAAGAAATACCGAAGGTTTAAAACGCACTCTCGTGTCGTTTTAAATGAATACCGAATTTTTTTAAAAGTATTTAGCACATATCGGGAACAAAAACGAATTTAAATCACACACAATATTAATCACACATGAAAAATTTCACCTAGTCCTAGCAAGAAAATTAAGCTAGCATAATTGTAGACATAATAAAATTGCAAGAATGAATACTCAATTTCATTAAATAAACAAACTTACAATCGATGTGTCACAAATATTCTTGACAAAAATTCCAAACACAAAATAATTATTGGCCCTCTCTAAAGCTCTCTCTACAACTCTCCCTCAAAATAATGAACCCAAGGGTACTATTTATAGGCTTAGGGGTGAGGTGTTTGAGTTGGAGTAAAACACCTATTTTAATTGGTAAAAATGAATTAATCAATTTAATTAAGTGTTTTACACCAATTCATTGTTCGCAGAAAATGGGATCTGGTGGGATTTGAAATTTGATATTATCTCAACAGATTTTGACTAAATCAACTAAATGTAGATTACGGTTGGCTTTGAAAGATTTGGCTTTGAATGCCTTGGATTGATGACATGAATGCTGACTGGATTGCTGATGTGGCGTTGACTTGTCAACAGTCAGATGATGTGGTGTTGACTAACCTCCTGATTGAACTGCTGATTGTGCTTAAGGCCTTGTTTGGCTTGTGAATTATGGCCTTAAACCAAGGCTTGCTTTTTACCAAAAAATTATAAGTAGCCACAAGATTCGAACTCATGACCTCTTCGAAGGCAGACCACGCGCGCCACCACCAAGCCAACTGCCTTCTTTATCATATAACTGCTTCAATAATTTATAAGCAAAACCAATTTTCGAAATTCCCTTTTTTCATGCTTTGGCCCCAAGACTTTTACTTCTTTCAATTCTTTCCACAACCTTTTATTTCTTCACCAAATGACCTCGGATTTTCACCAAAATTCAGAGGTACTTGCAAAATTATAAAACAAGTGATATTAATTGAAATTCAGCCCCATAAAGTTAATAAAATTACGAATTTACCCTTATTTGCATTTTTAACGCCGAAATTCATAACCTTTCCATTTTAACTCCAAATTCAACCAAATTTCAGAGGGAACTTTATTTTGCCTAGATAAACATTTAAATATTATTTTCAGGCCCATAAAGTTTCTAAAATTACAATTTTACCCCCAGAGTTATTAAAATTATATTTTTAACTCGAATTTTCTTCAAACCTGCATTTTTCTTTTATTTTTCGAAAACGACTCTAAAAACTCATTATTTAAGATACAATGGGTCTAACAAGGCCTAGATTTGGGCATAATTAATACAAAATAATGCACTCATCAAATACCCCCAAACCTAAACTTTGCTAGTCCTCGAGCAAAACTAAAATTTTAAAATCTAACTCACTTTCGTAGGAATCACGATTGCACTTAGCATGTGCAACAAGCCATTAAACCTCTAGGTTACCCTAGCGGACGAGTTTTGTCTCGTGAGGGTTTGCAATGAATATACCCACAAAATTCAAAATCTTGACTCAATACAAAAGATTCAAAAGTAATATAACCAAGTTTTAATGCAAACTTCATAAATATAGCAGAACTTCACTTTTCAATCTCAACTTATCGTGTGCGTGTGCATAGCCAATATAACCGTCCATTTCAAAAGATTTGATCTTTACATTTCTTATTCGAGAGTTCGTTTTGATTTCAAAATCTCACGGGATGCACTCACAATCGAACACTCGAAAATGGGTTATTTTCTCTCGGTATATGTGAATAAAAGAGTAAATTTATATGAACAAATTTCACATATACGTGATGGAAAACGGACTTTTTATAATGGATGAATATGATCTCATGAACGGAAAATCGCTTACTTTTTGAAAACATTGAATCACACCATAGATCCTATTCATCTTCTCTTCACACTTTAACTAATTTCACTTGAGATCGATTAGGACTTTCTTTGGTTGTATTTTAGGCTCGGATTTTTGGCTAGAAAGAATGGCTTTTGGAGTTCAAAATTTCTGAGAAGATAGAGGTTTTCCGGTATTTTGACTTTTAGGCACTTTTCTTCCAACCTCCATTTTTCTTTTTTTCTTTCGCTTTTTCTTTTCAAACTCACATTTTTTTCACCCTTTTTTTTTCTTTTCTTTTCACAAATTATTTTTGCAACCTCCTTTTCTCTTGGCCTTTTTTCTACCGTAATTTTACCATAGTATTCTCAGAAAATGGGTATGGCTTCTTTTTATGGGCTTTAAACTCCCAGTTGGAGTTGGGTAGGATAATAGGTTTTCAACAAAAGGCATATTTCTTTTTGGCTCAAATGGGCTTGCAATAGAATAATGTAAAAAGGTTGGATTTTAGGCTTAATTTTGGGCTTTCAAACGATGGCCTAATCTCATTTCTCAAGTTTTGTTAATTTGATTTGTGTGTCAAGACGACTTACTTAGACTTCTAGTGCTTAAGATTCACATTTTGTCTTTTTGTTTTCAGTAATCGAACAAAACAAATAATTTGAGATCATCAACGAATATATCACTAAAGGAAAGATTGAGTTATTTTAACTCGGATTGATTTAAATCCCTTGAAAATGATGAATGGCATAAAATCTCACCGGGTTAAAATCTCCACGTTTATTCGTTAAGCATATTAACTTTCGCCTCAAGATCCATTTTCGATCATATTATATGGCTAATATGTAAAAAATTCATAAGTTGAGAGATCCATGAATTAATTCAATATTAAGAAATCGTTCCAAAACTCAATTATATTGAAAATCTTTTTGGATTTTTGAAATTTTTGAATTTTTTTTTCAAAAATACTATCCTTACCCCCAAACCTAAATTTTACATTGTCCTCAATGTATGCTCAAACTAAAAATATGGACAAAGTAAATAAAGTACATAAGTAAAATGACGATATTACCCGTGAATTTCCATTTGTGTTACCAACTTCCAACCAATCTCACATTCCTTTCATCATAAATCAAAAGTCTGAACAATTGAGAGTCAACCCAATCGACAAAGTATACACATGAATGCACATAATGAATGATGTGAGTGAAATTATCGAAATGTGCAATCGCATTATAATAGAGATGGTCAGTCTCGCGGAGACTATCATAATAAAATTTTGAATGACACGCTAAGCCTTGGTTTCCCTCAAACTCGAGAATGAATAAATCTAGCTCTAAATCGGACGATCCTCTACTCATTTCCTCCATCTCATCCAAACACTCATATGACACAGGTGGACGTGGTGGAACAGGACAATACAGCCTCACAAAACATGCATCACCAGGTGGAAACGCTTGAATGATTTTTTTAACCTCATCACTAGTAGATAAAATCTCACATGTCAGCATACACTCAAAAGGATCGGGCTTGTGTTCACAGAGAAGGAATTGGTCTATTCTATCGTCCCAGTCTCTTTCCTTTAAGTAACGAAATGAGTCCAATCACAATTGGACTTCAACAGTATGATCCTCATCAACCGGACCAAATTCTTCTTCAAAATCTTCAAGACTCATATCTAGAGACAAGTCAGGTGGCCAAGCACGTAGAACGATTGGGTCACTATCCCGTGGAGTAGTGACATTGTTCACTTCTTGAACGTACTTGACTTCATTCTCTCCCTCATCGGACGATGGCTTATCTAAATTAAAAACATTCAAATCCATGGTCATGTTCCCAAATGATAGGTTCAGTTGCCCACTACGACATCGAATGACAGCATCGGAGGTGGCCAAAAAGGGTCGATCGAGGATGATCGGGATTTGTGTGGATGAGTTTAGTACGTGTTGCGTGTCTAAGACCACAAAGTCTACCGGAAAGATAAACTCACCCACTTTAATCAAGACATTCTCTACAACACCTCTAGGTATTTTAATGGATCGATCGGCGAAGGATAAGGTCATCTTAGTGGGCTTTAACTCTCCCAAACCTAGTGTCTCGTACACGATGTACGGCAGAAGGTTCACGCTTGCTCCTAAGTCTAATAGAGCTTTCTCAAAGTGATGTTCCCCCATCTTGATAGAGATCGTCGGCGTCCTGGGATCCTTGTACTTGACGGGAGTTCTATAGGAAATGATCGAGCTAGCTTGCTCGACGAGAAAAGTTTTCTTAGGCACGTTGGTGTTTTTCTTGAAGGTACAAAGGTCCTTCAGAAATTTGGCGTAGGATGGGACTTGTTGTATAGCGTCAAGCAGTGGGATATTGATTTGTACTTGCTTGAACACTTCCAACATCTTATCAACTTGCGCCTTCTTCTTTTGGGGCACCAAACATTAGGGAAATGGAGCTTTTGGGACATAGGTCTCTACAGATGGCTCGGAAGATAAGTGTGGGGAGGAAGTTGGATCTACATGTAAATCTTCCTTCTCCTTAAGTTTCTCGAATTCACTCTCAATGGTGAGACATTCTTTTCGACTTCCTTACCAGACCTAAACGTGATAATTGCTTTGACATCCTCTTGGGTTTGTGATGAACCGACGTTTTCTTGCACAAAATATTGACCTTTAGGTAAGTTACCTTTAAGATTGGGCTCAGGTTGACTCGGGAATGTTCCCTTATTTCTCTCACTTAGCGCGTTCGCTAATTGACTCACTTGAACCTTAAGTTTGGCTATGGAGTGAGTGTTTGCATGCAAGCTCTGTTGGGTGGATTGGAGGACATTTTGAGTGGTTTACTGGAATTGGAGGGTACTTTGAGCAAGCAAATTCATCATATCCTCTAAAGCTTGGATCTTTTGGGAAGAAGGATACGATGGTTCGGGGGCATTCTTTTGGAAACCCGGAGGTGGATTACCAGAAGATTGACCTCCACTTTCTTGGTATTGACCCTTGGACCATGAAAAAATGGGGTGGTCTCACCACCCTGGATTGTACGCATTGGAATATGGGTCATATTTTGGCCGATTTTGGTAAAGGGCATTGGCTTGCTCGGTACGTGCCCTTTGGATCGGAAGGATGGGACAATTTTCGACTAAGTGGTCGAATGCATCGCAAAGTACACATAGGGGAACCTACATGTTGAACGATCGCAGATGCGGTTCGATTACCCTCTTTGCCCGTCTCTAAAGCTTCTAAACGTCGGGCCAATGTGGCCACTTTGGCATTTAAATCATAACTTTGTTCGACTTGGTGAGCAAAACCCTCATTGGATGTGGTGGGCCTAGAATCTCTATTGGGTACCTATCGCTGGGACTTTTGGGCTATGGCTTCTAAATACCCACGCGTCGACCTCACTCTTCTCGGTAAAATCACCATTACATAGTGACTCGAGCATAGTTCGGGTGTTACAATCGAACCCCTCATATAAAATTTGGACTTGGCGTCCCATCTCAATCCCATGGTGCGGACATTGTAGCAGCAAGTCGTTGTATCGCTCCAAATACATCCACAATGGTTCTCCCTCCTTTTGGCTAAATGTGTTGATGGCGTGACGTATCGACGCCGTCTTTTGGTTAGGAAAGAATTGTTGTAGGAAGGTGACACTCATTTGGTTCCAAGTGGTGATGGATTCGGGTTTTAACGAGTTAAACCAACTCTTAGCTTTGTCTTTCAACAAGAACGGGAACAATTTAAGCTTAACAATCTCATCGGAGAGTTGTTGATACTTAATGGTCCCACATATCTCCTCAAATTCACGCACATGGAGGTAGGGATCTTCTTTTTCAGTACCTCGAAACACGGGCAACAATTGGATTGTTCCCGAATGGAATTGGAAATTGTTTGCATTGTGATCGGGGAGAAATATGCATGAACGCTGACTGGACCTAGTCGGATAAAGTAATCTTTAAGGGCACGTGGTGCTAACTCGTCTCCCATCTCGGTGAATATCGAAAATCTACCTACGTAAGTATCGGGATTGCTAGACTCCACACTCGACAAACGACCGGTATGATTTCGAAACCAACTTCGCATACACTCAGCTCAGTCGAATATTTTTTTTTTAATTTTTTTTATGTGATGAAAAAATAGTTGACTCAAACCACGTAATTCCTAGCTAACACACAACAAATTGAATTATCAAATTTAGGTGAGGGGAATTTCAATTTTAAAATCTAGTTTTCCCGAGATTAATCGACGACAACAAGGGTCTCCGAATTAATCTCCCTAATTAGACAGCTCCTACTCTTTGACAAGGGAGAATTTAAAAGATGAGCAACTACTGTTATCGCCTCAAAACCCGTTTTTTCCTCCAGGTAGGTGGTCGGTACGAAGACACATTAAAAACCACCAATCCTAGACAAGGTGAAACGGAATTGATTTGACAAGTTCGCGTTGGAGTAGCTTTTAACTCAAGCCTCGTTAAGAGGTTTCCTATGAGCTATGTGATAACCTAAGATCAATGTCTACTTGATTTTAAATTAAATGTGATGGCTCGGGATATGCAAATGCTTGGATAATTAGTGATTTTCGGGCTAAGGAGAGGTGATGAAATTCCCACCTTATCTTTACACGGGTTTTGCTCTTAAGTCAATTTATGCAACGTGCTAAATTAAATGCGAAATTAAACCACGTAGGAGCACAAAAAAACGTACCTCCGGCGTGGACTTTTTATGGTCACTTGTTTACGCCGGGCCGAAGTTTAAGTTGACGTCGATCGGAGGAAAACGCCGCCTACGTTTCAGTCATCCCCGAGAGTTCCTTGTGCTCGTGGCAAGATTGCACAATTTTTTTCTTCGCGTTCGCGCAACGTTGAACACTTTTTCGAATTTTTCTTCACTTTTTTTTTGAATGTGCTTCTGAAAAAAAAACAAAAAAACTACACCAAACGTAAAGTGCGACACACAAAAAAAAACTAAAGAAAAGAAAAAAATTAATACGACACACGCACTAGTGGTGTATTTAACAAAGAAAACAAAACAAAGCACACTTATGAAACATTTTTTTTATACTTGAAAAAAAAACAAATTTACTACTGGGAAAAAAAAGAATTTTCAGATTTTTTTTATTTATTTTTTATTTTATTTTTTTTGGGTCTACCTACAAAAAAATTGAATCTGGAAATTTCCAAAAAAAAAAAAATTTTTTTTCAAGATTTTTTTTTAAATTTTTTTATGTATTTTAGGATGAACTTAGCACTAAAAGTGCTATTTAATAAAAAAAAACTTAAATCAGATTTTTTTTTAACCCAGAAAAAATTAAAAATATTGCTGCTGAAATTTTCTTTTCCAGAAATTTTTACTTTTTTTTTTTTGAATTTTTACTAACAAAAATGCGAAAAGAAAAAAAAACTAGTCCGAAAGTCACAACTCTTTTTTTTATAAAAAAAAATCGAACAAATCTCCGGCAACGGCGCCAAAAACTTGTTGTCAATTTATAATATACCGCAAGTGCACGGACTATTATAGAATAACGAGTGTCAGTACGGGTCGAACCCACAGAGATTTATCAATTTTTTCTTTAAAAATAATTGTGACTGTCCAACTAAGACTAAATTGGGTTGGAGATGAGATGTAATATTAAACTAAGCAACATAAACAAGAATTAGGAGTACGAGAGATATAATCAAGGTAGCGTGAAAACTAGGACGTATGATCCATTTATCACGTTAAACTAACACTGTGCAATAATTTAAATTCGTCATTCCCGATTTTATAACTCAAATTAAACCGACTCTCGTCGTATTTAATTCGGAAAAATAACACGTTAGAAGTCCAAAATAAAATTTAACGTCTCTAAATTTAGACGCCTAAAATCCCTATTCCCTTAAAAAGTTCACTTTTAAATTTCAAAATATAGTCTTTAAGCATGGGCTATCAATCAATTTAATAAAAGTATAACCCATCAAAAAGTACGCATACTTAAAATATAAAAATGATTTTTTTTAAGTAATGCCGAAGGTTTAAAACGCACTCTCGTGTCGTTTTAAATGAATACCGAATTTTTTTTAAAAGTATTTAGCACATATCGGGAACAAAAATAAACTTAAATCACACACAATATTAATCACACATGATAAATTTCACCTAGTCCTAGCAAGAAAATTAAGCTAGCATAATTGTAGACATAATAAAATTGCAAGAATGAATACTCAATTTCATTAAATAAATAAACTTACAATCGATGTGTCACAAATATTCTTGACAAAAATTCCACACACAAAATAATTATTGGCCCTCTCTAAAGCTCTCTCTACAACTCTCCCTCAAAATAATGAACCCAAGGGTACTATTTATAGGCTTAGGGGTGAGGTGTTTGAGTTGGAGTAAAACACTTATTTTAATTGGTAAAAATGAATTAATCAATTTAATTAAGTGTTTTACACCAATTCGTTATTCACAGAAAATGTGATCTGGTGGGATTTGAAATTTGATATTATCTCAACAGATTTTGACGAAATCAGCTAAATGTAGATTACGGTTGGCTTTGAAAGATTTGGCTTTGAATGCCTTGAATCGATGACATGGATGCTGACTGGATTGCTGATGTGGCGTTGACTGGTCAAGGTCAGATGATGTGGCATTGACTAACCTGCTGACTGGACTGCTGATTGGGCTTAAGGCCTTGTTTGGCTTGTGAATTATGGCCTTAAACCAATGCTTGCTTTTTACCAAAAAAGTTATAGGCAGCCACAAGATTCGAACTGATGACATCTTCGAAGGCAGACCACGCGCGCCACCACCAGGCCAATTGCCTTCTTTATCATATAACTGCTTCAATAATTTATAAGCAAAACCAATTTCCGAAATTCCCTTTTTTCATGCTTTGGCCCCAAGACTTTTACTTCTTTCAATTCTTTCCACAACCTTTTATTTCTTCACCAAATGACCTCGGATTTTCACCAAAAATCAGAGGTACCTGCAAAATTAAAAAACAAGTGATATTAATTGAAATTCAGCCCCATAAAGTTAATAAAATTACAAATTTACCCTTATTTGCATTTTAACATCGAAATTCATAACTTTTCCATTTTAACTCCAAATTCAACCAAATTTCAGAGGGAACTTTATTTTGCCTAGATAAACATTTAAAAATTATTTTCAGGCCCATAAAGTTTTTGAAATTACAATTTTACCCCCGGAGTTATTAAAATTATATTTTTAACTCGAATTTTCTTGAAACCTGCATTTTTCTTTTATTTTTCGAAAACGACTCTAAAAACTCATTATTTAAGATACAATGGGTCTAACAAGGACTAGATTTGGGCATAATTAATACAAAATAATGCACTCATCATGTAGTAGCAAAACGTGACACATTATCCAACTTTAAGCAAAATTCCCTAAAGTGTCCTTTCTTTTTGCAATGGGTACAAACGTACATGGGCCTAGGAACACCTCTCTCAAAACATCTATGATGCACTTTATTATCCTGAACGGGATGCCTATGTGGGTTAGATTGAGAGCCATATGGATTAATCACAAACTCGGGAACTGGCTCGGGTGCAACTTGGGAAGTGGACGCACCGTCATGACCTATTCCTAGTCTCTCAACATTACCCAAAGCGGGACCGAGGAACATCTTTCCTACCTTCTTAGATGTATCCTCTAAAATGACTTTTACCTCCTGGGAAAGTTCAAGATCTCTCTCTAATTGTGACACACGGGCTATAAGCTCACTCTTCTACCGATTTACGACGATCAACTGCTCACTCAAAGAAACCTTCACCTTCTCGAGTTGACTCGTTGACGCTTCAAATCCCCTCAAACTCTCAATCTCTCACTCCAAATCTGTCACCCTAAGAGTTAGGTCTTTGTTCAACTTTTTGGTCTTTAGGGTCTCGGAGTATAAATATCTAAACGTAATCTAGAGCTCACTATCACCCTCACTAGCGCACTCACTCTCACACTCGCTAGAAACACTGAAACTATCATCCTTGAGGGTTTCACATGCACAAGTATCCTCATCGTCGTGGGACAAACTAGGTATTCTCACGTGACTAGCTAAAAAGGCAACACACATCCCATGTGAAGAATCATCCTTGGAATTCTTCACTCCTCACTATCGTTAAGAGTGGCTGGCATGGCATTCTTCTTGCCCTTTATCTTTAGCCTAGTGGGACACTCAAACTCCTTATGCCCCTTGCCCTCACACTCAAAACAACTCTCCTATTACTCTTTCTCTTTCTCGCTCTCTTTCTCACCGCTCTTTGGCCTCATCCTTCTTTTTATTTTTCTCAAAAAATCTTTTATTGGAAGAAATTTCTTTGGAAAATTAGAGAAACATTTTAAATTTTTTTGCAAGTAAGGCCATATCAAAATCAAATTCTCCCTCAGAATCGGACTCACAAACTTTCCTTTTCTTTTTCTTATCTCTCTTGGACACTTTCTTGCCCTTTCTAGACTGGGCTCTAAGTGTTATCCCTCTATCCTTAGGCTTAACAGTGTCAAGAAGCATGTCAATCTTATATATCTGGAGGTATCCTACCAGGTCTTATAATTTTAAATTGCTCAAATCACCTAAGGAATTCAAAACAGTCACTTTAGGGATAAAACGTTTTGGCAGCGATCTCAAAATCTTTTTAACTAGTCGTGCATCAGGTATGTGCTCACCAACATTGAAACTAGTGTTGACAATATCTGATAAACGTGCATAAAAATTATCAAAACACTCAGATTCAAGCATGGTTAATGTTTCAAATTGAGTAGTTAAATTTTGAATTTTTGACTCTTTGACCGCATTTGTGCCTTCATGGGTAAGTTGTAAAACATCCCATGCTTCTTTCGACATAGTGCACGTCATGATTCGTCGAAACTCTTCAGGAGTAACGGCACCAGAAATTGTACTTAGCCCACGAGATTAAAAGTACTCTATCTAAACTCATCATCAGTCCAGTCTGCTACGAGTTTTAAATTAGTAACATTATTTGCGATGACAGTGGGAGGAGTCCAGCCTCTTTCACAAACAACCTAAACACGCTCATCGATTGCTTTTAAATGCGATTTCATACGGGCTTTCCAGTAAGCATAATTAGACCCATTAAAAATTGGCAACCGATTATATAAGTTTTCATTCTAAAACATTGCGATTTCTCAAAATCAGATTTTTCAAAAAAATCAATTTCATAAAATTTTGCAAAAAAACGGATCACTCGATAAATTAGAGAAACCTGCTCTGATACCAATTTGAGAATGCTATGTGATATTGATTAAACCAAATTCGCAAATTATAATTGTAAACTTATAAAACTAGAGTCAATATTTAAACCAATTTAATACAGCCCTAAAACATACAACTACGTGGGTAAAATCAAACCAATATAAATAAATTGCTGATACACAGATTTTAGGAAAAAAACTCAAAAGGGAAAACATTTTATTTCACTTAATAATACTCATAATATTACAAGAGAAATCTGCAATGAATATCCGTAGACACCCACAGGAACACACAGTTCTGAGTCGGTAATGGAGTTCCGTAGCAACTCCACAAGACAACAAAGATCACCCACGAGTACTCCTATAGAGACGCAGTCATCAGTCCAGCACCTCCCTCAAGCAGCACCTAGATCAGTAGTAGGAAAACTTCCCTACTGGAGAAACTCTAGCAAAGATGTATCTCGGGTTCCAAAACAATTCACTAAAGCATTTGGGATTTTTGTGAATTGACAAACAAAAGATTGAATCCTAAAATGAAAAATACAAAGTATTCTGCAGTTTGTAGTTTCTGGATTATGAATAACGTCAAGTCTTCTTAACAAAAAAGAACTCATTTAACGCGCTTTATATAAAAAACTTGAGTCAGTGCTATCGCTGTAGCTCGAACGATGACACGTTTGTTTGAACGACATCATGTGAGACTGCTATGTCGTTTGAATGAGATTAGCAGGTCGCTCGAACGACCGGAACGACAAATTCTTCGCCACAACACTTAGAAAAAGTTTCATTTGATGAAAAACAGTGCCTCAACTGATTTAAAATAGTTTAGAAATTTTTTCCAAACACTTAGAAAAATATCCCAACACTTTCAAATGAACCATTAAGGAACTAAAATACAACCTTACCAAAATTCATGTCGAAGAGGCTTTTCTGTTGAAGAGTGTCGATATTTGTATCCGTCTCGATGCATGATTGATCTTGAATAAATCTTCGACGGTTGTAGCGGTATATGACATACACTAATGTAAACCAGGACTTATAAAATATGTCCTTACAAATCTCCCCCTATGTCTATGTCGGTACAAAATAAAAACATCTGAATTATCAAATTAAAAAGCCTATAGAAATCTAATACCCTCCCATTAACCCAAAACTGAAAAGGTACTAAAGATGTTAAGACTAGCATCTTTAAACTTTCTTCAAAATCTTCAACTTCAACTCTTCAAATCTTTAAGCTTTTCTCATTAGGGTGTGCAAAACATGATCATCAATCTTTGTACCTACACACATGAGACAAAGAGAATACCTTCGTGACGTATCGAGTTTGAAATGAGATAAACATAAATCAAGAAAAGCTCAAATCTTAATTTTCCCCCATAATTACATAATTCGTTCTCCCCCTTTTTATTTGTCCGAAATAGATAAGAAAAAGAAGAAACAAAATAAATACGGAGTGTCATGACAATCAAAGCAAAAAACTACAATCATCCAAGATATACTCAAAAGCTTTCTACAAACTATTTTTAATTTTTCAATTTTTTAAAGAAAATGCAAAAATAATTTTACAAAAATCACATACCATGAATTTACACTAAGATAACCAAATCGTGGAAACGGAATGAATGTATGTGAACAAATTCTATAGGAAAATCAATGTAGTCAAACATAAGATATGTGCACGATGAATACGGATACTCCTAACGAATGATCTCAAAATCGTCCTTAGGTGTTAAAAATGTGAATTTATATGACATTGACTCAATCTAATCAACACATCAAAATCTAAAATGATTTCCACACCAATAACATCTAAAACTATGTAATGCTTTTTCAAGACTTTGCCAGGACGTGCAAACCCATTTTTTATATACAACCTTACCAAAATTCATCTTGAAGAGGCTTTTCTATTGAAGAGTGTTGATATTCGGATTCGTCTCGATGCATGATTGATCTTGAATAAATCTTCGATGATTGTAGCGGTATATGACATACACTAATGTAAACCCGGACTTATAAAATATGTCCTTACAATCTTGGTGGCTAAGATAAGGTTTGAAGAAGCCCCCTCTTATGTATTGTAGCGTATGTTTATTGGTGTGTGAACGAAGGGAAGAGAAGGAGAAGAAATATGGTTCTGGAAGCTGGCCAAGGGGTACCCTCGATCGCAGCAAAACCCATCATGACCATGTCCTGGGGCAGCGCGATCGCAATCTTTGTCGTCCGCAACCCAGGTGCAAGGTTTGTTGCCCTGCCTTTTTTGTTTGCTTAATTTATTTTGGTAATTCATTTACCTCTCAAACCAAACCCTCAACTCTATTTGATCTCCATCCCTAACCTCACAAACCCTAAATCCCATTAAAATAGAACCTTCAACCTTCATTCCAGGACCTTTAGCTTGGAATTTGGGAATGCTCCAAGGCAAAGTTGCTCAGATTTATGACTAAATCAAAGAACTCAAGTCAAAGTTCATAAATAGTGAAAGGAAATAATATTATACGTTTTCCATTTAGTGATTAATGTTTTAAATACTTCCTAAAGCATGTTTATTGTTAAATAGAAGTGATTAAAGGTTTGATCACGAAAATATAAACCTCATTAATTTCCTATTATTGTTATGTGATGTTGAATTTGATTTGAACCCCTCTTAAATTGAGGAATGCTTAGAAAATGCCCATTTGAATTAAATAATGCGATTGTTATAAAGATGAGAATATTAATATGTTAAAAGGCAAATAGTTGAGTTATATGCCTTATGAACTTTGAGAGTTGAAAATTAGATATGAGTATACTTCTTCCGTGATATTTTTAATTGTTGGAAAAATATTATGGCCCCTACTTAAAATATGCATGAATTATTAATGTGAGAAATTGTAGTTGTACCCTTGGAAATGAAGAAAATCCATATTTGTATTGACGATAAGAAACTTTATAAATATAAGAAGATGTTATTCGACATTATGAATTTCATGTGTTTATCAAGGGTATTATTGTTTTTGCCCTATACTGTTAGTGTTGGAACTGAGAGGTTGATTAGTTGCTTACTGAAAATTATGTTGCGAGTTATTGACTTTTCTTGCAAGGAGTATATTTATTAACAATTTGATATCTTGGAATATTAAAATTTTTTACACATATTTTATGAAAATTGGAATGTGCCGGGATGGTTGAATGGAGGTTCTATATTGTTAGTTCATTATTTAGAGTTATTAAGGTTATCGTAGGTATATTATTTTTTTGAGAATTGGGTAATTGGATAATAGTTGTTTTTGGTGAGATTTTATTTTGCACTGTAAGTTGATGTAAGATGTGGGTTCTTGGAATGCGGTTAGTATCAAGTGAGGCATAACCCCTTATCAAGATCAGGATTAACACCATGCAGTATTAAATATTGACAATGAACACAGGTGAATAAGAGACAAAGGGATTCAATATTCAGACTTGTATTAAATGATATATTGGCACAATAAATACACAACATGCATAATAAATAGATGGGACCAGCAGATAACGTGATCTGAGGGAGAAAGAGCAATCACTCTAGGCATAATAAAGGCAAGCCAAGAACTTCAAGCTTAGTTAATGCTCGATGATATGGGTATTAAATGGGTGTGGGGAGTTAATGTTCTCAGAATAGCTCTCGTGTATGGAGGAAGTTGGGCAGCAATTCTAGGCTCCGAATGCTCTCTCTGCTAAACTGTTTGTCTATTGTATTTATATGGAGGCAAGGTTACTCGAGTAAACTTGCCCATAATCAGTATGATTGACCGCATTAAATGCACAAGATATTGCATTAAATGCATGGGATCTCATAATTTGGCAGGAAGTTGTTTCATTGGCTGGAAGTATGATGGGCATTAATGAGGGACGTGACATGGCAGCTTGGAGCTTACCTTAGGATGACTAAAGGGTCAGGTTTGATGAACTAGACCTGCCGTCCTAAGGATAAACTCACTTGAGTGCTATAACTTCGAGTCCCTAAATGCCAGACGTTACGACGTCAGAAAGTGGTTAAACAGTGACTCTGGCAGGTGTATAGTCACGTCAATCAGGCGGGATGGCATTTGCTTTAAGGTTGCTCGACTGATTGATAGCTCGAGTGTTTGGTTTTCGTTTGTTGGTTAAGAACTATCTTAGAACCAAGATGCAAGATTGTGGTACCTAGAGAAGGTTTCCTTAAACAAGTAAGAGTTGAGGTGGCTCAGCTGTAGTGGCTCGAACAACCATATGTGCTATGTGAAGTTTTGCCCAAGTATGCCAAGAGGGATGGTAATTGTATTCCCAATGTTGCCTTGCTCTCAATCCTCCAAACCATGTCCCTGCGAGGTTCCCAAGAGGAGGTTGTTCGATAGAGCATGTTAGCTCTCCCATGCCCTGCCAGGCATGGTCCCCCGTGGGTACCAAATAACCTCACTCAACATATATTATAAGATAAAGTACATGATACAAATCATTCTATTTCTTATTACAAGCTATCGTCATTCAAGTGACTTCGATCTAGGGATTGGATCCTTCGAGCTAGGCACGTTGGAGAATCTTCGAGGTAGGTCCTTCAAGCCACCATTTGGGAGAATCTTCGAGGTGGATTCTTTGAGCCACTTATGTGGAGCATCTTCGAAGTAACTTGCTCGGGCGGCCTTCTTCCTCCTTCTTTGTAGGTTAATCAACAGATTAACTAAGTTAATCACTCTTTGGCGGGGACTCCCCCTACATTTTCCCTTCGTAGAGATATTTATTTATTGCATGAAGAAATATCTATACGAAACCCTTCGTTGATCTTCAATCCTTTCCCGCAATAAGTTTTAAATATCCTTGGGCACTTGATTTATAAAAAATAACAATTTATTAGTAATGGAAGAGTTATATTATCTTCTATATTTTGAACCGCCTCATCAGTTTAATGAATATCTTGCCATACTTGAAATAATATATTTTCCTTTTGTGAGGCTTCATAATTACTTGTGGCAGATGCCTTGGGGAAAGTGAAGAGGTTTATTCAAATTTCCCCCAAAACTCTTCATTTCCCCAAGACGAAAAGACCCCAAGCATTTCTCATTAAATGAGATTGTCGTTTGTACTTCTGTATGTGAAACATGGCAGTGCTTGGGTGCGCGTGTGTTCCCCACATTACTCATTCGACGTTTGTCTCCCAAAACGTCATTGTTAATGCAAAAAACTAGACTAGGCTAATTAATTGATCACAGATAAATATGAGTAAAAGAGACAAAAGATTTTTAAAGTGGTTCGGCTTAAAGAAAGAGCTACGTCCACTATGGTGTATTATTTTTGGCTTTGTTCAATTGCCTCTTGTTTTGTCCCCCTTGGATGTAGGGTTTACAATGTATTTATAACCCCCAGGGGGTGTATAAGTGTTGGAATATCAAAGGATGGAATGTCTTTATATCGTACACATTTACATTTGTACAATTATTTATGTATACAATTGTTGGTGTTTTACTATCATTGTTGGTCGGTCTTCCTGGTGTTGGTCGGGCTTCAATGACAGCTTGGTCGGCATCCCTCAATAGATCAGAATTTCATCCGTGCTGACCATGATTATTCTTCTGCTATATTGCACGTGTCAGTATCCGATCGGTCCATGCAACAAGATTATTTTTAGTATGTTTCATGCTTGAAGTTTTTACAAAAGTGTGATACATTTAGCTCTTACAAGTTGCTCGGGCAATAATTTTAGCTTTGGTAGGCTCCCAACTTCCCATACTTGTAAAATTTATGACATATCTTGTGGACGTATAATGCACATGGCATTTTTGTAATTATCCATCACTTCAATGAATCATTTTGGGAAAATTCATCTTTTCTGCCTTCAGCCGCCGTCAGTTCAATCGACACAGCCTTTTAATCATTATTTTTCCAGTTTTTAAGGCAGCCTATAAAGAGTGGGAAAAGCCACAATCTTTTCTTATCTCAAATTTTCTGAGCGTTTTTGGCTGTTGCGTCTTCAAGCTTTCTTTTTCTCTCCTGTGCTATCGTTTTTTGTCCTTCAGTTCTTGCTGAATCCTTAATCTCTGTAAGAAATATTTCTCTTTTCTTCTACTCTTCATCATGGTTTACTCTATTGATTCTCTTGACGAATTCAAAAATGAATTTAAGATTCCATCTTGGGTTGATCTAGAACACGCTACTTTGCCTGCCGATTTTTTCTCACTTGCTGAGGGTCACTGGTTTCCTTCTATCTTTATAGCTGAGTGTGGGTTTACCTTTCCTCCAAACCCATTTTGCCTTAAGTTTTGTCAATATTTTAACATTGTCCCAGCTAGGGTAGCCCCCAACACCTAGAGGGTCATAAATGGAGTATATAGGTTGAATTAAATCCATGGAACCCATCTAGGGATTCCAGAAATAATGTTTTGTTATAAATGGGTGACTAGTGACACAACTTTTTATTTAAAGACAAGGGCTGTAAACAAAACATTAGTAGTCAATCTTCTAGACTCCAATAGGGATTATTTTAAACATGGAGTTGTTGTAAAAAATTGGCAATACGCCCCTTTGACTGGGAATGCTGAGTACCAGGGGCTTAGATGCCCTCCTTTTGGCAATGGGATAGTTTATTCCTCATTTAACTATCTTGACCTGTACATACTTGTTTAAATGTAATACTAATTGTTGCTCTGTAAATTTTTATTGCAGTTGATCAAAAGAGAAGGTGCCCAAAGGAGAGTGAAGTGAACCTCAAGGAGTTGAAATTTATTTGGGGTCTTCACCAGAGGATTGGTGAGGAGCACATTAGGTCTGTGTCCTATTTGCTGCAGTACAAGAATACGATTTCCTCCTTTGTTGCCCGTCCCCCATTAGCCACTCCTTTTCCTGTAATTGACCTTGAGTAGGAACATCTCTCTACATCCTCAGATGCTGCATCTGGCATTGGTGATCTTGCTGCCCACTCCCCTTCTTCCTTAGATTAAAAACTTACCCCTTGCTGCTGCTATGGGAAAAAGGAAATTTCCAAATAGTTTTGGAGACGTGGTTGCTAATGCCCCTTGCTAACAAGTTGAGGAGGGGTTGAAAAGTAAAGAGGAAACTTGAAAGAAACACCCAGCAAAG
>Ga0115851_100281_pt1 | contig 20650 bp, 10 predicted proteins | sample InSIn2gowninarea_FD_83865 | JGI IMG/M metagenome (GOLD analysis project Ga0115851, IMG submission 83865)
GTGGATCAGCCACAGGACAAGGTTCATGGAGTGGAAGAGTTTACTCATGCAGCGCCAACAATCAGAGGGCGAAAGCGCTTGATGGAAGCTGAGCGACTGGCTCAAGATGCAGAGAAAGTTGTAGGACCACCTACAGCCCAACGCAGGCAGAGATAGTCACCTGATCAGTACACTGGATACATGGCTCTTATGAGAAAGTGTGTTATTACTGAGCCATCCTCTTTCGAGGAAGCTGTGGAGGATCCCGCATGGGTAGATGCCATGGTGGAAGAGTATGATTCTATTGTCAGAAACAGTGCATGGGAGAGTGTTCCTAGACTGGAAGGGAAATTAGTGGTGGGTTCGAGATGGATCTACAAAGTTAAGCAGGCAGCTAACGGGAGTGTGGAGAAGTACAAGGCAAGATTTGTTGCCCGAGGCTTTTCACAGATAGAGGAGATCGATTATGAGGAGACCTTTGAACCTGTCCCAAGGTATTCTTCCATACGGATGATTCTTGCTCTCTCAGCGCAGATGGGATGGCACATTCATCAGATGGATGTGAAGACTGCGTTCCTTAATGGAGTCATTGAGGAGGAGGTATACATTGAGCAGCCTGAAGGCTTTGAGGTCTTCAGCAGTGAGTCGCATGTGTGCAGGCTCAAGAGAGCGTTGTATGGGTTGAAACAAGCACCACGTGCTTGGTACACATAGATAGATAACTATTTCACAGGACTTGGATTCTCCAAGAGCGAGTCGGATACGAACCTATATCAGATTGTGGTGGAGGGTAAGTTGCTTATCATTGTACTATATGTTGATGATTTGATTCTAACGGGTGATGAGCTGTTGATAATGTCATGAAAGAAGGATCTTGCTACAGAGGTTGAGATGAAGGACTTGGGCCTCCTTCACTATTTCCTAGGATTGGAAATATTGCAGTGCAGTGATGGACTGTTTGTTTCTCAGGGCAAGTATGCTCGAGAGATACTGGAGAAGTTCAACATGCATGGCTGCAAGCCTATTGATACTCCTCTTCCTGGAGGTTGGAGGAAGGAGGATGCCACTTCGGGAGAAGAAGTGGATGCCACTGTTTATCGACAGTTGGTGGGGTCGCTGATGTATTTGGTCAATACACGACCCAATATATGCTATGCAGTTAACCAGCTTTCACAAGCTATGGTTAAGCCTACCAATCTCTTCTGGAAGGCGGGCAAGCATGTATTGTGCTACTTGAGAGGCACATCGGGATATGGATCTTGGTATAAACAGGAGGATGCAGATTTGGCAGGGAGCTCAAGAGGCCGAGTATATGGTAGCAAGGACATCAGGTACCATCATATCAGAGATTGTCTGTAGCGGAGGATCATGTTACTTCCATACATTCCAACAGAGGATCACGATGTTGATATTCTGACGAAGGCTCTTACCACGAGCAAATTCGAATACCACCGAGGCAGGATAGGGGTTGCTGATAATCCATATCTTGTCGAGAGGGAGTGTTGATATTGCAACAAGATGATGGAGCTTAGTGAAAAGAGTCGCTTTCACTAAGTGGGCCCGCAGGCTAATTTTGGCGCAAGTCTATTTTTAAACATATGGATCATGTCTATGGATTGCAGGTTGCTGTTTATGGATGATTGGTCAAGTTGGGAAAAATAGATGGACTTCTATTTTTAGATCACAGCGGAGTGACTGCTTAGTCTAAATATAGAACAATCAAATATTATTAGCTCATAATAATATTTAAACTATAAACTTTGTCTTATTCTCTTGGAGCACTTCAGGATGAGCTATGGATGTGGTACATTCAGATCCCAGAAGGAAATACGTGGCTACCTATGGGATGACTCATATCTATATGCAGGACTTTAGTTAGAACTCAAGTGAGTTGAGTTTAGTGGACTGGAGGTGCAGTTGATGGAGTTGTGTTCAGTTTTGTTAAACTAGTTGTATTTAGTCTAACTGGAAAATAGACTAGAGATGAGTTTGGTGAATTAGTTATTAATTAATTCACAAGTTATTAACTCATAATGCAGCCATAGAATACATCAGTTAACTCAGTTGCATGTCAGTGCATGTTCAGTTCAGCAGGAACAGGTGTTAGAGGATCAGATTGCTATCAGTTGTGACTATAGCTGTGCATGATGATTTGCACGATCAGAGGGATTGAGTATGCCAATGAATTGGCCAATACCAAGAATTGTAGCCTGTGCTCACATCCAACACAGTGTGAGTGATTCTTTGCAGGTGAAATACTAGTTTGGTAAACCATTCTCATCAATTCTTGAGCAAGTATTGAGCTGTGGAGGCAGGCAAGCAGTGGAATAGATTTGGAGATCAGATCTGAGTTGTATTGTGTGTAACAAGTGGAGCTAGTACTGGATTTCTTGTGATAAGCATTGTACTTTGTAATGTTTCATGTTCTCAATCATTAATATACAGATAGTGTGGGGTTTTTAGCGAGATGCTTTCCCGGGGTTACATACTGTGTTAATGCGTGAATGCTCTTGATGTTTTATTGTTATTGATGCTGCTATATTGATGATCAACATAAATAAGCTTATGTATTGTGTATATATTCCGCAATCGTACATTATCAGGATAATCTCTGTTGAATATGTGTTAAATTATTCAAAATTTCTACAGTATCATAGCATGAAATTTGTGATCTTGACTCCTAATTCATCTTCAAGGTGGTTTTGACTCCTGCATTTGGAAACATTGTTGAAATGCTAGTGATATTGTTGTCCCAGAAGTGGACTTTATCACACTCAGTATTCCTATCAGCAAACACCTATATCGAGCATTATCCAAATTATGATAATGATATAGAAGGACTCATGTGATATCCTAGAACCATGCTATTGAGATTATAGACAAGATCTGATATTGTGACAAGTATATTGTTATGACATTGTACAGAGAAAACGATGTCTATGAGAACTATACAAGTTGTGTAGAGAGGCACAATGTTGTGAGATGAACTTGTCATTGAATTTATGATTGTTGTTCCATCGTTATAGCTTCACTGATATCTTCATTGTTATTTCACTGAGAACACACATTTACTCGACTCATCATGGTAACATTGAGATATTGCACAGGGATATAATTAATACTTGTAACTATGTATAGAGATTTGGATTATAACTTCATTCAGCTTCTTACTGTGTGATTCATTCATCATGACTATACCTAGACTAAGTATGCTTCATTGAGATACTTCATATCATAGTTAAGATAATACTTGCGACATCGACAATAATCACAATTAAATGCCAAGACAAGTTATGCTTGGATTTGATCTTCTTCATAAGTCGAGACTGTAGCAGTGATTAGATCTCATGTCGAGATTGTCAGATGAGATCACAAGGACTGCAATTTTGCATGACTCTCACTGTGATCATAGACATGTCAAGACTATATATTCTCCTTCTTCACTAAGAGAGAGTATCTATCACAATTATATGTCGAGATACAAGCCTTCACTTTGTTAACGAAGACTTATATAGGAGTTTTCGTTACTTGCATTCTTGTGATGACCCTTTGATGATAAGTGGGGAGACACAAGATCTTATTGTTTGAAGATTGCTTGTAGTAGACCTTCAATTTTTGACAAAAAGCTTTTAGGATGCTTTTGATTCCCTACATGACACTTGACCCTTGAATGTTTCTTTTCTGCCCTTCCTTAGATTCTAACCATAGCTTTGATACCATGTTGAAGAATCTAGGCAAACTATTAATGATTCTTCCATCATTAACAACTGCTTGTGATGTCTTTTATTTTCTTAAGTTACCTTCTTTGTTTTCTTGTTCTTTAATCATCAAACAATTATCAATACAAGAAACACAATAAAGTATATGTACACAAAATGTTGGCTCCAAGCGAGGGAAAAATATCTCCTCTTGAGAGTAAAACCCTTGAATCTCTTCTTATAGATATTTAGATGATGAATACCAAGACCCTTAACAAAATTGACACTATATTACCTCCAAGATATTTGTCACTATCCTCTGCACTATTTAGCCTGCACTCCATAGCCTTGATATCACTATCCTCCTTTAGTTCTCATCTTCTTGTATATTCATTGCCACAGATCTTTGTTTAGAAGTAGGTCAGTTTATTTATGTTACTATCTTTGAGACAGTTCTTCATGCTCTTCGTTTAAGATAAAAATGAGAAAGCCCACCATGGAGGGTTATATCGGACATGATCATTGTATATATATATATATATATATATTCAACACTTCAATAGTAATGCCCATACTTCCGAGAGTTATCATTGTATAGATATAGATTTAATACTTCAATAGTAATGCGAGAGTTACAAGAGTTGTCACTTTATATATATAGATTAAGTACTTTAATAGTAATTCCAGACTTGCGAGAGTTATCATTGTAATGATATAAACCTCTGAGATAGACTTCCGAGAGCTTGACATTATCCTTGATCATTTCAGTGAGATATCACTCTGTATGCGTAAAATCTTCATTGACTGTAATGAATGATCCGAAGACTTGTTGCTTTAGACTTCACATCACACCTTATATATATGGGCCAATGATAGTGCCTTGAGCCGATAGGAGTGCCTTGAATTTAGGCCGACATATCATCAAGGAGATTACTACGTTTTTGTGGAGTGGATTTGCATGAGGATGGTGACACTTGTTCTTGGAGTGTAAAACTTTGACCTTATGACTTTTATAATAGTTATGATGAAACATAAAAACTTAAAGACATCAAGAAGAAGTCTTTTACCTATTGTAATCACATCTTGCTCATGAAACCCATGATGCAAGGAATAATTGTTTTCTTCATAATATTATAATTACAAGTCATAATGAAAACCGAACCTACCTATATTTTCTTCAACGAAAGGAAGGGGTTTTATTTTTATAAACTCTTCTTGCCACTCCATCTTCTTCTTCCTTTTTTGTGTTTTTGGGTATGTTTTATCTGAATCATCTCCACATTCAAAAAAAAAAAAATTCCATCTCCACATTTTTTTTCTTTTTAATGATTTCGGTTCTATTGTTCTATGAATAGGCGTTTTGGTTCCCTTATCGTCCTTTCTTGTTATTCACTAGCCTTTAGTAGGCATTCTTTCGTGTTCATGAGGTGAGCCAACTCTTGCTACAAACTTCTGATAATGTCCATGAACTGAGTTGTTGGTGGGGTGTTTCCTCCCCCCAAACTCTACATATATTTCCTATCCTTCTGCTATAGGTGGAGGGGGAGCCTCCACCATTCTATGTTGTAAACTACTTCAGTTGAGTACCTCATGGTCAAAACAAACAATATTAGCATCTCCATGCTATTTGTTCTTTTTCTTTTTCTTATATATATATATATATATATGTATAAAACTATATTTTAGTGTGGTGGTTCCCTTAAGCTCTGTTTTGGAACTTGGGCTCTGTTACCGTATGTCATGTACCTAGTTACACATTTTTTTTTTCTTAACCTATTCTGAGGTTGTGTGTGGACTCTACATGGCTTATGCATCAAATTTCTTATTAAAAAAATTTACCATTGATGAGATGCTACCACTTAAATTCTAATTATTTTTTCTTGTTCCAATGAACATAGTTATTAATTTATCACTTTAACCAATATATGTGTTTTTGTACTTAATTACAATAATATATTGCTATACCATAGTGGTTGGAGTCCAATAGATTTATTTGATCATAACACTTAAACCCTTCTTTACTTGAGTACTCAACCCACGAAGGCTCTTGAAGGGGACATTATGAGTTAATAACCTTATAGTGTATAACAAGTGTCGAAGGTAAATATTGCAACCCTAGTAAATGGTCTATAGAAGGTTTTGTAAGAATTATATCTAAGGATCATATACCCACAATGTTATCGATGTTGGTCTTTAATTCTAATTTAATGAGGTTGGGGTAGGTGGAAAACTTAGTTGTTCATGAGTGAATCACACCTAGCCACCTACACCAGATCCATGTGCTCTTCTTGTGGTCTCTAGTCCCTAACTCCAATCCATGGATAGGATTTGCTTGTACTCATCCAACGATGCACATGACTTCTCAAAACCCTAACCTAAAGGAATCAGCTCATTTCCCATAGCATTTGGAACCATCTCGCTGGTATATTGGTGCCAAACTCTTGAAATCCCGCCATGAAAGGGGTTAATGTTCTCATAGTTGGGCGTGTTCACTAGGTATCGTGGCCTTTAAAGATATCTCTCTTGGTCCCTAATTGACACTAATGAGAAAAATTTACTCGAATATGCTTCCCAATTATAGCCTTTTCCCGGTATGTATTTGTTTTTTAACTCTTTTCCTTTTCAGGTTGTGTATGGTCACTCATTGGACGCAGGCCGTTGTTAACCTTACATACCTTCACAATTTTCTTCATGTAACTTCATTTTTCTCTCTTCTATATGTGTAGTACTATACTTATGGATTAGTGATAGTATCTGTGTGCTAATTTGGCTCTTGACCACTTCGTATGGGTTTACTGCAAAAGTCTTCAGATCAATGGGGTTGTGATGTCAGGTTGGAAAACTTCTCAGCAGAAAACTTTGCTTGGCATAGACACATGTACTCCTTTGTTTTTTTACTCCAGAATATGATTCTTATAAGCATTGGTAGCCTTTATTGGTCATCATTGTATAACTGAAGTTCCTAAGCCATGTGCAGGGAAAAGGGCATTTCGGTAGCGTCCTTTCTCTACAAGTATTTCGACCACTGCTTATATACATTTTGCTATTAACTTGGTTACGTTTTCCCTTGGCATTTTGAGTGCTCATGTTTCTCGATGCAGGTAAACACAATTGTTGGTTTAACTCCGAGTTTTCTTCCAAAGGAATCCAAATCTTGGCACTCTGATTCTAACCCTTCCCTACCCACATAAGGTCGGTTATCCATTACGTAAATTTTGGCATCTTGAAGGTGTCATAAGGTGCAACTAGCTAATGTTTGTCGCTTCCTTCCACACTTATGTCTATTACTGGCGTTCTCTAGTATGGTCGTGAAATTAGGGAATTTGGCCACCCGGTTGGCACTAGAATTATGGACCAGTTTGTAATTGTTCTGGTACTTTACTCTCAATATTTTAGCTACTAAATTATATAATACATGTAACATAGGTCTATATGTCTCTGCATATTTATGTTAAGCTACCTTTGTTGTGAATCCTTTGAGGGTCTCTCCACTGTGAGGGTCTCTCCACTGTGAGGGGTTTTGTTTTCATCTTCTTTTACTATGTTGTACCTCTGAAATGAACTGAATTTTTTTATACAATTGAGAAAATTTGGTTTCATAAGTGAATTGTTGGGCCAAGGCCTCATACCCTATCATCAGTTTAGTTCTAAATTATATATTAATCCTTCTTTTTCTCTTAGCTCCTTTCTGGCTATTAGAAATGCATATTAAAATTGTATAGGTTATTATCGCGTTCAGAAATCTTGTTATTTCTAGCTGTAATATTATACTAGCAGGTGATTGCTTCCGAGTGATGATGTATATTTTTCATCGAACTGCTTACTACTCCAAGGTTAGAATTATTATGAAAAATTGACATGTTGTAACATTTCCTGTGTAGCTACAACAGATAAGGTTTTTTTTTTAATTAAGATTTATAATAGGCACGACGTATATGTCTATGCCAGAAAAATGGTCCTTTTGGTAATTTCCGCTTTTGATAGTTTATCTATAGGTAGGATCATTAAGGAATTTTGTGTACAAGCTTATCCCAACTTCTGGACCATGGTTGACTAGACCCTATGATGATAGTGCCGAGTCTATTTCTACTCCATGTCCAGAATATCAATTCCTCACCCATAATAATTTCAATTTGTAAAACTATGGTCTGTAGCATCTTCTTATTTAGATTATGCATAAGGAAATGGTTATAACTCGTGATTCATATTTAGTTATTAAGGGACAAGGATTTTAGCATAACTGATACCAGTACGCACACGTTTTACCTTCCTCACCAGCTTATGATTGATTTCCTATTTATTCCTATGTGAGCATTGCTCTTATCGACTTGAGTCAGTTTGGTTTGGGACTATATTATTTTTTATTATATGAATTTCCATCAATGAATAAATCTAAAGCATGATTCTGAGTATGATGTCTCCGTACTCTTATCTTCCATTGTTATTTACACCATCTAGGTGATCTTGAATGCCTTATGCATGTACAGGCTTGCTATGTATATATTTTTGTTTAATTCTTTTTGGACGACTCCCTATATAAGTAGCTCCCAATCCTTGTCATGACTTGATAGTCTCTGCCTTTAAGGTGCCACTCTATTTATTTCCTATTCTCTTAATTATTTCTAGATCTGAGGGAGGAATTCAACTCTCTACTACCTTAATATTTTTAGAATTTAGATCTAGCCATAACTCAATCTTTTTTGTTGGCTTCCTTCTCTTAAGAGAGAGTTTTACACAGAGTTGAGCGATTCAAATTTTTTCTTTTATTTTTCTAATCTGGTTTCCTCCCCTTATTTTCTCTATGTGAAAGTACTAAAATAGCCTAGTGTAAAACAATATGCCATTAAATGTAACGAGCATCAGAATTTCATATTTACAGGAGATTTTGAGTAATTTCATACTTACAGGAGATTTCACTCAAAACTGGGGTTCCTACTTATGTAAATTCTCCAGTTTAATAGAACATAACCATACATGATTGAGAAGTTCCCATCTCCTATAGACATATGGAGAACATAAATTTTAACATCCTCATCCTTAACATCACATACATCAAAAGAAAATGGGTAGTAGATAAAATTTATCACAACTATAGCACTGATTCTACATGTCCACACAAAACCACAATTTCATTCAATCATATTCTTAAACTTAGTCGCCAACTCATTCAATCCTATTCTTAATTAGTTAAGTAATTAAAATATATAAGAGCCACATAGTAAATCAATTGAATTAATCACACTGATGTGTTGCTTGTAGACAATTTCTTCTATCATTTAACATGCATCAATAATTAGCATGAAAATTTTATGTAAACGGATTTTCTACCATATCTGCTACAGAAAATTTACTTGGAAAAACATACTTGCATCCCAACCATGAATTGGAAAAAAGCACTTGCATCCCAACCATGGATTGAAATCCACCTGTTCCCCCCTAGTTGAGATAATCTTACCAATGGAATCAACAACCCCTTTGATTCCCAAATAATGTATTTTATACATTTTCTTCCCTAGCATATTTTTAGCAGCATCCCACTCTTTGGGTTTTCCAACCCACTTGCCTAGGTTTTCTTTCTTTTCTTTTTCTCTGAAAAATGTGCTTTTCCTTTTTCTTTAAATCCCACCTTTCTCTCCCATGGAAATTTATTCCACCCATACTTAGTGTCTTTCTCCTGCTAAGTGATTTAATAGATCTTTCTCTCCCATCATATTAAATCTTATTTATTGCCTCCTACGGATTTTTGGGAGTGAGGCAAGAGAAAATAATTTTGAGCTTTTCCACAAAATAGTCGTTTCCAAATTGTAGCAAGAATATCTTAACTGTAGTGTTAGTTTCCCAAGTAATTTCCAACTTGTTACTTATTAATAAAACTATTTAATACATCACAGTAACATTATAGTTCACATTCATTTCTAATCCATCATGGATATCCAACCATCAAATCTAAAATAGTCCAAATTAAAATAACAAGGCAATAACATAAAGAACGGAAGGGTATTACACTACTCCTTCTGAGAGAGCGTACTGATAACCCAAATGGGGTTGTTGAAGGTGTTAGGAGGAGGAGTTGGATTCCATCCTTTGGAAAGAATTTTCATTTGAAGGGTGCTAGTCTTTGTTGGAAATTTCCTCTTTCTATAATTTCCCTAATTTGGCATTATAGGCTCCTTACTATTAGATGCAGAGGTTTGGAAGGTATGTCAACTTAGTATACTATTGGAGGAAAAGAGTGGGTTAACTTAGGCCTAGGATGCATTGAGGATGTTTCAGCAACCTGATAGAGTGTGATAGAGTGTGTAGAGGGTTGGGGTTAAGAGGGAAGCCAATTGAAGATAAGAGGGGTGCACTGGAAATGGAGGAAAAAGGTGGGATGGGTGCTAAGACAAAGGAGGAGGTGACCCAGGTTCTAGTCCATTCTCGTGGTCGCGTGGTTCTTCATCCTTTCGATAGATTGGTCTCCATGCTCTGGTATGTCACTAGTCTCCTAGAACAATTAGGCTAAAATCACCATGATGACTTTAATGAGGTTATAGACTTTATGAATGGTCAACAACACAAAAAATGGAACATGATGGATTTCTTAGCTTCACTTCTTTGGGGCCAGAGGAGATTGTCTAAAAAAATGGCACAAATGGAGAAGTGTGTTATTTTTTGTTAGCATCATATGTGTTTTAGTCTCAATTTATGTGAGAGAGGCTAAGAAATACAAGATTTCCAAAACCCATAAAATGTTTAAGGAGAAAACACCTAAAGACAACTAAATTAAGTTAATTGATCGATAATTAAAAAATGCCTAAGTCTAACTTGGGAAAATTAATTAATTAATAGAAATTAATTGAGAAATATCCAGAAAGCTCTAAAGACTCACATGTATTGAGTCTAAGATGATATTATCCATTGATAAGGATCTAATCATAGTCATTGGTGCTCCAACAAGAGATTATAAGAGCATATTGACGGGGATCAATATGTACCTATCAAGCAAGAGGGAGAACAAGTATCCTTGGTAGCTTGAGCTATCTAGTGTAGTGATTTAGAAAGGAAGTGAACTTAATCCAGAGAAATAATGATTGAGGGAACATCAAGAGGATTCTAGAGCATTTGTTTCCAGTGCAGGGAAGAGAGGTCACATATTTCCACCGAGAGGCTATGCAGGGTCTACACGAGATTTCATTAAGGCAATTCGATTAAGACAGAGAGGGTTTAAATTTAGGTGCTAGAGGTCGGTAAAGCTATGAAAAGGACAAAAGAATTCATTTGAGTGGAAGAGAGAGTCAGAAAAGGGGAAATAGATATGGGTAGTGTGAATTAGCTGTTATGCTATTCTTTTACAGAGCCTACAAGGGCGTTTTGAGTGCCAGGTCAAATTACTTATGGTGAATGAAATTTTCCCTTAGATATTGTAGCCATATTCTTTCCAAAGGATTTCTAGTTTGGCATCTTGATTATTTTACTTAGATTTTACTACTAAGAAATAAAAAATAGACCCTCATTTGTTGCACCAGTTTTCCTTTCACGGTTTTTTTGGAGACTACTGTCTAAAAATATTGGTCTCATTTTTATTGTGTATTTTCATCTATTTTCTCATTTTAGAATTTTTATTTAGTGCCAACATAATTTATTTGTGAAGAATTGCAGTATTATTTATTGTATATTAATCAGAAAATTAATAAACTGCTAGCTAGTTAGAATGGTAGATTCCAGTTACTGCTATGCAAGGAAACTTCATGTGGTATCAAAGTGATTTGTTCATATTAGAAGCTTGATAGCTAGAAGGATAAATTATGCAAATTTGAGCACAGATTTCTCATATCTAGGCAGGCCACTAGGAAGTACAAATTCCAAAGGGAGAAGGTTGAATTTTCAAATTCCACCAGTAGGAAAATTTGATGACCCTGAAGCACTATTTGCAAGCAGTTGATTTTCCATATATATGGTTTTGGTGAGTAGATCACTCAGTTCATTGAGTAGATATGGGTACGGTTTGCACCAACCGATCAAGTGTGGTGGGTTTGGCCACTACAACACCTAGTGTCTCAATAAGAATAAGGACAATAAGAGGGAGAATTAGACAACAACTTCGACAAATATAAATGAGTTAACCTCCAAGTTGGAGGAGTTTTCATTGATAGCAAATATACCTACAAATGGAGGAGGAGCATGATAACTTCAAAGTTGCAAGATCAGGCAGGATCCATGGAAGAGAAATAAAAATTGCAGCATACTCTTTACATGGATCATTACTTTGGCTACAAGGGCCCATAGTTCTCAATAGCAAGAGGATCGGTGTTAGTAGGCATAGTAAAATCTTGAGAGACGGTACAGAGACTAGTTGCAGTTAGTTACTAGATGTGTGTAGCGAGATATGACTATAGACAATTACTCAGTGGATAGTGCATAGATTAATTGCAGTCAGAGACTCAAGAGACAGTTGCAGAGACAATACAGGGACACTATGGATCCGTAGATTAACTCTCAGTTGTAGTAGCTGTAGCAGTAGCAACAACATGAGATTAGATGCAGTGAAGGAAGTGTTGGAAATAATGTAGGGAGGCACAAATTAGTGTCAATAAAAACATAGATGCAGAGTGGTTCAACTATAGGGTTAGCATATGAATTAGAGTATGTATAATGTTGATTAATAGAGAGATCTCATTGTATAATAATTGTTAGACATCAAAAACATGAGGGGGTTGAGCTACAAACTTTAGGATATTCTTAGGGTTGAAGGGTATAGTAGTGAAGTGTAGAATATAGAAGAACACATTCCTCTCTATGAGGGAGTGCTAGTTTTTGGTAGCATTATATAGGGGTTCTAGTCTCAATTGGTACCAACAAGGGTAAGAAACACAAGATCTCCAAAACCTAGAAAAGGTTTAAGGAGAAAACACCTAGAGATAGCTCAATTAAGTTAATTGATCAATAATAAAAAATTCCTAAGTCTAACTTAGTAAAATTGATTAATTAAAAATAATTAACTAAGAAAGATCGAGAAAACTCTAGATACTCAAACATATCGAGTTTATGATTATCTTAGCCAATGATGAGGATCTAATCATGGTTTTTGGTTCTCAAATGCGACATTATAAGCACAGATGGATGGGGATGGATATGTATACATCGAGCAAGAGGGAGAGAAAGTATATTTGGTAGATCGAGTTATGCATTGTAGTGATCCAACAAGGAAGTGAGCTCGATCTAGAGCAATAGTGATTGAGGGAACAACAGGAGGATTATGGAGCATTTCTAATCAGTTTCCTATGCACGCAATGGAGGCTGTATATTTCCATAGAGAGGTTGTGTAGGCCTTCATTGAGGCAGTCCAATTTAGCCAGAGGGTTTAGATTTAGGTGTCAGAGGCCAAGAAAAGTATTAGAAGCAAAATAGAATTCATTCCAGTGGAAAAGAGAGTCAGATAAGGGGTAATAAAAGAAGATCTGGGCAGTGCGAGTTAGAGATTGTGCAAGCATTGCACAAAGCCTACATAGGGGTGTTTTGGGTGCTAGTTCGAGTGGCCAAATTACTTGTGGAGAAAGGAAATTTTCCATCAGATATTACAACCAGATTATCTCTTTAGTATTGCGAGTTTAGCATCAAGATTACTATACTCAAATTTACTACTGCATAATAAAAATAAACCCTCATCTATTGTACTAGTTTTCCTTTGAGGGTTTTTCTAGGGACTATTGTCCAAAAAATTGGTGGAATTTTTATTATGTATGTGCATCTATTTTCTCTGTCCCAACATTTTAGTTAACTTTTGTAGAATTTAGTTGTGAAGAATCATAGTGCGATCTATTCGATATTAATCAAAAAATTAATAAATTTCTAATTAGTTAGAAGAGTAAATTCTAGTTACTTCAATTCAAGGAAAATTCACATGGTATTAGAATGATTTTAATCATATTAGAATCTCAATAGAGAGAAGGAGAAATTGCTTAGATTCATAGGGGGGTCTAAGCACAAATTTCTCAGGTCTGGGTAGGGTACCAAGAAGTGTGAATTCCAGAGGAAGAAGGTTTGATTTTCCAATTGCAAGTGCAAGAAATTCGATTAGCCTTAGAAGCATAGTTCACGGGCAGTGGATTTGTCATATATAGGGTTCTAGTGAGAAGATTAGTCAATCCATTGGCAAGATTTGGGAACAATTAGTTTGCAACATCATATCAACACTTGGTGGAAGATAAATGCACACAAAGAAAGAGGAATTTCCAGAATTCCTTAGAGGGTTTGCAAATCTAGTTTATAGGAGGAGATTCGACATTTCCAATTGCATTAGGTCAGAGCAATTTTTCTAGTAAGCCAGTGTGAGCCTCATGTGTAACATATCGTGTGCCAAATTCCAGAGGACTTCTATAAGGTTGAAAGAGTTGCCCAATTGAGGTAGTAGGCAGTGTGGAGACTGAAGAAGGATTTCTAAAGGCAAATAAGAGCATATCTATGCATTCCTGAAGGGAGTGCAAGTAGAAAAGGAAAAGATGAGCAAGAAAGAGAGAAGATTTGAATTTATTTCCCAGTATTTAAGTTGTTTTAGGGATGGCCATAACAAGTCTTAAAGATCAAGATAGACTTGACGAAGCCTCTAACTTTTTCATATGGAAGGCTAGGATAAATTTCCTGTTGGATGAGCATGGACTGAAGGCGTTTTTAGAAAGTGTTATTGTCGGACCGATAGATCCTAAAAAATAAACAACCTACAAGAAAGAAATTTCCAAGTCTAAGAGGATGATCCTAGATGGATTTTTGAATCATAGTGTTCCACATATTGTTGGCAAGGAAACATCAAGGGAAATTTGGGAAGTCATTGTAAAGATATATTGGGATCCATTAGAGAATCATAAAATGATTCTCAAGGAGAAGTTGGGGACCACAAAGATGATGAAGGGTTAAGGCATGACTCCTCATCTCACGAGAATTCAATATGCCCTTGATGAGCTAGCATCAGTAGGTGAGAAACCATAGGACATTGAACTTGTGTGAATAACACTAAATGGGTTTACTAGAGAACAGGAAACATCCATTTATGGAATCAATGGACAAGGCAACACTAAATGGTTTTACTAGAGAATGGGAAACATTCATCGAGAGAATTACTAGACGAGACAAAATTCTTGATTAGCCATGCTTATAGAGTGATTTCACATAAGAGGAACTAAGGCTCAATCGAGTCCATGGTACTACCATTAGCAGTAACAAAAGACCAAAAGTTGAAAAGGAGGAGGAGAATGTAGCCCTTGCTAGTAAATGGAAGGTGAAGAAAGGTCCCAGTCAGGGGAAGAGCTTAAAGGGAGGAGAGAAGAAGAAGAAGGATATGTCGAACAAAAAATGTTTTAGGTGTTGTGAGTTTTTTCACTACAACACCCAGTGTCCGAAGAAGAAGAAGGAAAATAAGGGGGAGCAATAGACAAGAACTTCGGCAGAGATAAATGAGTTAACCTGTAGGTTAGAGGATTTTTCATTGATAGTAGCTATAGCTCCTAATGGAGGAGGATCATGATAATTTCAAAGTTACAGGATCAGAAGGATCCAAGGAATTGTAAAAAATAATTGCAGCATACTCTTCATATGGATCATTACCTTGGCTATAGGGGCCCACAATTTTTAGTAGTAAGAGGATCAGTATCAGTAGAAGAAGTTAGATCTTGAGAGACTAGTTGCAGTTAGTTACTACAGGGGTATAGAGACAAATGGTCACATATGATTACTAAGTAGATAGTGCAGAGACTAGTTGCAGTCAAAGACTCAAGAGATAGTTGTAGAGGCAATACACGGACACAGTGGATCTGTAGATTAGTTCTTAGTTGCAATAGTTGCGACAACAATAGTAACATGTGATACGAGTTCCTTAATCTACCAGAATCATCCAAGACCTTTCACTTCTATGATGTTGTTAGAATTTCATTTGAAATAGCATAAAATAACATATGTGCATGCTTAAACAAGGGGAAACATGACAACAATCAACAAATCATGAACACGACACATTTGCTAATGGAGTTCATCTAGTGTGGACTACGTCTTCAGGCCCAGTGTCAAGGTAGTGGAGGTCGCTTCATATATTGCTAGAAATGATGATGATGTACATGGAAGACTCTTTTTCATAGCAAGGACATACACCCTCAAAAAAGAGTGGTTTGTCTCTCCACGAGACATTCTGCTTACATGAATTCTCACTCAAGAAGGCTTCCTCTTAGCATGACAACTTAAAATGATCTCACACAATGTGGCAATGAGCATCCCTTCAACATAGTTACATAGGGATCTTCACAACAATACATAGCATGAAAATATAAAGACATGTCACAGAATGTGGAAAAATAGATCCCACAACATAACATGAAACAGGGATCTCAAAATATAATACATCATCTCAGCAATTATGAAAGAAAACATGAAATCACTTATTTCATACACCTTCACCTATGAAGTTGGCTGAAAAATAGAAGGCTCAGCTGCAAAAACTGACTACACCACTAGATTTCTATCATCGAGAGGTGTAAAATCAACTATCCATTTGTGGAATTCTAACATCGTAAAAAATTGGGCCTATAGGAATCTTTTAGATTCCCCATGATTCTCCAAAGATTTCGTTCTCTAGGTTCAGTGGAGATATGCAACTCAGATCACAAATCTTATCTCGCCATCATGATCCTTATGAGATTCTAAGACTTTTGAATATAAATTTGGCTACATTATCACTCTCGCGAATTTCAGCCTCGAAGGAATCTAGAAGATTCTTCAAAGATTTTGCTCTGTTGGGAATCTACAAATCTAGTACTTAGATGGTGATTTTTATTTCAACATCAAGTTCCATGTGAAATTCTAGTTAAAATGATTGTAAACTTCATATCATTCTGACAAAATGAAAATTTACGTCCTCATGGAATCTTACAGGGATCAAGGAATATTCTCTACAAAATATTCTATGCCTTGAAAAACGTGTCATCAATTTGCCTCCTAGAACTGTGTCATGGTTCCATAACTTCATGGTTCCACCTATTCACTCCCTCTTAGGCTCTCATTTCCACCTCTGAATTCCCAAAATGTTGGCGTGTTCTCTGCTCCACGGGTCCTCCCCCGTCGCTAAGTAATGGAGCGGGGTTTTTATATTGCAAAGGTGGAAGATTTAATAAAGTGGACCATTGATCCAACGGTTATTGGTAGAGACAACTAGGTGGGAGTTCAGGGATAATATCCTGCCCCTACCAAAATTGCTGCATATATATTTTTTGCGTGTATTTGATTGTTTGTTTGTGTTTAAATGTGGTTGTAAATATATGTTAATTGTCATTTGTGGAACCTCTATGTCAGCTGGGCCAGTGGTTGGTTCGACTCCCATCGGTTTCGGTATATATTGAATATATGGTGCATTGGGGTGGTGGCCCGCCACCTCTGTAATTATTTTTTTGTTATTTTTAAAATAAAATGAATATTTTAAAGTCACTGAAAAATAAGGGTCATTGGGAAAAATAAGTAGGCCACAATTTTGCCCACCCGGTGGTTGGATTATGTTGATCGCTACTGGTGAAATCTATAGGACCATTAACCCTACCACTTGGCCAAGTCAACCCTGAAATTTGGCTGACCCTATCACCTCCAAACGAGCTCAGATTCTAGTGTCGTTCACACCATTGGAATCAGGGCGATGAGTACTTCGATCTAATGTTGAGTTTGTTTAAATTTGAACATTTTAAATTTTGACCATTTCTGAGTCCCCTTGGACTTCTACATGTGTCTGGAGCCACCTAGATCAACATGAGATCAAACATAGTGCAGATGGTGTTGGCAACAATGCAGGGAGGAACAAAGTAGTGTTAGCAACAACACAAATGTAAAGTAGTTTGAATACAGGGTTAGTAGATGAATCAGAGTATACACTGTGTTGATAGACAATTAGAGCTAGTTGTATCACATTTTTTAGAGGTCAACAATGTGAAGGGGTCCAGCTAAAAACTTCAGGATATTCTCTAGGTTGATGGGTATAGTAGTGGAGTGGAGAAGACAAAAGACACCTTCCTTTCTAAGAGGTATTGTTAGTTTTTGGTAGAATTAGATAAGTGTTCTAGTCTCAATTTATGCCAAAGAGGTTAACAAAAACAAGATATCAAAAACCTAAAAAGAGGTTTAAGGAGAACACACCTAGAGACAACTCAATTAAGTTAATTTATCAATAATTAAAAAATGTGTAAGTCTAACTTAGGAAAGTTGATTAATTAATAACAATTAATTGGGAAATATCGATAATTCTCTAGAGACTCACACAGATGAAGTCGAATATGATATTAAATGTTGATAAGGATCTAATCATGGTCATTGGTGCTCCAACAAGATATCACAAGAGTAGATATATGGGGATGGAGACATACACATCGAGAAAGAGGTAGAGTGAGTATCCTTAGCAGATCGAGCTATCCAGTGCAATGATTTAGAAAGGAAGTGAGATCAAGCCAGAGGAACAATGATCAAGGGAAAAATGAGAGGATTTCAGAGTATTTCTAATCAATTCCCAGTGTAGGAAAGGGAGGTTTCATGTTTCCACAGAGAGGCTATGCAGGGTTTGCGGAGACCTTCCTTGAGGCAGTTTGATTCAACGAGAGATTGTTTGGATTTAGGTGCTAGGAGCCAAGAAAATTGTCAGTAGGATAAGAAAATTCATTCCACTCGAAGAGAGAGTTAGATAGGGGGTATCAGAAGCAAATCCAGGTAGTGCAAGTTAGAGGTTGCACAAGAATTTCACAAAGCCTGCGCAAGGGTGTTTCAGGTGCTAGTTCGAGGGGTTGAATTGCTTAGGGCAAAGGGAAATTTTCCCTCAAATATTGTAGCCATAATATCTCTAGAAGATTTCTAATTTGTCATCCATATTATTTTACTCAAATTTTGTTGTTGCATAATAAAAAATAAACCGTCATCTATTTTATCGATTTTCCCTTCGTGGTTTTTCCGAGGACTATTGTCCAAAAATGTTGGTGTCATTTGTATTTTTTGTGTGCATCTTTTTTCAGTTCCAAACTTTTATTTAGCTTCTAAAGAATTTATATGTGAATAATTGTAGTGTGATTTATTCGATATTAATCAAAAACTAATAAATTGCAAACGAGTTAGAAGAGTAAATTCTAGTTATTACAATTACAAGAAACTTCACATTGGTAACAACTTACACTACTAATCTAGTCAAATTGGGTTCCTTGGGTTATCTACAACGATTCTAAAGCACTTCTCCTCTTATGGTCCAGAGCTTAGTGATAACCTAATTGGAGTTGAAGGTGTTGGGTGGACGAGTTAGATGCCATCCTATGAAGGAAATTTGTATTGGAAGGGTGGTAGTCTTCGTTGGGAGTTGCCTCTTTCTAGAATTGTCCTAATTTGGCATTACAGGCTCCTTATTATCAAACACAAAGGTTTGGAATCTATGTAATCCTTAGTTACACTAATGGAGGGTAGGAGTGGCTTAGAATAGGTGGAGGATGCATCAAGGATGTTTCTGTGATGCAACAAAACACGTAGAGGGTTTTGGTCAAGAAGGTAGTGAATTTAACATAGGAAGGATGTGGTATAAATGGAGGGAGAAGGTGGATGGTCATTAAGATAGAGCAGGAAGTGATCCAAGTTCCAATTCATTCTCTTGGTCATGTGGTTCTTCCTCCTCCTTTCGATACATTGGTCTACCAACTCTAGTATGTCACTAGTCTCCGGGAACAATTGGGCCAAAATCACCATGATGACCATACTAAGGTGATAAGCATTATTACTGATCTGAAACACAATCTGTGGAACATGATGGATCACTTAGATTCATTTCATCGGGGCCAAAGGAGATTATCTGAAGAAATGGCGCATATGGAGGAATGATTGGCCCATCTTGAATTCCACATCCATGGTTATCCTAGGCCTCTAGAGATACTGGGTATTAAGCCATATCTTCCATCTCTCGAAAATCCTCCTACTCATTAAAGACCATGGGTTATATTCTCATCTTAGGGGTGTTTTAGTTATTCTAGTCTTTTTTTCTTTTGGATCCTTATTAGTTTTTGGCACATTGTAATTAGTTTATGTGCTTCTCTTCTAGCTAACAAATATGGTGGGAGTGAGGTGGAAAGATAAATACATTTTGGATTGATATCTTGTAATATTTTGATGAATTAATAAAAACATTTTGACCGACGAAAGAAAGGAGTGGTGCTACTACTAACACCCTTTTTTCGAGGGTTAAAATTACATAATACTATGACATTAAAAACTAATAGAATACCATTATCATGACTATGAAAAACCCTAGCAATGAGCACCAAAATCAAAAGAGTGGCTCTATCAAGAAAATAATTTTTAACATTGAAAATATAGCAAATTTTAAATGTCAACCAAGAACAACTTGTTCCATTGCAACCGAAAAATAAAATTAAGCCATAAAATTGAAATGTAGTAATAGTAGTATAAAGTAAATAGCACCCCCTTTTCAATGAGACATTAAAATTGCAACATTTTTTTAACTATGGTCGAAAAAACCATCATTAGTGTAAACAAAATCATAAAATAAACCCTAAAATGTTCACTCCTTCAGAGTTTGTTTATCATTCGAAGCACAAGGTAATAAATAATGGGATGATAATATCGTCATATAATTTATAAATTCAACATCAATTCCAATTTGTTTAACTTAAAATCAAAATATCAATATTAATTATGTTGAATGAATTAGAAATTATTTCTCAAAGTTATTGTTACATTGTCAATATTCAAAACAAATGAATTCTTCGTAAGTAAAAAACGTAATCCAACCACATAACCTCGTGTAATATGCAAGTTAAAACATTCCTTTTGAATCACCATGCAAACATCATATTGATAAAAATATATAAAATGTTATGTAAAATTATTCAAATTGTCACTCATAGATTCTAACTTCTTCTACTGATACTGATCCTCTTACTACTAAAAATTGTGGGCCCCTCTAGCCAAGGTAATGATCCATA
>Ga0115851_100175_pt1 | contig 20646 bp, 15 predicted proteins | sample InSIn2gowninarea_FD_83865 | JGI IMG/M metagenome (GOLD analysis project Ga0115851, IMG submission 83865)
GTCTAATTAAACAGTAACCTTGGCAGTGGATTAACGTACCTCCCATAACAACACTCATTCACGGATTTAAGTAAATTAAATGTTTGGATGCTACAAGGAAGTTCTTGCGAGGTGACGAACGCAGGAGGCACGGGCGCTTGTCAAAATGTTTGGTTGAATGTTTCTTTCTTGTGCCTGTACTTAAATTAGCATTCGCATTTCTATTATTAGTCCTTGATTTACTAAACTTGACTAGCATTTATATATTGCAATTATCGATAAAATTTCTTAACTAAAAAGTCCCCTCTAAATTTAGAGAGGACTTTGAAAACTATCTAATTTGCGCTGAAGCGTTAGTTAGCATTACTTGTTGCTGGAGTTTCGGTATTAGATTCTGTTGTAGTTGTACTATTTTCTGTTGTAGTTGTACTTTGGGTATCTGGATTGCTAGAAGTGTCGCTCTTAGGTGCAGTTTCCATTGTGGTTGTACTTTGGGTATTGGAACTGCTAGAAGTATCGCTTTTAGGTGCAGTTTCCGTTGCAGGAGATGGAGATGTAACGGGGGGAACAGTAATATTAACGTTTTGCTCTGGAGCGGTAACAGAAGGTTGAGGCGCAGGAGAAGTCTGTTGTTGAGGAACGGGAACTAAAACATCTCTAGTTCTATCGATAATTGTAGTTTCGGTTTTAGTTTCAGGAACAGGGCTAGGTTCTGCTCTATTAGGTACAGGGACTACTACTGGGGTTACGGGATTAACATCATTGTTTTGGTTAGCAAACCATACCGCACCAGCCGTTAAAGCGGCTAAAGATGCCAACAAAATACCAATTAATAAACCGCGTCCGGCATTTTCATTATCGCGGGAAGCTAACGCATTTTCTTGATAGCGTTCATCAACTTGACCATTAACATAACCATCTTTATAGGTATTAGCGCCATTTACAGTTTCGGTGGTTTTAGAGATGCTAGTGTGACCATCAGTATCGCTGTATGTTTCTTTCCGCACTTCGCGCCCGTAATTTTGAGGATCGTTTGGGTTAGCCATAATGTTTATAAAACTTCCTTTGTAGTTAAAATTGACGAATTATTAGCAACTTGTAAAAATACTGGTTTCGTATTTTCGTGTCTTATTTGCTACTTGAGCTTTAGTTGTTATTAGCATAGCTTTTGCGGAGTCTCAAACGGCTCTACCTACAGATATGATTAGATCGTCTATCTAAGGGCTGATTACGATCGCAAATAATTAAACTGCATCCCTAATTTTAAAATTCCGACAAAATGGTAATTTTGCGCTTATTAAGGGAATCTTAGAGATAGAGAAAATATGAATTGACAGCTTTGTATATGAGTAATGCTATCGAGTTTGGTTGTTTGGTGCGATCGCGCAATTCAATGTTAGGAATTGGCAAAGTTACGGAAATAACTCCCGATGATGCTGTTATTGAGTATTTTTGCTCCCTAGGGCGACGCATTCACAAAACTTTACCTCTCGACTCGTTGCAAAGAGTAAGGCTGCCAAAACAGACGCGGTGCTATCTGCAATTAGAAGACAAAGACACCTGGACAATTGGCAGAGTTTACGCCGAGGATAACTATGAGTATCAAATTGATTTGCCCGATCGCCAGACGATAGTAGCTACAGAGCAAGAAATTTATGTACGATGCGATCGCCCGATTACAGATCCGATTGAAATATTAGCAATGAAGGGTCACGAAACGCCTTATTTTCACGCCAAGCGATCGCGTTTCGTGCAATCTCTGCTACAACAACGGGCTGTTAGTCGCGGTATGACGGGATTAATCTCGGCAAATATTGCCCTTTATCCCCATCAAGTAGAAGTTGTCCGGCGCGTGCTTGAAGACCCCATTGGGCGCTATTTGTTAGCGGATGAGGTGGGACTTGGAAAAACGATTGAAGCGGGAGCTATATTGCGTCAATACCTGCTAGATGAGCCTCGCAAACAAGCATTAATCGTAGTTCCTCAATACCTTTTAGCGCAATGGCAGCAAGAGTTAGAAACTAAATTTTATCTCTCTAACTTTGCCAAACGAGTACAGTTAATTGCGGTAGAAGATTGGCATAAAATCACCCGTAAGGATATTAACTTTTTGATTTTGGATGAAGCACACCACATTGCAGCAATGGCTGCATCTTCAAGTAAGGTGCAAAATCAGTGTTTCGAGACGTATAAACAACTTGCTCATAAAAGCGATCGCTTACTCTTGTTATCTGCAACGCCTGTGTTAAATCACGAGCAAGACTTTTTAGCAATGCTGCATCTGCTCGATCCTACTACTTACAAGCTTGAGGATTTAGTAGGCTTTAGCGCTAAAGTGCTGAAACGTCAGGAAATTGGTAGAGTGCTGCTGGCTTTTAAAGCTGGTGCTAAACCCTTTGTTTTAAAAACAAATATTGGTAAGTTGCAAAGTATTTTTCCTGATGACACTTACTTACTAAATCTTCTCAGCCAGATGCAGCAAAGCTTAGAGCAAAAAGCCTCTGCTACCGAGCTAGATAAAATGGTGCAGGTAATTCGCAATCATATCAGCGATACCTACAGGCTGCACCGCCGGATGCTGCGAAACCGCCGCGCTACTGTTGAGGATGTAATTTTTGACCGCAATGCTACACCTAAAACTGAATACGACTTAGACGAGCGCTCTTATCCCCTCCACGAGCTACTAGAAGAATGGCGAACGGTTGCAAGCGGACAATATACGCGAATTTTCTTACTATTATTTCGCGCTGCTGGGACTTGGTTGGGGGTTTTAAAAGCAGTAGTTACGGCTCGTTTACAGGGCGTATCTAATGCAGATTTAGTTAAAGAGTTTGGCAATGAAGATGTGCGCCTTTTAGTTGAAACTCCTAAGTTTGCAGGAGAGGAGGAGATTTTGCAAGCTCTATTAAAGATTGTGCAACAACCATCGGAAGACGGCGATCGCCTAGAATTATTGCAAACTGTCTTGCTTTACCGCCTCTCAGAAGTTCTCAAACTCCAGTCTTATCAAAAAGATATTGCTAAATTACTAGAGCAAGTACAAAAAAGAATCGACAGGCCTTTAAAGAGCGACTTATTACCGAAAATAATTGTATTTACAAGCTTTGTGCAGACTTGCTCGGAACTTAAACGTTTTTTGACGCAGGCTTTTGGGGAAAGTGCGATCGCAATTCATCAATTTGGGACATCTAGAGAACAAGCTGAAGATAATATCAACCGATTCAAAAACAATCCTAGCTGTTTTATCTTAATTAGCGATTTTTCTGGCGAGGAAGGACGCAATTTACAATTTGCTGATGGATTAATTCACTTTGACGTGCCTTGGTCGCCCAATCGCCTAGAACAAAGATTAGGCAGAATTGACCGGATTGGGGGCAAAGTAGCGATCGATTCTTGGTTACTTGTCGGGGTAGATTTGCCCGATAGTCTTCATCAGGCTTGGTATGAGTTGCTAAAATCGGGATTTGGCATATTTACTCAATCGATCGCCAGCTTACAATTTTATGTCGATGAAAAATTACCAGAATTAGAGAATATTCTCTTTAATTCGGGCGCTACGGGGTTAGTAGATGCGATCGGCCAAATTCAGAAAGATATTGAGATCGAACAGGTAAAAATTAGCGAACAAAATATTTTAGATGATATCGATGCAGCCGATGAAAATGCGCTTTCCTATTTCCAAGAATTAGAAACCTACGACGAGCGCCACCAAGAATTGCAAAATGCTACAGAAAGCTGGCTTTGTAGTGCTTTGCAGTTTCTCCGCGTCGATAACCCCGATATAGCGGGAGTTTGTCAATACCAACCAAGCGATCGCACTCTAGTACCCGCTAACGTGATAGTTGAACGCTTTTCTACTTCAGCAAAAAAACCTGGAACCTACAATCGCAGATTAGCAAACAAACATTCTGGAATTGACCTTTACCGAATTGGGGAAGGATTTACAGAAAAATTAGCCTCTTATATGTATTGGGACGATCGCGGACAAGCTTTTGCCATGTGGCGACATGACAAAGCGTGGGATGCAGGCGAAGGTACAGAATGGCTGGGGTTTCGCTTTGATTATACGGTGGAAGCTAATTTAACTTTTGCGAAAGATTCCCCTCTCAATAAGTTAGAGATTAAAACCCTTAGACGACGCGCCGATGCTTTGTTTCCACCCAAATTAGAGACAGTTTTTGTCAATGCTCGAATGGAGATTGTAGAGGATGCAGGCTTATTAAATATCCTGCAACGTCCTTACTATGGCAAAGACAGCGATTACCGCGACTACAACTTAGCAAAAGACCGTTTATCAATTATCGATGAATTTATCGATCCGAGTAAATGGTCTAACTTCTGTAATCTGGCGCGGAAAACTTCAGAAAAATTATTACGCGATCGCCCAAGTTTCAGCGAACTATGCGATCTTTGCGCCAAAGTTGCAACGTTAAAACTAGACAACCGCCTCAACGGGCTTCAATTGCGCCTCAACCGAGTATCAGAAGCAACAGCTAATTCTTCTTTATTAGCTGAAGAACTTGCCAACGAAAGCACCATTAGCCAAGCCTTAATTGAAGGAATATATCGCCCCCGTCTCAAACTTGATTCGGTAGGATTCATTATTATTTCTGGGCGACTTCCTGCGGGGGAAAAGGAGGCGATCGGCTGGTAAGCGGTAGAGCAATTGATATTTCGTAATTTTACTGAGGTAATAAATAATCCCTTAAGCCAGGATCGGCTTCAGTTGATCTACCATTATGCGGAGTAACACTCAATGGTTGCTGAAATTCTGAAGCCGACCGTCCAAGAACTGCAAAAAGACGTTATTGAATTGTTAGCGCAAATCACCGCCTTGATGAATCGTGCCAGTAAAGCACTTGACTCTGAAAATAATGAGCATAAGTACGGAAAGTTTCAGCAGGAAGTCGTTGAAGCCGTTAGTAATGTTAGAGAACTAAAGCTGATGATGGCGATTGTTGCGCCGATGAAGGCTGGAAAATCTACTATTATTAATGCAATTGTTGGGCAAGAAATTTTACCCAGTCGTAATGCGGCAATGACAACCCTGCCTACAGAAATTATCTTTGATGCCGAGCTAGAAGAACCAAGTTTAACACTGAGCGCTGAAATTTCAACAGTTTTTCAAGAGACGGTTCTAGCTTTACGCCAAATGATGCAGGTATTTGGGAAAGAGCAGATGCAAGAAAAAATTGCTCAATATCCGCATTTAACCCAATTATTGCAAGAAATTCAAAATACCGTTGGATTTCCAACTCGCTCTAAAACTATCGGGCGCGAAGAAATTATTAAGGCGCTGACAGGTTTAAACGATATTATCCGTTTGTGTAGTTTGTTGGAACCTACTAAAGATCCTTTGGGTCAGCTACAGGATGTTCCTTGTATCCACACACCTTTTTGGCGATCGCAAACAACGCAATCAGAAAAGCTTGGCAATCTAGTTATTGTAGATACTCCTGGACCAAACGAGGCAGGAGAAAACCTTAAACTAGCAGGTGTCGTAGCAGAGCAATTACAAAAAAGCTCAATGGTACTAATTGTTCTAGACTTCACGCAACTCAAAACAGAAGCAGCAGAAAAAGTTAAAAAGGACGTTCAACAAGTTATCAATTTGCGTGGCAAAGATAATCTCTACGTTTTAATTAATAAAGTCGATCAGCGTCGTGAAAGTGACATGACTCCTGAACAAGTAAGGCAATTTGTAGCGGCTGAATTAGGACTTGGAGACGCTAGAGATACAAGTCGGGTGTTTGAAGTATCCGCTAGAAGGGCATTTGCTGCGGCTAACTTTATGCAAGAGCTAGATCGGCATCCTAATACAGCAGTTGCTCAGATGCAAACAGCACGTTTACTATCTCAAGAAGTATTCGGGATTGATTGGGAAGAAGAACTTGAGGATACTACAGCAGATGAAATCCACAAAAAAGCGCAAAGATTATGGAAAAAGTCGGGATTTGAGCCATTTTTAGAGGGAGCAATCAACGCCCTTATAGAGCGTGCTGCTCCTAAGTGCATAGGTTCGGCGCTTAATCTTAGCCGCAGTCGTTTGGTAGAACTGTATGACGATGTAAAACTTCGTAGTAGCGCGATCGCTCAAGATGCAAAAAAATTACAGCACGAAGTTGGAGCATTGGAAGCCGATTTAAAACGTCTCGAACTTTGCCATGGACACTTAAAGGAAGTAGAAACGATCAAAATACAACTTCGACAAGATCTCAACAAAATTCTTGAAGAACTCAAAAATGCAGCCCAAGTCAACCTTGAAACATTTTTTGCTCAGGAAGAATACCAACGTGCGAACAGACTAAAGCAAAAGGATATAGAGGCAAGACAATGGTTACTCACCCCACTGGGAGACTTTGAGTTTTTTCCTGACTGGATCTCAAAACGTTTTAAGTCTGCCCTTGAATTTAAAAGCTCTGGCGTATTTGAATTTAGTTCTGCGCCAGAAGCAGAAGAATTTGCAAATCAAGCCGTTGCTTACGCTAAACAGAGAGCAGAGAGTTTATTATTAGGGGTGCGAGAAGAAACAGGTAGGAAGATTGAACAAGCACGTACAAAGTTGATCGACTTGTTGGATAAAGAAACTAAACCAATTATTGAACGAGCGCGTACTCGTTTGAATCAAGCTTTTCAAGTTAATCTGTCATTGCCACAACCAAGTTTTAAAACTGATAATATGGCACTGATTAAACCTCGTATCAGTAGCCAGCATCGTTATATAGATCAAGGCTATGGGCAACGAGTTGTAGAAAAGAGAGAATGGTGGTCTTGGCTTTGGATTGTTCCAGTCAAGGTCAAGGAAAAATTTAAGCGAATCGATAAAAAAGAAGATTATTTTACGGTTTCTCTAGGAGAGTTAATTAGTCAAATTAATCAATCAATTGAGGTAAGTATTGACAGTATTAACCAGGGTGTTAATAAATATTTAGACGAGGATTTTAAGCAACGAGTTGATGTGTTGTTTGAAGAGCTTGACACTTATCTTCGTAGCTACCGAGATAATCTAAAACAGGCACAAACAGATAAAAATTTATCACTAGATAAACAGGAAACATTAGTAAGTGAACTTAGCGCCTTAATTCCAGAGGCAATCGCAAAAATTGAAAAAGCAGAAACCTATCTCGAACGTACAGATTTTTTAATAAAGGATAAGTAATGGTAATGATCGATCTTATTTATTCTCAAACCTCAAGTACGCAAATTCAGAGTATAGACATCACAAGTTCATCAACCGATCGCTTACAATCACTACAGCGCCAAGTCCCTGTAATTGGTGACAAAGCCTTAATCGATCTAGTTAATGGCATTCAAGTCAGCAAAGATATTATCCGCTATTGCAAGAGTAGAGGCTTCTTTGGACAACTGTTTGATACCCTTGATAACAGCGATAATCAGCGCCGCCTCTTGCTTGATGGCAACCTGCTTACTGGTCAAGAAGCCTTGTCAAACTGGGTGCTAGAACTTAGCGATTCTCTGCGGATTAGTCAGTTAGCCTTACAAGTTACGCAAACATCCTTATTAGAGGCGCGGGATGCTATTCGCACTCAAAAGCAAAACCTGCAACAACAAAAACAATCAATACTATCTTTAAGCACAAACCTTGACCAACTCGCTCAAGAAATCCAAACAAGACTTGACGAGCAAGAAGCACAAATACATAAGCTAGAAGTGCGTGTTGCTGCCAATGAAGATTTAGACCAAATTATCACGGCTTGGGCAGCAGGACAAACCTACAGTCAACTAAATTGGGTATTGCAAGTTGCATTAATAGCGCGGGAAGTGTTCAGCAGTTCGGTGGTTAGGTATGAATTAGAAACTGGAGATAAGGAGCGTTACCGCCAGCTACTTGTAAATAAAATCCTGGCTACAAGTAAAGAACTACCTAAAAACTTTTTTGCCCTTGCTGACTTATTAGAACAAGCTTGGACAGAAACTAAAAATAGCGCAGTCTTTCCCGCACGAGAATTAGCTACAGGCTTGCTAGAAGTACGCTCTATCCCCCATCAACGCCTTGTTCATAATCCTTACTTATTTGTGATCGGAACAACGTTGGAACTCGCAACACTACCCGACGAAGCCAAAGTTAATAAACCTGCGAGTAGTGCGATCGCATTGTGTCGCGCTCAAATTGCCCCTATTTCCCGCACTACCGATGTCAAAGAATTTATTACTGCGGTGGTAGAAGAAACAGCAAACGATTGTTTGGCAATAATGAAATGAGATTAGGAGCGAGTAAAAATGTCTTACAAAGTCAGCATAGTAATTGAATAAATTATTTACACCACAATGAAATCTATCAACCCTAAATTCGGGCTTGTCCTTACTGGAGGAGGTGCTAAAGGAGCGTATCAAGTAGGTGCATTAAAGTATCTTGCCGAATTAGGAATAGTACCCCAAATTATCGCTGGTACTAGCATCGGCGCTCTTAATGGTGCAGTTTTGGCAACGCATTCGCCTTTCCCTGACGCTGTAAATCGATTAAGTGAAATGTGGCAGCAGTTAGGTAAAGCTCCTATTTTACGCCCGAATACGGGTACAGTTTTGCAAACATTTAGTTATGCTGCTCAAACTTTTGTCCCTACATTGCAAGAATGGGTGCTTAATTTTTTGGTGCAAGAAGGTCTAATTAAAGATCGTACTGCTATATTTGACCCTGCTCCTATTGAGCAACTGTTGAAAGAGTCTGTAAACCCTGCTAACTTTTCAAATGGCATTGAACTATGGGTTACAGTATTTCCTTCCTTAAAAATTCCTGGTTTGGGCTACGATTGGTTAATTGATTTTGTTCGCGCTAAAACTGGAACCGATGCCCACTGGCTGCGCGTCCAAGACTTTACAGATCCCGAAACTATCTATAACTTACTATTAGCTAGTGCGGCTATTCCTTTGGCATTTCCTAGTCGAAAAGTTAATGGCAAAGCTTATGTAGATGGCGCTTTAGCTGACAATGTGCCGCTAAAAGCACTAGCTGCGCGTGGATGCACTCACGCAATTGTAATTCACTTGTGTAATGGTGCAGTGTGGAGTCGTCACGACTTCCCAGAGCAAACAATTATTGAAATTAGACCAGAAAAACCAATTAATAACAACGACAATTTACTTTTAGGTTCAATTAGCAGTCTGCTAGATTTTAAAAGCGATCGCATTTACGAACTACAACAGCAAGGCTACAACGATGCAGAACGCTGTTTAAAGCCAATAATTCAAACATTAATAACTACTAAAAACCAGCGACTTACCCACGATGCCCTAGCCAATTCTACTCAAAGCTTATTAGAAGACTTGCCCCTTTAGAAATGCGATCGCTTTAGCAAAATATTTTAAAGTTAACCTACTTCTACTTTGTTTAATTTATTGGTGCGATCGCTAAATCATTTAAAGCTGTCTCCGGGCCAACTATAGATATATAGGGATTTGTAAAGTAACGCTTTGCTGCTCTTAAAGTATCTTTTGTAGTAACTTCATTTACTTGTTGTTGAAACTTAGTATCAAACTCAATTCCTAAACCAATGCTTTCGTACCAGCCGTACACTTGAGCAATTTGAGCGTTGGTTTGTTTACCTAAAGCGTATTGTCCTAAGAGCTTATTTTTAGCAGTTTGTAAGGCGGATTCGCTTAGTTCGGCGCTGCATAATAAATCGACTTCTGTTTGCAATCCCTCGCGCGCGATCGCAGTATTTTCGGGAGCAGTACCCATATAAACTACAAACTGAGCTACATCTTGCCTTGTAGGATAAAATGCCGAAACATCGTAAGCTAACCCGCGCTTTTCTCGCAGTTCTACAAATAATCGACTAGAAAGCCCGTTACCTAAATAAGTAGAAAGTAGCTTGAGCGCCGTATAATCCCTCTCGCGCACCGCCGGAGCAAGATAACCGAGCATAACTATCGATTGCTGTGTTTGCTTGGGTGTCATTGTGGGGTAAGGCTGAGAAACCAAAGCGGGAAAATTGAGCGTTGGTAAAGGAGTTGTGGGTTTTTGCCAATCGCCAAAAACTTCTTCAATCATGGCGATCGCATCTTTTTCATTCACGCGACCAGCTAAACTAATTACAACGTTATCTGGGCGGAAATGAGTTTGATGAAACTCTTGCAAATCTTCCTTACGCAGATTAGCGACTGTTTCTTGTGTCCCCAAGGCTGACATGGCGTAGGGGTGGTTTTGGTACATGGCTTGACGCAGCTTGTCAAAAGCAATGGTAAAGGGTTGCTCTTGCTGAGAACGAATACCTTGCAAAGTTAAACGCCGCTCTAGTTCTACTTCCATTTCGGGAAAAGTTGGAAACCTCAATATTTGCCCTGCAAGTTCTAACATTGAGGGCATATCATTGGTTACAGTTTTGAGGCTGAGAACAAAGTAATCTCCCGCCGCATCGGTACTCAAACTTGCTCCTAACGATTCTACGCGATCGCCTATTTCAAAGGAGGAAAGTTTTTGCGTCCCTTTAGTAATTACATTAGATAATAAGTGGGCAAGTCCGGCTTGGGTTGGCGCTTCCCAACTACTACCAGAGCGAATAAAAATCCGCGCTGCAATGATATCCGCTACGGGGTTTTCGGCTACCAGTATTGTTATGCCATTATTTAAAACTGTGCGTTGAATAGCTTGATTTTGTAGCTGTTGAGTTGTCACGCCTGCTTATCCTTATCTGATGAATTATTTTTAACCTAACTTGGTTTGAGTACCGTTACCGCATACTGAGAGGTCGATAAATACTGACGCGCCAATAATTGCAATTCTTCACTCTGAAACGACTTCACTTCTTGAGGATAACGTAAAGCAAGTTCGGGCGAAGCGATCGTGCTGTAGTAGCCATAAAGTCCGGCGATTTGGCTCGGTGTTTCAGTGTAAAAAGTATAATCGTTACACATTAACCGCTTGCAGCGATCGAGTTCAGAAGGGCAAATTAGTCTAGTTTGCAATTCTTCTAAGCCAGCGCGAATTAAAAATTCTACTCGTTCTAATTGTTGCGGCTCTAACCAAGCTGTAATTGTAAATAGACTTGATTCTCTTTGCAAAGAAAAGTCGCAATTAATTCCTTGTACCAGTTGCCTTTCTTCTCGTAATTCTTTCACCAAACGGCAAGACCTACCACCCGCTAAAATGACGGAGATTAAATCTAAACCGTAGGCGTGGCGAAATTGATTTACACCAGGCCCAATCCATGCCATCATCAATCGCGCCTGTTCTAAATTGGGCAATTTAATCTCTTGACGGCGAATACCTGCTAATAAGTATTCTCCTAATTTAACTTCTGGGCGATCGCATGGTTCGGTAACTAACTTATTTTTGCGCTCAAAAGTATTACTAACCATCTCTACCGCCCGATCTTGTTCCACTCCTCCTACCACTACTACTGTCATATTTTCCGGTTGGTAATAGGTATTGTGAAACGATCGCATTTCGGCGGCGCAATGTTGGAGCAAATTTTTGGCTGTACCTAAAACTGAACGCCCGTAAGGATGAAGTTGATATACGCTTTCGCTTAGAGCTTGAAATCCTATCCAATCTGGGTCGTCATAGCACGAGCGGATTTCTTCTAATACTACGTCTCGTTCTTTGTCAAATTCATCTTCAGGAATTGCCGCGTTTAAAAGTAAGTCCGCCAAATAAGGCAAAGTATCCGCTAAATAAGGCGTGGCTGTAGTTAAAAAGTAATGAGCGTAATCGTGACTTGTAGCGGCGTTTGTCATCCCGCCTTTATTTTCAATTACGCGGTCAAATTCTCCCGGACTAATGGCGGAAGTCCCTTTAAATATCATGTGTTCGAGAAAGTGCGCCATTCCTCCCCAATTTTCTGGTTCTCGGACTGCGCCTGCGTTTACCCATACATCGGCTACAACTACCGACGTGGCACTTAGGTATTGATGAATAACGGTTAAACCGCTATCTAGTTTAAGAAAATTAGCTGTTGGTACGGGAGCCGTTAGCAGTTGCAATTAACAAAGTTTAATTAGAATTTAATCTTAATATGGTAGCGCTTATAGTCCATAAAAATTGAATTAATTAATACTGTTTAAATTTGGCGAAAAGAGGCAATAGGATTACCTCTTTTCTAAGTAACTAAGTTAAAGCAGCAACAGAGACTTTTCCGGCAATATTTAGCGCGATCGCTTTTAGAGCTTTGGCAGACGCAGACTCAGGTTCGGCCACTACAATCGGGATACCGCGATCGCCTCCTTGTCTTAAGGCAATTTCCAAAGGTATGCAACCCAGCAACGGTACGCCCATTTCTTTAGCAGTTTTTTCACCGCCACCAGAGCCAAAAATGTCGTACTGCTTATCGGGCATATCTGGGGGGATAAAGTAACTCATATTTTCTACCATTCCTAATACGGGAACGTGCATTTGCTCAAACATTTTTAGCCCCTTACGGGAGTCTAGCAGCGCCACAGTTTGGGGTGTAGTTACAATTACCGCTCCCGCCATAGGTACAGCTTGAACTAACGTTAACTGCGCGTCACCCGTACCTGGGGGCATATCTACAATGAGATAATCTAATTCTCCCCACTGCACTTGATAGAGAAACTGGCGAATTACACCGTTTAACATTGGGCCGCGCCACACTACAGGCTGATCGCGATCGATTAAAAAGCCCATCGAAACAAGTTTTACGCCATGATTAAAAGCTGGTTCTAGTACGTCTTGTTTGCCGTCGTTTTGTACTAATATTTTCGCGTCTGCAAGTCCTAGCATTGTTGGCGCGTTTGGCCCATAAATATCGGCATCTAGTAAGCCAACTTTTGCCCCAGTTTGGGCTAAAGCTACGGCAATATTTACAGCTACCGTGCTTTTACCTACGCCCCCTTTACCGCTAGAAATTGCCACAATGTTTTTAACTCCGGCAATTCCCGTGCGATCGGGCAATCCTTTCTGCTGGGGAGTTTCGGCGGTTACATCGACTAAAACCTCGGTTACGCCAGGTAACTTTTTTACGGCTTTAGTACAATCTTCAACAATAAATTCTCGCAGTGGACAAGCGGGGGTTGTGAGTACCAAAGTAAAACTAACTTTGCCGTTGTCTATGGCAACGTTGCGAATCATATTCAGTTCTACGAGGCTTTTTTGCAACTCTGGGTCTTGAACTGGTCGTAATACTTCTAATATCGAACTAGCGTTAAGGGTTTCAATCATGGTGTTTTAAAAATAGGAAAGCAAACAGCAAGAAAATTGTACTTCTTACTGCATCTTAGCTTCAGAAAAGTAACTAATTGCTTGTGGCTGTGCTGGTTTCTGCCGTAGGAGTGACGATCGCTCAACTTCATCGTTACATAATTATTATCGCTGAGGCTGTTGCAGATATATCTTACATATGCTAAATAAGCACAGTATTTTTATTTATTGTTTAGTAATATGTAAAATAACATTGTATAGATAATACATTTAAATTTTACTAATCAAGGTGTACTTATATAGTTTATGAAAAAAATTGCTTTTATAGTTTTGTGGCTGAGTTTTGTTATTTATGCTTTTTTCCTTGCCCCTCCCGAACAACCTGGCACTTTTGAGTTAATTAAAAATCTTTCTACAGGCAAATGGGATGGTGTTAATCCTTTGGTTGTTTCTTTATTTAATATTATGGGGGTTCTGCCTATGGTATATAGTTGCTTACTATTTATTGATGGTAGAAATCAAAAAATATCTGCTGCACCTTTTGCTTTATTTTCTTTTGGAGTAGGAGCTTTTGCACTTTTACCTTATTTATTTTTACGTCAACCAAATTCAGGATTTACGGGTAAAAAAGATTGGTTTATTAAATTACTAGATTCTCGGATTACAGGCATTTTACTGTTGGCAAGCTCTGTATTATTAGTTATCTATGGATTAGTAAATGGTAATTGGACAGATTTTTTGCAGCAATGGCAAACTAATCGTTTTATTAATGTTATGAGTTTAGATTTTTGCTTGCTTTGCTTGTTACCTGCGGTACTTGTTGGCGATGATATGGCGCGTCGCCGTATGAACAACGCCGCACTATTTTGGACTACTGTACTGTTACCACTATTTGGGACTTTAGTTTACTTGTCTGTGCGATCGCCAATACCTGAAGAAAGCAAGCAATTGTCCCCACCGCAACCAGTATCTACATAATTAGTAAGACGTATTGAAGTAGGTTAATTGTTTTAATTTCATTAACCTACTTGCTATATACAAATTATGCTCAGAAAAATTGCTTTGTGGTTAGTGTGGCTGGGATTTATTGTTTATGTTATATTCCTAGCGCCACCATTGCATTTACCAGAAACGATCGCCTTATTAATCAAAATATTGACTTTACAATGGGGAGCAGTTAATCCAATTATTTTAGCAATATTTGCTTTAGTAGGAATTTGGTTACAAATTTACAGTTGCTTGCTATTTATTGATGGCAGAATGCAAAAAACTCCTTTCTGGATTTTTGCTTTAGCTTCCGTAGGTTCCGGTACAATTGGGTTAATACCATATTTAGCATTACGCGAACCAAATCAAGAATTTACTGGAAAAAAAGATAGTTTTTTAAACTTATTAGATGCTCGTTCTACAGGAATTGTGTTAACGGTATTTACAATTTTTGTATTAATTTATGGCGTATTTGCAGGAAATTGGGGAGATTATCTGCAACAATTTCAAGGCGATCGCTTTATTAACGGCATGAGTTTAGCAGTCTGCTTATTTGCTGTGTTATTTCCCACAGTTTTAGGAGATGATATGGCTCGTCGTGGCTGGTTAAGCGACTCTCAACTATTTTGGGTAATAGCGCTAGTACCATTATTTGGGTCTTTAGTGTATTTGTGCGTGCGTCCGCCATTAATCGAATCTACAAGCTAGGGTGGAAGTGCGCCTATTTTTTAGCGGGAAATGATTAGTCGAAGAAATATTGTTAGATTAATTAGACAAATATTTGCAGTATTTCAGTATAGCGGTAGGGCGCTGGAATTAGTCTGGAACACTAGCCGGACTCTGACAATAATTTTGGCAATTTTGACGGTGGTAGCTGGTTTGCTCCCTGCTGCGATCGCCTATATTGGAAAATTAATTGTTGATAGTGTTATATTAGCTGCCCAATCGGGACTAGATAGCGATCGCAACTGGGCCTTTATTTACTTAGGAATAGAGGCTATTGTTGTGGCAATTCTTGCAGGAAGCCAAAGAGGGCTAAGTATTTCGCAATCCTTGCTGCGCGTGCTATTAGGGCAAAAAGTTAATGTCTTAATTCTCGAAAAAGCTTTAACTTTGGATTTGACTCACTTTGAAGACTCAGAATTTTATGACAAAATGAGTCGAGCGCGGCGAGAAGCTTCTAGTCGTCCTTTAAGCTTAGTTAGCGGTACTTTCAAATTAGTTCAAGATACGATTTCTTTAGCTACCTATGGCGGTTTGCTGCTAAAATTTTCTGGCTGGGTGGTAGTTGTGCTAATTCTGGCGGCGATTCCGGCTTTTATTGCCGAAACTAAATTTGCTGGGGTGGCTTTTCGCTTATTTCGTTGGCGCGCGCCAGAAACGCGAGAACAAACTTATTTAGAAACTTTAATTGCCAGAGAAGATTTTGCCAAAGAAGTGCAGTTGTACGGGCTTGGTGGAATGCTGCTACAGCGCTACCGAGATATTTTTAATCGACTGTACTCAGAAGATCGCGATTTAACCCTCAAACGCGGAATATGGGGTTATTTACTGGGACTCGTAAGTACCTCGGCTTTTTATATTGCTTACTTGTGGATTATTACCGAAGCTATTGCTTCAAACATCTCTTTAGGGGATATGACGATGTATTTGGTTGTATTTCGCCAAGGACAAACTACCTTTGCAAGTTTTCTTAGTTCCATTGGCGGAATGTACGAAGATAACTTATATCTATCCAACCTGTACGAGTTTTTAGAACAAGATATTCCGCAACCATTAGGTAAACGTACTAAAGGTTTAATTCCTGGGGATGGCTTGCGATTTGAAAATGTTTCTTTTACCTACGCAGGTAGCCTCCAACCTGCTTTAAAAAACATTTCTTTGCACCTAAAACCAGGGGCAAAACTCGCCATTGTTGGTGCTAACGGTTCGGGCAAAACTACTTTAATTAAGCTGTTAACGCGGCTTTATACCCCAAGTAGCGGCAGAATTGTTTTAGATGGGGTGGACTTACAGGAATGGGATGTAGACGCGCTGCATAAAAGAATTGGCGTAATTTTTCAAAACTTTGTGCGCTACCAATTTACCGTTGGCGAAAACGTCGGCGTTGGCGATGTGGAACATTTAGAAGATGCGGCTAAGTGGAAAACCGCCGCCGAAAAGGGAATGGCGTTACCTTTTGTGGAAAAAATGCCTGATAAATTTCAAACTCAGTTAGGGCGTTGGTTTAAAAATGGGCAAGAATTATCGGGGGGAGAGTGGCAAAAAATCGCTTTATCCCGTGCTTTTATGCGAACAAAAGCCGATATTTTAGTATTAGACGAACCCACCGCCGCGATGGATGCAGAGGCGGAAGTACAAATATTTGACCGCTTTCGCAGCTTGGCAAAACATCAAATGGCAATCTTGATTTCTCACCGTTTTTCTACCGTCAGAATGGCTGATGCGATCGCAGTTTTGGCTGATGGAGAATTAATCGAACAAGGAACCCATGAGCAGTTACTCGCCGCCAACGGTCGCTATGCAAGGCTTTTTAGTCTCCAAGCTGCTGGATATCATTAGACAAAAAAAAGAGGCATAATGCCTCTTTTTTATTTACTTTGTACTTATTAACTTACACGAGTTTAAGATCGGCATACTCAGCCAATAAGTCATCGGCGGTTAAAGTATCGCCTTCGGCTTGAGGTGTCCAAAGCACTTCAATAGCTAGTAATCTATCGCTAGCTACACCGCCTAAAACTCGCAGAGCTTGACGTAAATCTTCAGCACTGTTAATTTGTGGCATTTCTAAGTTGCCCAAGGTTGCCGCCAGCAAAGTAACAACAATGTACTCTCCAGGGCCTTGAGTAATTAGTTGAGTTGGATTGTCTAACGCCCCACCAACTTCCGCCGCAGGCAAAGCACCTTTAGGAGTTGTTGATTTTAACTGATTGTTGAAATTAGAAAGAGTTTCTTCGCCAAACTTGCTGCGTTCCGCCAGCGACAAACGATTAAACTGAGATTCTGCCGCAGTTAAAAGGGCTTTTTGGCTATTTCCTGCTGCGTAAGACCAGTATTCGGGGTGGCGCAGTAATGCTAAAGAAGTTTCTTGCAATACTTCCGCCCGTCCTTCAGGAGAGTTGGTATCTGCCGTTTCTGCGATGTGGTTAAGTTCAGCTTGTAACTCACGGGCGTTAGCCAGCATACCTACTTGCAAGCGATTGATAGAAACACTAGGGTTGCTGCTGTACTGTGCCTCGTCTTCGCCGCCACTAGCACGCCGGAAGCTTTGTAGTAAGAAGTTACCGATCGCTAGGGCAATTAAAATTGTAAATAAACCGCCAAATCCTCCACCAATACCAAAGAAGGGGAAGACAAAGGGAAAACCAAATCCACCACCGGGGTAGCCATAACCGCCACCAGGATAGCCATAACCGCCACCTGGAGCATAGGTACGGCTAGGAGGGGCGTAGGTACGACTAGGCGCTCTAAAAGAGCCTCCACCAATCCGCCCACCACCACGAGCAGCTAAAGCCCCATCAGCGTGTCCTAGAGCCAAAGTAAAGATTAGTCCAAGGACAAATAACGGTTTTAAAAGTGGTTTAATTGCCGAAAGCAGTTTGTTACGCATAAAAGATTTCCTAAAAAAACAAGTTGTCGGCTTTGGTATCTCTCAATAATCCAGAGATTATTTCACGTGCCGATCTAAATAAATCTTCAGACAGCTTGTGAATAACCGCGCCGGAGTGCAAAAACTCATTAATTAAATTTTTGCGGTTTTTTACCTTAATTAAGGCTACCTTTTTAATTTATCGTTTCTCATCCTTCTTGGGGATCGATCTAAATGCGAGATTACTGGGTGAGATAACCGAACAAGTTGTTAGGAGACAAGGAGACAGGGGAATAAACTTTTTCAGCCACCGCCTACAATTGTGACTACTTCTAGGCGATCGCCTGCTTGCATTTTTGTCTCTGTCCAATACTGACGGTGGAGAATTTCGCCGTTGTACTCTACCGCCACTAGGCGCGGGTTAAATCCTAGTTGTGTCAATAATTCTGGCAAGTTAGCTGCCTCGTTGCAAGTAAAAGTCTCACCATTAACTTGCAGGGCGATCGCGTTAGGCATGATTATCTGAGTAGTCTGGGGGTAAACTTCGCATCGACGGACGGCGATTTAATTGTGCTAAAAAGTATTGAGCTGTTAATGTGGGGTGTTGTGCTTGAACTAAACTCCGCACCACTGCTACCCGTTCGCCTCCGGCTCCAATTACGTCATTAACGTTATTTACACTAATTCCCCCAATCGCAAACCAGGGAACTGTTGCATACTTTGCAGCGTAGCGCACGTAATCTAATCCGGCGGCGGCTTTACCGGGCTTTGTAGGGGTTTCGTAAACTGGGCCTACACCAATATAATCAGCACCTTGTTCGATCGCTTGCTGCATTTCTTCAGGGTTAGTTGTTGAGCTACCAATAATTCGTTGCGATCCTAGCAGTTGTCTAGCTACGCTTACAGGCATATCTTGCTGTCCTAAATGCACGCCATCGGCATTTACCGCTATTGCTATATCTAGGCGATCGTTGACTATAAATAGCGCCCCGTATTGATGGCAAAGTTGGCAGAGTTTTTCGGCGGTAGCTAAACGGAGGCGATCGTCGGTAGTTTTGTCTCGGTACTGTACTAGAGTTAATCCGGCTTGCAATGCCGATTCAACAATATCAAATAGGCGATCGCTTGGAGAGGTGACAAAGTACAACTTCGCCTCTGCAAGTAGTTTTTGGCGCTGATAGCCTAACAATTGACTTTCTAGCGTATAAACTCGATAGCGAATTTGCTTAAATGCGCCGCCCATAGTTGGATGGTACAGCTTACCGTATTCTTCTAATACTCTTAATGCTTCTTGGACGCGAGAAAAATTTACTTGCAATAACTGCTCAATACTGGCGCGTTGTTGCTCTTGAGGATGGGTAAGTTCTGTACCCGGATCTCCTGGGGTGTCTCGCGCTGCGCGTAGTTCGGGAGTATGCCAACTCGCTAATTCTTGACGTAATTGCTTGCATTCATCGGTCAACTGGACGCTACTGATCCCAAAGCGACACCATTCTTCAATAATTCTTAACCCTTCACGGGCGCGATCTAAGTTGGCATCCAAAATGCGACAAACCGTTGCCTGCACTTGTACCCCTTGGTTATGTCTGTTGACCATCAATAGCATTAGCAGTAGTTTGTTTATCCTATCAGCCAATGATACTGTTTCAACAATCGGGCAACTACTTAACAAGGAATGAGCAAAAGTAAATTTTTTTTTCTTCAGTCGGCTTAAGCCGACTTTAGATACTAGCCTAGGGTTTTAACCCTAGGCGAGCTAAATGGGCTGAAGCCACGAAGCCTATTGATTAATATAAGATTCGCCTATTTCAAACACCCCACCCGATTAAAGGTAGAACTAATCGTTAGAGACTTAAAAATAAATACTTTTTTCAGCCATTGATTTTATAGGGCATCGGCTGTATAAACAAAACAAACATATTTAAAATTATGCGCCAGGAGTTTAAGAGCTAGAAAATAGCTGCAATTAAAATAATTGCTATCAGCTTGCAACTAACAGCTTTTGCTTGTTGTCGTTAAAACAATGCCAAAATTATAAATTTAGAGATTGGTTAGAGGAGTAGCGTGAATTTTCTATATCGTCCCAATTATCTTTTTAAGATCGCCAAAACTTGTAATTATCTAATTGCTCCCGTCCTAGGCTTAACAACTGCTGGTGTATTGTTTAGCACGAACCTAACTACAGCCCAACCCTTTAAGTTAGCTGCCGCCATTGCTCAAGTTCCCACTTCTACAAATAAGCTATTTGTGAACCCGGTAGGCAATGCAACGGGTAACGGTAGCGAAACTGCACCTTTTAAAACAATTACTCAAGCATTGCAAGTAGCTGGCAATGATAGCGTAATTATTTTAGCTAAAGGCACTTACAGCGCCGAATCGGGCGAGACATTTCCTTTAGTTCTTAAAAGTGGGGTATCAATTGTTGGCAATTCCCAGTCGCGGGGGCGCGAGATTGTCATTCAAGGCGGCGGTACTTATATGAGCCGCACCTTTGCCAGACAAAATATTACAATGTTGGGGGCAAATAATGCCGCTATTTCGGGAGTAACAATTACAAATACTAATCCGCGCGGTTATGGGTTGTGGATTGAATCAAGCAATCCTACAGTCAGCGACAATACTTTTACGGGTAGCAAGCACGATGGTATCTCTATTACCGGGAATAGCGCCCCAAAAATTCGCAGCAACTATTTTTATCTTAATGGCGCAAATGGGATGACAATTTATGGCACGTCAGCACCAGAAATTAGCGAAAATGTATTTGAAAAAACTGGGTTTGGAATTAATATTGCCCAAAAAGCAGCGCCAATTTTAATTAATAATCGTATAGTGCAAAATCGTTCGGGTATTGTCACGCAAGCGAACGCGCGTCCAGTATTGCGCGGTAATGTTATTGAAAATAATACCGAAGATGGGTTAGTAGCAATTTCTACTAGTTTGCCAGATTTGGGAACGCAAGCCCAGCCAGGAAAAA
>Ga0115851_100283_pt1 | contig 20628 bp, 11 predicted proteins | sample InSIn2gowninarea_FD_83865 | JGI IMG/M metagenome (GOLD analysis project Ga0115851, IMG submission 83865)
CCACACATATTGAGTGATCCAATGATACAAGCGCACAGGGACCATATGACAGAACATGCGATCATATGTAAGTTCATGGGGTTATGGCCGACGGAAAGGGTGTTACATGTCTGGATAAGGAGCCATTGGAAGCCAAAGGGAGAAATACATTTACATCTAGGTTCTAACGGCTTCTTCACGGTGGTGTTCACAAGCCTAGAGGACAAAGACAGAGTGTTCAAAGGGGGGTCTTATTTCTATGCTGCAGAAGGATTATACATGTGGCCATGGATGATGAACTTTGTCCCGGAACGTGAGACATTCACATCGGTTTCAGTTTGGATTAGACTATACTCCCTTCCACTGGGTTATTGGCTACCAGAATCTTTGAAAACCATAGGCAACAAGCTGGGACATTTCCTAAAGATCTTAGAGGCAACCCTGAAAGGAAAATATATCTCCTTCACCTGAATATGTGTGGAAATGGACCTATCTGGAGCCCTTCGGGAAGCGATAATTTTAGAGATATATTATGAAGAATGGGTGCAGACTGTCGACTATGAGCACATACCATTTAGATGCCGCAAATGTCATGAACATGGCCATCTATTCAGAGACTTCCCAACAAACAATATGGAAGGAAATGGGAAAACTACTTTGGATAGAGATTATGAGAGTTTCACCAAGGTTGGGCACAAAGGAAAAGGGGGTAAACATCCACACAGGAAGATCAGTGAGGACAAACACACAAGACACAATAGTTTCAAAATCCTAGAGGAAGCAGGGGAAAACATGCAGATAGTCCAGGACATTGAGAACATAACTAAGGAGCAGGGAAAGGAAGCTAAAATGGAGGATATCACAGTAAACAACCAGCAAAAGGAGGATCTACCAAGCTGCATGGAGATCAATAGGGACCATGAGATGACTCCAAGTGAGGCAGGAATGGAGGACCATGAACTACAGGAGATTCTAGATAGGGAAAATCTAGATCTACAGAAATTTCTGGACCAAGGAAAGAACATAGGAGTGGACTCCTTGCCAAAAGAAGATTATAACAGAGTACAACAACACTTTCTATGTAGGTCACAATCGAAGGGAACTGGTGTCAAAAGAAACCATGAAAGTGAGGAGCCAAGTGGGGTCAAAATGATGGAGAATTCACAGGCACAATCTCCAAAGAACTCAGTAAGGAAAAGAGGAAGAAAAAGACAAAATGAGCTGCTACATGAATGTGGAAAACTATTGATTAACTCAGGTAAGATGAAAGATCTCACCAGCTATTCCTTTACTAACCTTTCTTAATGGAGCTCACAATCTGGAACGTTAGAGGTGTAGGGAGTAGAAGGAAACAAAGGAATCTAAGTAACATAATGAAAGAAGAAAAACTAGACATGGTTTCATTCAGGAGACAAAATGTTCGATGGATAAAATAAGAGAAATTCATAATAACTGGTTAATCAAGTATGAGTATCTAGAGGTTAAGGCAAATAACTCGGTGGGGGGGATTCTCACGCTGTCAGATCCACACAAATTTGGAATCTTGGATGTTGAAGCATCCAAGAACTATTTTTCTTTGGTCTGTCAACTAGTAGGTGATAAGGAGATATATATGATTACAAATGTTTATGGACCTCAAAAGCAAGCAGATAAACTCAAGCTTCTCACCTCTCTGGAGGATCTGAGAGCAAGACACCCCAATATGCCTTGGATCGTTGCAGGATATTTCAACATAATAAGAGCTATTTCAAAGAAAAAAGGAAGAACTAGACAGCTAGGCAGAGATTCCATAGCCTTCCAGGACTTCATTATGAACATGGGACTAGTGGACACTGAAATAATAAATGGAACCTTCACATGGAACAATAAAAGGGGAGGGGCTTCTCAGGTGGCTTCCAAACTTGACAGATTTATTGTTTCAGAGGATCTCCTCCTCATAGGAGCTGCCATGACAGCTTCCATTTTTCCCTTTGAAGGTTCGGATCAGTGGCTAGTATAATTGGAAGCCACCTTTATGGGCACTCCGAGAAACAGACCTTTCAGGTTAGAAAATTCCTGGCTCTCACACCCTAAATTCACTAGTAACATTAATAAATGGTGGAGAGAGGAGTTGAACATTCAGGGCACGAAAATGTTCATGCTCCAGTAGAAACTTAAACACATAAAATCCAAACTTAAAGCTTGGAACAAAAAGGTATTTGGCGATATCTTCAAGGCCAAAAAAGAAACTGAGCAGAAGCTTCAGGAAATCAATCAGATTAGCATTACAGAAGGCTTCACCGAAGAGAGGCAAAAACTAACTAACTCTCTATAGGAGGAATGGGAGGATCGATGCCTACAAGAGGAAATTTTCTGGAGGCAGAAATCTAGGATTCAATGGATTAAAGAGGGAGAAAGAAATACAAAGTTATTTCATAAATCCACTATGGCCCACAGGGCGCACAATAGAATTACAAAGATCAAATATTCTCAAGGTATTGAGCTTGTCTCTCACAATGATATGGAATCGACCCTTGTTCAACACTTCTTCAATATTGCAAAGGAGCCAATGGAGTATAGATCTAGGTTTATTGATCATTTCACACGGTATATCCCTAAGTTGGTTACTAGAGAGGACAACCACAATCTTAACAGGCCAGTATAGAAAGAGGAGGGCAATGAGGTGATTAGTGAAATGCAAAGTGGAAAAGCACCAGGCCCGGATGGATTCAATGAGATTTCTTCAAAACCTGCTGGGAAACAGTCAAACAAGATATCCTCGAGGTTGTGGAAGACTCGAGAAAATCAAAAAAGGTTCTTAAGACTCTTAATGCTTCCTTCATAGCTTTAATCCCTAAGAAGGAAAATTCTATGACTCTGGATGGTTTTCGGCCCATATCCCTATGTAATGTGGTGTATAAAATCATCTCCAAAGTGATTGCCAATAGACTCAAACCCCTTCTACCTTCTCTCATATCAGAAGAGCAAACAGGCTCTGTGGAAGGAAGACAAATTCTCAACAATATCACCCAAGAGCATGAGGTGGTACACTCAATAGCAACAAACAAGCGGGTATGATCATTCATTTGGACCTAGCAAAAGCCTATGACAAACTAAGCTGGTCTTATATAAGAGCAATTCTAAAAGCCTATGGCTTTGACCATAACTGGATAAGATGGGTCATGGCACTAGTTACCACAACCATTTTTTCCATACTGCTTAATGGAGCTCCATCAAGAACATTCACACCATCCAGAGGACTCAGACAAGGTGATCTGCTCTCACCTTTCCTATTCATCCTCATGATGGAAGGGCTTGGTAGGGCAATAAAAATGGAAAATGCTGAAGGTCGAATACAGGGTATCAAGCTCACCTTGGATGGAGTGGCAAACACTCATCAACAATTTGTGGATGATACAATGCTGAAGGGCATACCCACAGTCAGGGAAGCGAGTGCAATCAAAAATATCTTAAACGACTTTGCTATGGCAGCAGGTACTGAGGTAAGCCTCAACAGGTCCAAAATATTTTTCTTTAACACTAATATTGCTATTTAGAGAAATATTACTAGAATTCTTGGTTTTCAAAGGGAACAGTTACCATCGAAATATCTTGGCATTCCTCTTACTGAAAAACCTGTAAGAAAGAAGGTATGGGAACCAATATTAAATAAACTTCAGGACAAGGTCAGAAAATGGACTTGTAGGTCTTTAAATTTAGCAGGGCGTCTTGTGCTCAGACAAGTGGTCTTGTAGGCTATTCCCACTTTCATGTTCTCAGCTCTCCCTACTCCTCAAGGTATTACGTAGTAGAAAAGGAGCATTCAAAGGGACTTTCTATGGGGTAGAGGGGAAGAGAAAAAGAAGTGGGCTTTAGTTGCCTGGGACAAGCTTTGCAAGCCCAAGAGCCATGGCAGCTTGGGGCTCCATGATCCTGAGACTCTCAGCAAGGTTTCAAGAGCTAAGCTTTAGTGGAGATGGATCAAGGAGTCGAATGCCCCCTGGGCTAAGCTTTGGAAACAAAATTATGCCAACTGTTGGTGGGAGAAGGACCATATTAGAATGTCAGGACAAATCAGGGGCTCCCACATTTGGAACCTTGCTTGGGAGAATAAAAGCATTGTTCAGCAACACTGTTTCTGGGAAATCCGAGGAAGGGACCTCGCTCGATTTTTGGAGGACAGCTGGCAACAGAAACCCAACCTATAGGCAGCTCTCAAGAGTGACATGAATAGAAAAAGTTTGTTTTTGGTCAAATATTTCTGGGACCAAGGAAGGAATAATGAAAAATGGAGGAAATGGAAGGATCTAAGTTACAGTGAGGAAAGTCCTCTAAAGGCCAAGGCAAACACTCTCAACCAGGACTTAGAGCACAAAAGGATTATGGTTTCGTCCTCACCTGACCAATTAAGATGGGGAAAGAACAATGAAGGTAACTTTAAGCTCAAAGAGGCAAAACAGGAAGTCACAGGATTTAACTTTGTAAACACTGATCAAGTCTGGAAGAAGTTTTGGCAAAGCCCCCACTGGATGAAAATAAAGTTATTTATCTAGCTAGTGCATCAACGGAATATCTTAACTTGGGAGAACCTCCTAAATAAAGGCTTCATTGGCCCTTCCAAATGTCACCTCTATGGCTCACATGAGGAAACGATTGAACATCTTCTCAACCTCTGCCCTTTCACATCTACAGTGTGGGACTGGGTGGCCTCAATCTTAAGACAAACTGATAGGGATAGTCTCAGCATATCCAACACTTTGAAGAACTCAAGGAAGAACTTCTCAAGGACCAGGATTATTAACAAAGCATGGATTCTGGCTCTAGGCTTTGTTATTTGGAATGTTTAGAAAGAGCGCAACAGACAAATATTCAAAGACAAAACAAGCGAGCCCCAACACATAATTGACCAAATTCTAAGGCAACTTAAAGACATAGTAAGGAGCTTATTGAGGACACTTCCTAAGGATCCTCCTCTACCTCAAGAGGAGAATATTATATTTCATTTGGGTCTCCAATCCATAAGTCCTCAAGGAATAATAAAGGAAGTGAGCTTACCAATTACAGGGGCTAGCATTTGGAAGCCCCCTCCTTATGGTTTCTTCAAGGTTAACATCGATGGTGCCTCTAAGGGAAACCCAGGGTTAGCTAGCTTTGGGGGTGCCATAAGAGATTATTAGAGGCAAACAAAGAAAATCTTCCATGGCCACTTGGGGAAGGTCACTAATAACATGGCTAAGCTCCTAGCATTAGAGAAATGCTTGGAAATCCTAGTGGAGTCAAATTCACATAATGTTATCATTGATGCAGATTCGAAATTGATCATTAGAGCAGCCAAGAAAATGTGCAATGGAACTTCTCCAGATAAAGTGTCGAGGCATTGGAAGCTCCTGCAAGTATTTCACCATATCCACTCCCACCTGCAAACTCTTAAAACTATCAGATTTGCCCATGTAAAAAGGAAAGAAAATATGTTAGCGGATCGGCTGGCAAACGAAGGAGTAACCAATAGGGATAGGGATTCTCGGTATGCTTGGGATTCGTTACCCACACGCAAATTGCGAGAGGATTGTCTCTCTCTGGTGACCAAAGATATGGAACCAGGGATGAACAGGACTGATCGAAGGGATTCAGGAGACAGGCAGGAGGATGGTGATCCCTAAACCGTCTGACCATTTTGGTTTGGGCTAATTCCCAAAGCTTTGATTACTTTCGGTTGGATGGTAAAGGTAATGAATCAGGTAGAATCACAGATTTGGTCACCTGTTTTCATCTTGCTTAAAGGGTGCATGATGGAGAATCTAGGCGGAAGGCTTAGATATTACCAGCGAGACTAGTCTATTGGTCATCACTCGGCGACAGAGTGTAATCACTTTTCCACGGATCAACGGACCCAAAACCACAATTGGTATATCGGGCAGGGTCCGGATGGTTTCCGGTTTTTTAGAGTTGGCCCTTGATTCTACTCAGCTTGCAACACGTGGGAGCGAAAGGTGAGAGAAAACCACCCTCATTGGATGGTTAACCCTCGCACTTCTCGTCTACCCGATATCCATGAAGGCCATTGGATCTATATTAAGTAGTTAATGGCAATGATTGTTCGTGCAAGTTGCTCGTATGTTTCGAACCCGAAAAAGTTTAGAGGACTAAGCTTATAACTTTTGTCGAGTCTGTTAGTTAGTCTTTTGGCTGTTACCTTGTGGGTTCTCTTGTGGACCCTTGGTGGGACTCTAGTAGCTTTTTATGGGCCTCGGTCAGGTGGACTCGTCTTCCAAGGAGTGCACGGTTTCTTTTGGCTTCTCTTGGGTTTCGGTGAGTGGTTAGGTTGTTGCCTGCCCTACTGACTGTGGATTTCTCATAGAGTGGGTGCGGCTTTATGTAAATTATGTATTATTGGCTAGCTTAATAGAAGGTCGTACTCTTACTTGATAAAAAAAAAAAATATTATAAACCCAAGGTATAAAAACCCTAAGATAAATATTGAAAATACTAAAATAAACATGGTTGAATTAATAAACCCTAAGAATTAATATTTTAAACTCAAGGGATTAATAAACCCTAAGAATTAATATTTTAAACCCAAAAAATTAATAAACCAAAGGGATTATTAATATTATAAACCCAAGGAACTAATAAACCCAACCATTTAATATCATAAACCTAAGGGATAAATATTAAAAACCTAAGGGATGAAGAAGTACAAGGGATCGATATTACAAACACAAGAGATTAATAAAGCTTAGGAATTAATATTCTAAAAACAAAGGATTGATAAACTCACATGATTATTAATATTATAAACCCAAGAGATCAATAAACCTTAGAGATTGTTAGTATTGTAAACCCAAAGAATAAATAAACTAAAGGGATAAACAATATAAACCTAATAGATTAAACCCTTCATATTGGGGTTTAATAAACTGAAGGTATTATTATTATAAATTCAAAGGATTATTAATATTATAAATACAAAGGATGAATAAACCCAATGCATTATTAATATTATAAACCCAAGGCATTAATATTATAAAAATAAATGATTAATAAACCCAAGCAATCAATAGACCCAAGGAATAAATAAACCCAACAAACTAATATTAAAATCCTAAACAATTAATCAACCCTAGGAATTAATATTTTAAAGTCAAGGGATTAATAAACCCAAGGGATAAAATGATAAACGAAATGAATTATTAATATTATAAACTCAAAGAAAAAATAAAACCCAAGAGTTTAATATTATAAACCCAAGAAAAAATATTATAAACCTAAGGGATCAAAAAATGCAAAGGACTAATATTATAAATCAAAGGTAAATAAACCCTAAGATAAATATTGTAAACGCTAAAATTATCATGGTTGAGCATGGTTGATTTTCATATTGAGACAATCTTTGTTACAATGCAACATTGCAACATGGTTGACCATGGATATTAGACCCAAGGGATTAATATTATAAACCAAAGGTATATAAACTCTGAAATAAATATCATAAACCCTAAAATAAATGTGGTTGACTAAAATATATAGGGTTGACTATGGTTGACTGTGGTTGACTATGGTTCAGAGTAATATTAAACCCAAGGTATGAATATTATCAACCTAATTTAATTAATTAAATCAATGACATTTATATCAAACCAAAGGATTAATATTATGAACCCTATGAATAGTAATATGCCCGAGGAATATGAACCCTTAAATGAACAAACCTAAGGGATTGATATTATAAACCCACGAGAAGTAAACCCTAAAATTATCATGGTTGACTGTGGTTGATTTTCATATTGATATAATCTTTTTCACAATGTGACATTGCAACATGGTTCACTATGGATATTATACTCAAGGGATTAATATTATAAACCCAAGGTACCTCTAGAAGAGAGATGGCTTCGGGAAAAGTGTCAACTTGGCATGGAGCATCAATTTGCATAAGGACAAATAAGCAGTCTAAAAGTTTGGATATATATGTAGTTTCAAACTTTGGGATATGTATGGAGTTTGAAACCTAAAATGTTATAAAAGTTCGTGTATCGTGGTTCATGCATGAGTTTTTCGAAACTTTGGATAAAAGTTTGTTAGCCATTTTCGAAACTCTGGATAGAATTTTGTTACCCATATAATGTTACCTCAAGATTCATGAAGGTTCCAATAAGAATCTGAAATCAAAACTTTGGATAAAATTTGGATGAAGGGAAATTGCAACCTGAAAATTTGGTTAAATTTTGATAGCCCCGAGAAATTGTTGGTCAAAAGACCAATTAATGTCCAGTCCACCCTAGCGATCGTTAGAGTCCATGCCTTACCGGATGTAGGGACTAATAATGTGAACCCACAATGAAGACATGAACTACCTACATAGATTGAAGATCATCTGAACAAATACTAGTGATCTAGAGGAGCTGAAATGGAGAGTATTTCACAATACTACTCGATACCTTAAAACCAAGAGGTAAATTTAGGCACATCTAGTGAGACAGATCACAAATAACAAGATCTACTACATGGATCCCAAATAATAAAATTTTCCCACTTTCCACCAAGTGATCTGATAATCAATATACGTGATGCATTGTAGACATTACCATTTTCTAAAAATGACCATATAAATAAGGGGTCAGCATGTTTGAAATTTGCATCCTTTTTAGCACAATCGGTGCATCTAATGACAAATAAAAGTGAAGCGCTTGACATTCACTACAATAAAATGACCGATTGACTTATTTGTTGAGACAAATAAATTGTATTTCTTTTAGAAATAAAAATAGATAACGTATGTTCACTTGTGAGATGTGAAACCCAACTCCGAGGATGGAATCTAGGAATATACTGCAACTGTAATCACAAGTTTTAGAGAAGTTTGCACACGAAATTTGAAGATGATCTTATTCAACAACCGCTGACAACATATTTAAGCTCCTTAGCAACCTTCACAAATGATCAAGTTGTGATTAGTGAAGATTCTTCGACCTCGTGGAAAGTAGATGATACCGTGACTAGAGGTTTCCCTCACAAGAGCAATTGGTCTGAATTTGCACCCACATTACAATTGATTGCTCAAACGAATGAACGGGTGAATGGATTGGAACAGACGGATGAGTAAATGCGTAGCCAACAGCATGGAAGTGAATGTGAATGGAAGGAGTGTGGGAGATGTGTAGATATGTTAGAAAACCTGCACAGATGAATCTAGCTAGTAAAGGTTGAACACACAGCCTTGCAGAGCAAAAACACTAAAAGAAAATTGAAAGAAGAAAAGAATAGTTCATTAGAAAATATGTTAGAATGCTCATGATATAGCATTACTGGGTGAAGATCCCAAGGTAATGCACTATAGTGGTGATCAATGAGAAGACTCAACACCTACAACAAGTTCCGGAGATAACTAGTCAGTTGCGGAGTTAAAGAAGGAGTAAATCATGCAAAAGGAATCTTGCATGCAATCCCATGCTCTAACTCAGAGTCCGCATGTAGGTGTGTAGTAGTTTAATCATGCAAAAGGAATCTTGCATGCAGTCCCATGCTCTAACTGAGAGTCTGCATGTAGGTGTGTAGTAGTTCAATCATGCAAAAGGAATCTTGCATGCAGTCCCATGCTCTAACTAAGAGTCTGCATGTAGGTGTGTAGTAGTCCCAACACCCCCCCCTGAACACTACTATGGGGAAAAATAGAAAATGGGCCCTGGAAACTAAGGCCAAAGGTCACCCAAAATACTGTGTAACTTGTACTAAAATTGAGGAAAGAGGGAAAACCTTGTGGGAAAAAGCCCCCCTTAAAATACAATGTAATCAAAAGAAAAGAGGAAGAAAAACAGTTGCTAAGAAACAGTGTCCTTCACTCCAAGACGATCACGCAGAGAGCAAAACTTCTGCTCAGTGAATGTCTTGGTGAAGATGTCTGCAATTTGTTCTGCTGAGGGACAAAATTGAAAATCAATGACCCGATCATGTACTAAGTCTCTGATGTAGTGCATATGGATCTCTATGTGCTTCGTCCGCTGCCGCTATACTGGATCCCTGTAAAATTTGAGAGTGCTCTGGTTGTCACACCAGATGACAGTGGGCTGGTGGAACTGGATGCCCAACTCAGTGAGGAAGTGTTGTAGCCACAGAGCCTGAATGGTGATGTTGACTACTCCTCTGTACTCGGCCTCAGCTGAAGAGAGAGCAATAGCAGCCGGCTTCTTGGTCGACCAACAGATAGGGCCAGATCCTAGACTGAGTTAATATCCGGAGGTGGACTTGTGATCAATGATGTCTCCCGCCCAATCAAAATCTGTGAAGCCAAGGAGATTCAATGCAGTGCCTGCTGCATAGTGAATCCTGAAGGTGATGGTGCCCTGCACATATTGAAGGATGCACTTGGCAGCATTCTAGTGTAGCTCATGCGGCTCTTGCATGTATCGGGAAACTGCCCCTACTGCATATGAGAGATCTGGTCTGGAGTGGGTGAGGTACAATAAGCTCCCCACTAGCTGTCGGTAGAGAGTGTTGTCAACTAATGGAGTGTCACCTCCATCCTCAAGGCAGACCCCAGACAGAAAAGGAGTCGGTGCTGGCTTGCAATCAGTCATGCGAAATCTCTCGAGGAGATCCCGTGCATACTTAGCCTGAGAGAGTTTGATGCCAGTGGCACCATGGCTAATCTCAAGACCAAGAAAGAATTGTAATGGACCCATGTCCGTCATCAAGAACCTATCATGCAAGGCCCTCTTGACTATAGCAATGGCTGAAGCCGAGCTTCCAATGATTAGGAGATCATCTACATACAAAACTAAGATAAGAAGAGAATCATGTGTCCTAAGCATGTAAACATTCGGATCAGACTTACATCTTTCAAAGTTTTGTGATAAGAGAAAAGAATCCATCTTCGCTTACCAAGCTCTCGGGGCCTGCTTAAGGTCGTAGAGAGATTTCTTCAGTCTGCAGACCAAAGATGAATCCTGAATGAAACCATGTGGCTACTCCATGTAGATCTCCTGAGATAGGTCTCCATGAAGAAAGCCATTCTTCACATCCATCGGATGTACTTCCCACCGCTGGGCAGCCGCAATGGCAAGTGTAAGGCGTATGGAATCCATCTTTGCTACTGGAGCAAAGGTCTCGTCATAATCAATGCCATGCACTTGTTGGAAGCCTTTAGCTACTAGCCTCGCTTTTCGTCTAGTGATTTTCCCATTTGCAGCACTCTTGGTCCTGTAGACTCATTTGCATCGGACAAGTTTCCTTCCTGAAGGAAGGGGGACCAGATCCCAAGTCTGGTTCTCGATGAGGGAGTTATGCTCCTCCTCCATGGCAGACTCCCAAGATGGATGCCCAGTAGCCTCAGCATAAGACTGTAGATCAGAAGACTAAACCAAATGATAATGCCAGGATGGTGATGGTTTAGTCGCAGTGAGGACAAGAGGAGGCTCAATAAACTCTAAGCTAGTCTTCTGCAGATCAGAATTATCCCTCATAAGACCATTTCTAGCAGCTCGGTGGTCTTGTGCATATATCTCACGTAAGCTCCTTGTTCTCTGATTTATGATAGGGGAATATGATTCACTGCTGGAAGCCCGATCTGGACTTTGATGTGGATCATCATTTGCATGCACTAGATTTGTATCTGAAGACTCTATCTCTGCATCTGCATGCTCTACCTCGGCATCTGCATGCTCTGTTTCTGCATCTGAGTGTACTGAGTCATCATCTCGTACATGAGGTAGATAAAAGGTGTCTGCATGCGGCGATTGAGGTGCATGCGAGAGACTTTCCTCAAATTTGACACTTCGCTCAATGATGAGCTTGTCCGTAGAGGGAATCAGGAGTCGATATCCCTTCACACCATCAGGGTATCCAACAAAGATGCACTCAATGCTCTGTGGATCAAGAGCTTTCCTCTTTTCAGAGGGGATCCTGGCCCATGCTCTGGAGCCGAAAACACGGAAGTGGGTGACCTCCAGTTTAGTGTCGCTCCAAGCCTCAAAAGGGGTCTAATCCTTAACAGACCTATGAGGAGATCTATTCTGGATGTAGTTAGCACAATTAAGTGCTTCAACCCATAGCTTGTGAGGCAATGACTTAGCATGCAACATGCAGGAAGCCATCTCTTTGAGAGATCGGTTCTTTCTCTCAGCAACTCCGTTCTGTTGCGGAGTGTATGGAACTGTGTACTGCAACTGTATGCCGGACTGAAGGCAAAGGTTCTAAAGTGCTTTGTTAACATATTCCCCCCCATTGTCTGTACGGAGGGCTTTGATCTTTCTCTCTGACTATGTCTCAACTAGTGCTTTGAAATCTTCAAAGTGCGCAAAAACTTCAGATTTGGCCCTGAGAAGATGCACCCAAGTATACCGTGAGAAATCATCAATAAATGTAAGCACATACCTTTCTTTATTGATGGAAGGATGAGGAAAAGGCCCCATGAGATCACTATGGATCAGATCTAGAGGAGAGGATGCTCTGTGAGTCTTGCCGGTGTCAAACTTTTCTATGGGATGTTTGCCAAGGACACACCCTTCACAAACTCCTTTGGAGAAACTGATATTTGGCAAGCCTCCCACCATCTCATTCTTGCTTAGCTGCTGCATATACCTGTAATTTAAGTGACCAAACCTCTCATGCCAAAGCCTACTATTATCATCAGCATGTGTAAGCAATAAAGAGGATTCAGATTCAATAAATTTAGAAAATGTATACAGTCTGGCTCCATTGTTTACCTCACCAGTTGCAATTTTGGAGCTGCTCTATAGATCATATATGTTCATTGCATCTGGAGTGAATTCCACTCTCTTTCTGGTGCTGAAATGAGTGATCTGATAAACTGAAAGCAGGTTTACCGAAAGTTTTGGAACATGAAGCACATCTTCAAAGCTTCCGTGTAAAAGTTCCACTCTACCTTTTCTGGTGACCTCAATAGGAGAGTCATCTCCCATGAGGATGGGAGGTCCTTTGCATGCATCCAAAGAGGAATAGACTTCCTTTGCAGCAGCCATATGATGTGATGCACCAGAATCTATAATCCATGCATCAGGAGAAGAATTAATTACAACTAAAGCATTAAAATTGTTACCTTTCTCGTGTGGCGGATCCTCAGTTTTTTTCTTGGCGCCCTGAGGGATGTGGTCCCCAAGGTTGTGCTTCTGAAGGATTTCTGCCATTTGGTCAATTTGTTTCTTCATGCAAGAGGATTCTGGATGGAATCCTCTTTGACAGTAGGTGCATCTGTTTCCTTTCTTCCCTTTCTCATTTCTCAAGCCGGAGGAGTCGTTGAAGGGCTTGGTGTACCCTTCCTTCTTTGGATGGGAATGCGTTTTTCCCTTGTCTTTTTGCTACTGATTTTTCTGATTTGAATCAGATCTGTGACTTTTATTGTGGCTGCCATCATGCACAACAAGTGCATGTGCTTTTGGAGGTTTAATTTTCCCCATGCCAATAAGTTTATCTTGCTCAAAAATAAGGGACTCCATAAATTCTTTGAGAGAAGGCATAGTGTAGGTTTTACCTGTTGCGAGCCTTACTGAATGAAATGTAGACACAAAGACGGAGTATTCTGGTCCGAGCTTTGACATAATAGAGAGAACTTGGCGACTCTCCTCTTTGGATTTATCAATTCCACAACCCTTGAGTTGCAGCAATAGATCATTATATTTGGTCAAGAAGTCTTGAATTCTATCATAGTTCCGTGGATCCAATGAGAGCAACTCCACTTCGAGTAGATGTCCTTTCATCTCATCCTGTTTCCCGTAGAGATCTTAAACCTTTTTCCAAATCTCATTGGGAGTATTGCAGGCAGATAGATGAAACTGCAACTCTGGAGAGATGCACATGCATATGGATCCGTGGGCCTCATCCATACGGTTGAGGTACTTGGATTTCTCTACGGCTGAAGTGGGTTCCATTTTTGTAGCCATGGTAATCCTGTACAACCCTTTATGACGAAGGTATTGAGCCATTTGATCCTTCCATTCGTGATAGTTGTACGATGTTAAGATCGATGCTTTGGGAAACTCCATTTTTCTGTCGATCCCTTGTACTTCTTCATCCCTTAGGTTTTTAATATTTATCCCTTAGGTTTATGATATTAAATGGTTGGGTTTATTAGTTCCTTGGGTTTATAATATTAATAATCCCTTTGGTTTATTAATTTTTTGGGTTTAAAATATTAATTCTTAGGGTTTATTAATCCCTTGAGTTTAAAATATTAATTCTTAGGGTTTATTAATTCAACCATGTTTATTTTAGTATTTTCAATATTTATCTTAGGGTTTTTATACCTTGGGTTTATAATATTTTTTTTTTTTATCAAGTAAGAGTACGACCTTCTATTAAGCTAGCCAATAATACATAATTTACATAAAGCCGCACCCACTCTATGAGAAATCCACAGTCAGTAGGGCAGGCAACAACCTAACCACTCACCGAAACCCAAGAGAAGCCAAAAGAAACCGTGCACTCCTTGGAAGACGAGTCCACCTGACCGAGGCCCATAAAAAGCTACTAGAGTCCCACCAAGGGTCCACAAGAGAACCCACAAGGTAACAGCCAAAAGACTAACTAACAGACTCGACAAAAGTTATAAGCTTAGTCCTCTAAACTTTTTCGGGTTCGAAACATACGAGCAACTTGCACGAACAATCATTGCCATTAACTACTTAATATAGATCCAATGGCCTTCATGGATATCGGGTAGACGAGAAGTGCGAGGGTTAACCATCCAATGAGGGTGGTTTTCTCTCACCTTTCGCTCCCACGTGTTGCAAGCTGAGTAGAATCAAGGGCCAACTCTAAAAAACCGGAAACCATCCGGACCCTGCCCGATATACCAATTGTGGTTTTGGGTCCGTTGATCCGTGGAAAAGTGATTACACTCTGTCGCCGAGTGATGACCAATAGACTAGTCTCGCTGGTAATATCTAAGCCTTCCGCCTAGATTCTCCATCATGCACCCTTTAAGCAAGATGAAAACAGGTGACCAAATCTGTGATTCTACCTGATTCATTACCTTTACCATCCAACCGAAAGTAATCAAAGCTTTGGGAATTAGCCCAAACCAAAATGGTCAGACGGTTTAGGGATCACCATCCTCCTGCCTGTCTCCTGAATCCCTTCGATCAGTCCTGTTCATCCCTGGTTCCATATCTTTGGTCACCAGAGAGAGACAATCCTCTCGCAATTTGCGTGTGGGTAACGAATCCCAAGCATACCGAGAATCCCTATCCCTATTGGTTACTCCTTCGTTTGCCAGCCGATCCGCTAACATATTTTCTTTCCTTTTTACATGGGCAAATCTGATAGTTTTAAGAGTTTGCAGGTGGGAGTGGATATGGTGAAATACTTGCAGGAGCTTCCAATGCCTCGACACTTTATCTGGAGAAGTTCCATTGCACATTTTCTTGGCTGCTCTAATGATCAATTTCGAATCTGCATCAATGATAACATTATGTGAATTTGACTCCACTAGGATTTCCAAGCATTTCTCTAATGCTAGGAGCTTAGCCATGTTATTAGTGACCTTCCCCAAGTGGCCATGGAAGATTTTCTTTGTTTGCCTCTAATAATCTCTTATGGCACCCCCAAAGCTAGCTAACCCTGGGTTTCCCTTAGAGGCACCATCGATGTTAACCTTGAAGAAACCATAAGGAGGGGGCTTCCAAATGCTAGCCCCTGTAATTGGTAAGCTCACTTCCTTTATTATTCCTTGAGGACTTATGGATTGGAGACCCAAATGAAATATAATATTCTCCTCTTGAGGTAGAGGAGGATCCTTAGGAAGTGTCCTCAATAAGCTCCTTACTATGTCTTTAAGTTGCCTTAGAATTTGGTCAATTATGTGTTGGGGCTCGCTTGTTTTGTCTTTGAATATTTGTCTGTTGCGCTCTTTCTAAACATTCCAAATAACAAAGCCTAGAGCCAGAATCCATGCTTTGTTAATAATCCTGGTCCTTGAGAAGTTCTTCCTTGAGTTCTTCAAAGTGTTGGATATGCTGAGACTATCCCTATCAGTTTGTCTTAAGATTGAGGCCACCCAGTCCCACACTGTAGATGTGAAAGGGCAGAGGTTGAGAAGATGTTCAATCGTTTCCTCATGTGAGCCATAGAGGTGACATTTGGAAGGGCCAATGAAGCCTTTATTTAGGAGGTTCTCCCAAGTTAAGATATTCCGTTGATGCACTAGCTAGATAAATAACTTTATTTTCATCCAGTGGGGGCTTTGCCAAAACTTCTTCCAGACTTGATCAGTGTTTACAAAGTTAAATCCTGTGACTTCCTGTTTTGCCTCTTTGAGCTTAAAGTTACCTTCATTGTTCTTTCCCCATCTTAATTGGTCAGGTGAGGACGAAACCATAATCCTTTTGTGCTCTAAGTCCTGGTTGAGAGTGTTTGCCTTGGCCTTTAGAGGACTTTCCTCACTGTAACTTAGATCCTTCCATTTCCTCCATTTTTCATTATTCCTTCCTTGGTCCCAGAAATATTTGACCAAAAACAAACTTTTTCTATTCATGTCACTCTTGAGAGCTGCCTATAGGTTGGGTTTCTGTTGCCAGCTGTCCTCCAAAAATCGAGCGAGGTCCCTTCCTCGGATTTCCCAGAAACAGTGTTGCTGAACAATGCTTTTATTCTCCCAAGCAAGGTTCCAAATGTGGGAGCCCCTGATTTGTCCTGACATTCTAATATGGTCCTTCTCCCACCAACAGTTGGCATAATTTTGTTTCCAAAGCTTAGCCCAGGGGGCATTCGACTCCTTGATCCATCTCCACTAAAGCTTAGCTCTTGAAACCTTGCTGAGAGTCTCAGGATCATGGAGCCCCAAGCTGCCATGGCTCTTGGGCTTGCAAAGCTTGTCCCAGGCAACTAAAGCCCACTTCTTTTTCTCTTCCCCTCTACCCCATAGAAAGTCCCTTTGAATGCTCCTTTTCTACTACGTAATACCTTGAGGAGTAGGGAGAGCTGAGAACATGAAAGTGGGAATAGCCTACAAGACCACTTGTCTGAGCACAAGACGCCCTGCTAAATTTAAAGACCTACAAGTCCATTTTCTGACCTTGTCCTGAAGTTTATTTAATATTGGTTCCCATACCTTCTTTCTTACAGGTTTTTCAGTAAGAGGAATGCCAAGATATTTCGATGGTAACTGTTCCCTTTGAAAACCAAGAATTCTAGTAATATTTCTCTAAATAGCAATATTAGTGTTAAAGAAAAATATTTTGGACCTGTTGAGGCTTACCTCAGTACCTGCTGCCATAGCAAAGTCGTTTAAGATATTTTTGATTGCACTCGCTTCCCTGACTGTGGGTATGCCCTTCAGCATTGTATCATCCACAAATTGTTGATGAGTGTTTGCCACTCCATCCAAGGTGAGCTTGATACCCTGTATTCGACCTTCAGCATTTTCCATTTTTATTGCCCTACCAAGCCCTTCCATCATGAGGATGAATAGGAAAGGTGAGAGCAGATCACCTTGTCTGAGTCCTCTGGATGGTGTGAATGTTCTTGATGGAGCTCCATTAAGCAGTATGGAAAAAATGGTTGTGGTAACTAGTGCCATGACCCATCTTATCCAGTTATGGTCAAAGCCATAGGCTTTTAGAATTGCTCTTATATAAGACCAGCTTAGTTTGTCATAGGCTTTTGCTAGGTCCAAATGAATGATCATACCCGCTTGTTTGTTGCTATTGAGTGTACCACCTCATGCTCTTGGGTGATATTGTTGAGAATTTGTCTTCCTTCCACAGAGCCTGTTTGCTCTTCTGATATGAGAGAAGGTAGAAGGGGTTTGAGTCTATTGGCAATCACTTTGGAGATGATTTTATACACCACATTACATAGGGATATGGGCCGAAAACCATCCAGAGTCATAGAATTTTCCTTCTTAGGGATTAAAGCTATGAAGGAAGCATTAAGAGTCTTAAGAACCTTTTTTGATTTTCTCGAGTCTTCCACAACCTCGAGGATATCTTGTTTGACTGTTTCCCAGCAGGTTTTGAAGAAATCTCATTGAATCCATCCGGGCCTGGTGCTTTTCCACTTTGCATTTCACTAATCACCTCATTGCCCTCCTCTTTCTATACTGGCCTGTTAAGATTGTGGTTGTCCTCTCTAGTAACCAACTTAGGGATATACCGTGTGAAATGATCAATAAACCTAGATCTATACTCCATTGGCTCCTTTGCAATATTGAAGAAGTGTTGAACAAGGGTCGATTCCATATCATTGTGAGAGACAAGCTCAATACCTTGAGAATATTTGATCTTTGTAATTCTATTGTGCGCCCTGTGGGCCATAGTGGATTTATGAAATAACTTTGTATTTCTTTCTCCCTCTTTAATCCATTGAATCCTAGATTTCTGCCTCCAGAAAATTTCCTCTTGTAGGCATCGATCCTCCCATTCCTCCTATAGAGAGTTAGTTAGTTTTTGCCTCTCTTCGGTGAAGCCTTCTGTAATGCTAATCTGATTGATTTCCTGAAGCTTCTGCTCAGTTTCTTTTTTGGCCTTGAAGATATCGCCAAATACCTTTTTGTTCCAAGCTTTAAGTTTGGATTTTATGTGTTTAAGTTTCTACTGGAGCATGAACATTTTCGTGCCCTGAATGTTCAACTCCTCTCTCCACCATTTATTAATGTTACTAGTGAATTTAGGGTGTGAGAGCCAGGAATTTTCTAACCTGAAAGGTCTGTTTCTCGGAGTGCCCATAAAGGTGGCTTCCAATTATACTAGCCACTGATCCGAACCTTCAAAGGGAAAAATGGAAGCTGTCATGGCAGCTCCTATGAGGAGGAGATCCTCTGAAACAATAAATCTGTCAAGTTTGGAAGCCACCTGAGAAGCCCCTCCCCTTTTATTGTTCCATGTGAAGGTTCCATTTATTATTTCAGTGTCCACTAGTCCCATGTTCATAATGAAGTCCTGGAAGGCTATGGAATCTCTGCCTAGCTGTCTAGTTCTTCCTTTTTTCTTTGAAATAGCTCTTATTATGTTGAAATATCCTGCAACGATCCAAGGCATATTGGGGTGTCTTGCTCTCAGATCCTCCAGAGAGGTGAGAAGCTTGAGTTTATCTGCTTGCTTTTGAGGTCCATAAACATTTGTAATCATATATATCTCCTTATCACCTACTAGTTGACAGACCAAAGAAAAATAGTTCTTGGATGCTTCAACATCCAAGATTCCAAATTTGTGTGGATCTGACAGCGTGAGAATCCCCCCCACCGAGTTATTTGCCTTAACCTCTAGATACTCATACTTGATTAACCAGTTATTATGAATTTCTCTTATTTTATCCATCGAACATTTTGTCTCCTGAATGAAACCATGTCTAGTTTTTCTTCTTTCATTATGTTACTTAGATTCCTTTGTTTCCTTCTACTCCCTACACCTCTAACGTTCCAGATTGTGAGCTCCATTAAGAAAGGTTAGTAAAGGAATAGCTGGTGAGATCTTTCATCTTACCTGAGTTAATCAATAGTTTTCCACATTCATGTAGCAGCTCATTTTGTCTTTTTCTTCCTCTTTTCCTTACTGAGTTCTTTGGAGATTGTGCCTGTGAATTCTCCATCATTTTGACCCCACTTGGCTCCTCACTTTCATGGTTTCTTTTGACACCAGTTCCCTTCGATTGTGACCTACATAGAAAGTGTTGTTGTACTCTGTTATAATCTTCTTTTGGCAAGGAGTCCACTCCTATGTTCTTTCCTTGGTCCAGAAATTTCTGTAGATCTAGATTTTCCCTATCTAGAATCTCCTGTAGTTCATGGTCCTCCATTCCTGCCTCACTTGGAGTCATCTCATGGTCCCTATTGATCTCCATGCAGCTTGGTAGATCCTCCTTTTGCTGGTTGTTTACTGTGATATCCTCCATTTTAGCTTCCTTTCCCTGCTCCTTAGTTATGTTCTCAATGTCCTGGACTATCTGCATGTTTTCCCCTGCTTCCTCTAGGATTTTGAAACTATTGTGTCTTGTGTGTTTGTCCTCACTGATCTTCCTGTGTGGATGTTTACCCCCTTTTCCTTTGTGCCCAACCTTGGTGAAACTCTCATAATCTCTATCCAAAGTAGTTTTCCCATTTCCTTCCATATTGTTTGTTGGGAAGTCTCTGAATAGATGGCCATGTTCATGACATTTGCGGCATCTAAATGGTATGTGCTCATAGTCGACAGTCTGCACCCATTCTTCATAATATATCTCTAAAATTATCGCTTCCCGAAGGGCTCCAGATAGGTCCATTTCCACACATATTCAGGTGAAGGAGATATATTTTCCTTTCAGGGTTGCCTCTAAGATCTTTAGGAAATGTCCCAGCTTGTTGCCTATGGTTTTCAAAGATTCTGGTAGCCAATAACCCAGTGGAAGGGAGTATAGTCTAATCCAAACTGAAACCGATGTGAATGTCTCACGTTCCGGGACAAAGTTCATCATCCATGGCCACATGTATAATCCTTCTGCAGCATAGAAATAAGACCCCCCTTTGAACACTCTGTCTTTGTCCTCTAGGCTTGTGAACACCACCGTGAAGAAGCCGTTAGAACCTAGATGTAAATGTATTTCTCCCTTTGGCTTCCAATGGCTCCTTATCCAGACATGTAACACCCTTTCCGTCGGCCATAACCCCATGAACTTACATATGATCGCATGTTCTGTCATATGGTCCCTGTGCGCTTGTATCATTGGATCACTCAATATGTGTGG
>Ga0115851_100284_pt1 | contig 20611 bp, 16 predicted proteins | sample InSIn2gowninarea_FD_83865 | JGI IMG/M metagenome (GOLD analysis project Ga0115851, IMG submission 83865)
GGTGGTCCGTAAGGGAGCAGGCTTTCACTCCTGCCAGATGCCTCTGGGTCTTGGGCCGTTAACCTGTTTCCTTACGTCCGAGGAAGACGAGCTCTTAGCCAAACAGAAGCAGTTTTACGGCATACTCCAAGCCGAACCATCACTCTTATCAGATGATTAATATATATATATATATCACCCTTTCCCAAATAAATTGTTACCCACGCTTTTCTCAAATATAACTAGAATTCCGAATTCCAGCCGGCCGAATTTTCTTGGGCGTTCCCTTCCCACCTCCTCTTACTTTATACTTTTGATTGAGAAAAAGGTCACACACTACAGATAGATTCACATATCAATGAAATAACAAAACAAATGCGAAGATCGAGACGCAGTTGTTTTCGTGATGCCACGCATAAATGAACAGCTCTGTTCGAAAAATTATCATACAAAAGACTACCCACTTTACTGTCAATATCAATATCGCATATGATAGTTACTCATACCATACAAAGTTTGTATTTATGTGTGTTATTTTATTAAAAAATAAAAATATGGAAATACCTCCTATAAAAATAATAATAAAACACATTAAAATCCTTTTGAGATGTCGCTGGTTCATAGTGATCTGTCTTTTCTCTACAAAATCTCGTTTTAAATAATATTATATATGGTAAGGATATAGTAAGTGGTTAGAATCGAACTTAACTGACTTGGAATCCATCATAACCCCAATTCTAAGATTATTTTAAAATATTATTTTTTATTAAAAATCAGTATTATGATATATTATAATTTATTTATTTTATTAAGAAATTTAAAAGATAAAGAGATGATGAAAAACAATCGCATCAAATGAATATATTTTAATTATATATTTTTTTGGGTATTATACACGCTTATAGTGACGTCATCTACTATTTTAAGTAAGTTTTTGTTTATATAAATCTGTTTTTAGGATGAAATTCAAAGTGATAAAAGTATGATTAATTAGGTAATTGTTTTAGTTAATGGATTTTATTAAAAAATAAGATTTAATTTTTTTAATTTAATGATATAAGTTGAAATTTTTTCCATATGTGATTATTTTTTTTAGGGATATTAGTTTATTATGATGTATAGCCTACAATATATTGTATTAAATGCCTTATGTAATATAAAGAATCATAAATTTGTGGTTAATATATTTGTTTTTATTATCTATTTTTAATTTTTATAGTTAATGTATATTGTGTTTTTTTATAACAATTTTGTACATTAAAATATGTTAAAAATTTCACTCTTAAGGTTTAAGAAATAAATTTGAGTATATATATAGAGAAGTTATTAGTGAATGTTAAGAAGTAATCTAACTTAAAGAAACAAATAGAAGGAAACCAACTACACAAATCACCATAAACTGCCTCAATGATGTTTGTAAAGAACACAACCAACACAAACACTATCTTTGCAAGAAATGTGAGGAAGAGAAATCCCTATATTTTGATTATATAATTGTTGCAATAAGTGATAGTTTAGATAACCAAAATGCCCACGCTGAAGTTTTTTCAAGTTATCACTATGAGAAATAAAAAACTAATAGAAAAATTGTTAAATAGATACAACCTAGTAATATTATCAATAATTCTAGTTGATGGGACATACTCAAGATCATTTAAATCCTTGACTACAACTTGGTGAGATAGAAAATCTACATTTTACCTTTACCTAAATAAGTTTTGATATGTTGATAGAAGATTGCAAAAGAAAGTTGGAACACATAATACTCATTAAAATGACTATCATCTAGATGAATTGTTGTAGATCATATGATACTAAGACTCAAGAGATCTATCATCACCAACAAATATTTGTTTGGTGTTACGATCATTAATCACATAAAAATGACTTTATCTTTGACCATATAATAAGTAATCAATATGCCACTCATTAGAAGAAGTAGATGTTGCATTGAAGGGAAAACTAGAAGCAAAAAGTGCATGCCCATGAGAAGAAGAGTCAAAAGAAGAAGAATAAAGATTGAAATTATGCTTCTTCATTTTTGCTTTTAAGACCTCCATCTTCTTGAAACATTTAGGTTGTAGATTGACCATCTCACAGACAAAAAATAAAATGTATTTCAATCTTCTTAATTTTTTATTTTGGTTATATGTCATCATTAGGAGCAGAAGTTGACCAAGAGGGTTTGAAACCCTTGCTTTTCTTGTTGTTACGAGGTTGTTTCTTTTTTGAATGCTTGGATTTAAGATTTTATTGGGCCATTAGCTTTGTTAGATGTACTTGTAGTGTTGATCGCTCCGAAATGCAAGAGCTTATCTTGCTTTCTAATCAAAGAATCACAAAATATTCAAGAGATGATGGTTTGTAAACATTCCTTAGAGATTCTCCAATGGAGTGAAAAATATATTAAAAAACAGAATATTCACTAGCGAGCTTAGGAAACATAACATACATACAATGGACATCCCTTTTTTTAATGTAGTTTTCAAGTAAAATTCAAAATGTTTTGAACTTAAAAAATAATCTTCAATATAAGTGAAATAATAGATATTTAAAGAAATCAATTGGTTTCCATGCTAGTAGATCGAATCTTAATATGCTTATTATATATGGTTCACAACATTTCCCAAACTTCATCTAGGTTATTAATTCCTTGAAGATGAAGCCATAATTCAATAGTGATGGACATTTCGATTAATCTACATGCTTCATTTGATTTTCGAGACTAATACAAAACAGATAGTGGGGTTTTGAGTTATGGTTTTCCGTGGATATTTATTGTGTTATGTGCCATTGATTATCTTCCTCTTGTTGATTGTTATTTTGCTCGATATTTTCCACTGTAAAGATTAGAAGTAGATTCTTGTCTTTTGTTTTAGTAGATTACATGAGCTTGTGAATCTACAAGATTTTCTACATGGTATCGGAGCTGAGAACAATATACTAGAGGAGATATTGAAGTTTTGAGTTTCGGGCCGCGAGTTTGTAGAGAAGATCTGAAAATTTTTGCACAAAAATTTTCAGAAAAAATAGCAAATTTGGATTCCGTTGAAAATGCAACAAGATGATGGAGCTTAGTGGAAAGGAGTTGCCTTCATTAGACATATGGATCATGGTCTATGAGTTGCAGGATGCTGTTTATGGATGATTGGTCATGTTGGGAAAAATAGATGGACTTCTATTTTTGGTTCACAGCAAAATGATCAGAGTCTATTTTTAGACTGCCATGCTAAAAATAGAAACAATCAAATATTATTAGCCCTTAGTAATATTTGGACTCTAAACTTTATCTTATTCTCTTGGAGCACTTCAGTTTGAGCTACAGATGTGGCACATGTAGCTGTCAGTAGGAAATACGCTTTTCTTATGAGTCAGTTGAGCTATTGCATGAAGGACATCAGTTAGAACTCATGCATGTGAGTTCTATGCAGTTGGATGTGGAGTTGATGGAGTTGTGTTCAGTTTGACTTAGTTGAACTAGTTGTATTTAGTCTAACTAAAGAATACACTAGCGATGAGTTGTGTGAATTGATTGTTAATTAATTCACTAATTATTAACTCATAAAGAAACTAAAGAATACATCAGTTAACTCAGTGCATGGACAGTCCAACAGAGACAGGTGTTAGAGGTAAGTGAAAGGGTGAGTTGTGACTATCAGTTGTGCATGAGATTTTGCACATGCATGGATTGAGTAATGCCAATGAGAACTGCGTAGTGTGGGCCAATACCAAGTCAATTGTAGCTTGTGCTCACGTGATTTCTCTTGCAGATTGTGCAGTGGAGGTAGGAAAAGCAGTGGAGGAGATTTGAACCTGTGACTTGTTCGGATTTGAGCTAGTTTTGTGTGTAACAGGTGGAGATAGTACTGAGTACTTGTGAGGAGTATTGTACTATGTATTCTTACATGTTCTCAATCATTATAATATACAGATAGTGTGGGGTTTTCAGCTGTATGCTTTCCTCGGGTTACATACTGTGTTAATGTGTGCATGCGATTGATGTTTCATGATTTTTAATGCTGCTAAATTGATGATCAATGTAGAGGAGATTATGTATTGTGCATGTATTCCACAATAGTGTATAATCAGGATAATCTCTGTGAATAAGTGTCCTATTATTCAAAATTTCTACATGGTATTAGAGCTAGTTGATTTGTAGAAAAAGTTCTACAGGATATCAAAGCGGGATTGATCATCAGATCTATTATTCAGAAAGTGTTTACATTTTATTTCTTCAGGCAGAGTCTGTAATCGGGCCAGGTAGCCTCTGGATTCATCCTTCCTTTGGAAGGTGAGATATCTGGTAAAAGCCCATATAGTCAATCTCTGTACGAGAAATACTTTGTTCTCACGAATTTTAGATTATAAGCGGTTGAGTTTTGAGCTGGTGGAATGGTGCTCAAGGATAAACTCAGAAACATCTAAGTGTGAGAATGGTGACAGTATGCCCCAGTATCTCACGAAGTTTACCCAATGCTGGGATGAGTTGGGAAGTGTGGGGGTGACTGTCAATGATGAGGACTTGGTGAGCTTGGCTCTCCTTGGTCTTCCGAAGAGTTGGCATTCCTATTAGGACTCTGTTAATGGTCGGGAGAAATTGTCAGGATGGGAGAGACTTTGGTTGGATCTTGTGCAAGAGGAGATTAGACGGAGCACCAGAGACAGTTCTTCATCCATGCATGATGAGGAGAACTGTGCCTTAGCGAGTAAGGTAAAGAAGGGGAAGTAGAAGGGTTCTCTTTCCGAATCCAGTTCTTCCAATGATGGGAAGAAGGTCGACAAGTCAAAGGTGAGATGCTTTCGTTGTCATGAGTTGGGCCATTATGCTACTAATTTCCCAAAGAAGAAATCCAAGAAGGGATCCGGGGAAGGATATGAAGGTGAGGCACTTGCTTCACAATTCGAGTTGGATTTCACACTCTTTGCATGCATGGTTTCATCCATGGTGGGAAGTGGTTGGTTTCTTGACAGTGGAGCTTCTTTCCACATGACCGATGACAAAAGTTTGTTCAGTACTTTGGAGGAGAAAGATCTCCAGATACTCATAGCGATGGGTAATGATGAGAAGTATAGTGTCTCAGGTGTAGGCTTGGTTATTTTTCAGAGGGAGCATGGAGCTCGCCTTACCTTGACCGATGTCAAGTATGTACCAGGACTGAAGAGAAACTTGGTGTCGATCGCGATGCTTGAAGACATAAGGTATGATGTAGTCTTCAGTAAGGAAAAGGTTTTCCTTAGACACATCATCACTAGACAGGTGAAGCAGATTGGTTCACGGGTCAAGAACCTGTATGCTCTTGAGGTTCAAGATGCATGCAAAGCCTTGAGCAGCGAGGCAACTGATGGAGACTTGGTGGTTGAGAGGGAGCATATATTACGTCTCAACATGCAGATCCAGAAGAAGTCTCAGATGATTGTGGAGGAGCCACGATTGGTGCAGTAGCTTCAGGAGGTTGTGGAGCAGCCACAACAAGGGAAGCTGAGAGGAGATCGAGTAGAGACATCTACTCATGCAGAGACCTCCAGTAGGGGGAAACTTCGAGCTAGGTGGGCTGAGGGATCGCATTCAGCCATACCTCCAGGTAGGAGGTGGGGCAATATAGAGTGATCGTCCCAAGGAGGAGGGGCAGGATCCTTGAGGTACCGAATCTCTTGGATGAGACCTTGCTACGGGAGCCCCGATGTGGAGTAGCAGGAACTGACTGATTGGGTAGAGACAGATGCGGATGGAGCAGCAGAGAAAGCGACAATGTAGGGAATCCCAGGACAGCGCATAGCTAGCAGGCTGCAACAATGCGAGAGGCACAAGTCTTTTGCACAGTGCTAGGTGGCACAGAGAAGTGTGCAATGGTGCAAGATGCATGGAGATGTTGCAATAGCACAGATGTCAGAGAGGGAGCACTTGTTAGCAGCAGGTAGAGCTTCAACATCAGAGTATGTTCCTAGCCCAACAGAGTGGTCAGTTGGGAGTGTTTCTGTTCCAAGTGTTGCTGGAGCAAGTGGACCGGGAAAATTTGTTGCATGCAGAACATTACAGTTGCAGGATAGGGGTTGCAGATAATCCATATCTTGTTGAGAGGGAGTGTTGAAAATGCAACAAGATGATGGAGCTTAGTGGAAAGGAGTTGCCTTCACTAAGTGGGCAAGCAGGCAAATTATGGCGCAAAGTCTATTTTTAAACATATGGATCATGGTCTATGAGTTGCAGGATGCTGTTTATGGATGATTGGTCACGTTGGGAAAAATAGATGGACTTCTATTTTTGGTTCACAACAAAATGATCAGAGTCTATTTTTAGACTACCAGGGTAAAAATAGAAACAATCAAATATTATAAGCCCTTAGTAATATTTGGACTGTAAACTTTATCTTATTCTCTTGGAGCACTTTAGTTTGAGCTACAGATGTGGCACATGCAGTTGTCAGAAGGAAATATGCTTTTCTTATGAGTCAGTTGAGCTATTGCATGAAGGACATCTATTAGAACTCATGCATGTGAGTTCTGTGGAGTTGGATGTGGAGTTGATTGAGTTGTGTTCAGTTTGACTTAGTTGAACTAGTTGTATTTATTCTAACTAAAGAATACACTAGTGATGAGTTATGTGAATTGATTGTTAATTAATTCACTAATTATTAACTCATAAAGAAACTAAAGAATACATCAGTTAACTCAGTGCATGGACAGTTCAACAGAGACATGTGTTAGAGGTAAGTGAAAGGGTGAGTTGTGACTATCAGTTGTGCATGAGATTTTGCACATGCATGGATTGAGTAATGCCAATGAGAACTGCGTAGTGTGGGCCAATATCAAGGCAATTGTAGCTTGTGCTCACGTGATTTCTCTTGCAGATTGTGCAGTGGAGGCAGGAAAAGCAGCGGAGGAGATTTGAACCTGTGACTTGTTCGGATCTGAGCTAGTTTTGTGTGTAACAGGTGGAGATAGTACTGAGTACTTGTGAGGAGTATTGTACTATGTATTGTTACATGTTCTTAATCATTATAATATACAGATAGTGTGGGGTTTTCAGCTGTATGCTTTCCCCGAGTTACATACTGTGTTAATGTGTGCATGCGATTGATGTTTCATGATTTTTAATGTTGCTAAATTGATGATCAACGTAGAGGAGATTATGTATTGTGCATGTATTCTGAAATAGTATATAATCGGAATAATCTCTGTGAATAAGTGTCCTATTATTCAAAATTTCTACAGATTCTTGGTGAAAAAATACCAAATTAAAAAAATAAAAAATCGACAGAATCAGAGTTCGGATGAGGGAGATATCATTGATTTAAAATCAACTCTTTTTCCAAAAAATATCGTGACGACGGGATAGATGAAACAAATTGGTTTGCTAGCCAAGAACCTGTATGCTCTTGAGGTTCAAGATGCATGCAAAGCCTTGAGGATCAAGGCAAAGGTTAGAGACTTGCTGGTTGAGAGGGAGAGTAAATTACCTCTCAACATGTAGCCCCAAAAGAAGCCTCTGAAGCAGCTTCAGGAAGTTGCAGAGCAGCCACAACTAGAGAAGCTGAGAGGAGAACGAGTGGAGAGATCCACTCAAGCAGAGAAGCAGTCTCAAAAGTAGTCTTAGATAATTGTGGAGCAACCACAATTGGAGAAGCTGAGAGGAGACCGAGTGGAAGCATCCAGTCATGTAGAGACCTCCAGTAGGGGGAAATTTCAAGCCAGGGGGGCAAAGAGATCACATGCAGCCATACCTCAAGGTGAAAGGATTTGAAGTGATAGTCCCAAGAGGGCTGAAATTGGGTAGGGTCGATTGAGTGGTTTTATCTCATGGATCGTACCCTGCTATGGGAGCCTAAAGTACATAGTAGCGGGAGGAATCAATGGGATTGATGCAGTCAAAGAATAGAGTGACAGAGGGTAGAGCAGTCAGATACTGAAGAAGCGTAGATAGGGTTGACTACAATGCAAAAAGGCAAAGTAAATAGAAGCGTAGAGTTTTTAGTCAATAAAGGCAATAGTAGTCAGAGAATTTGATGACAGAGGCATCATTCTGATTCAAGTTGGATGTTTCTTTTTTGTTTCTGGAGTTACTGGAGCAACAACACTAGAGAGAAGTGTTGCATGCGGAACATTCCAAAGGTTCATGATCGGGATCGAGTCAAATTCCTTTCTTGTTGAGAGGGAGTGTTCAAAATAGCAACAAGAAATGTTAAAAATAGAATCCAGAAATTCCAATTTAATTTGTCCTTGAATTAAATTGTAATTCTTTTCTCTTAGCAACTTGTAAATAGTTAATTAAGTTTAATTAACTTAGGAATTTCGAGTTGGAAGTCTTTCTGAAGTCATATATATGTTCTCCCTACATTATAGGAGTCCAATATGAGTTAAGTATGAGTTGTAATTATTTAACTCAGTTTATTGAGTTAAGTCTTGTTAAATTAGTTCCAAATTGTTTGAGGAACTAATAGTGAGTTAACAGTCAATTGATTCATTAATGCACTCAACTAGTGCTTGTTAGGTCCTTATACTACTAGTGTAACCCCTTATTGTTATTAGTACAACCCCCTTATTATATTGTTGTGCCCATGTAGTCCCCGTATTGTTATTATTGTGCCCCATAGAAGCTTACTATTGTTATTATTGTGCCCCATAGAAGCCTACTATTGTTATTATTGTGCCCTTACATTATTATTGTTATGTCGGCTCTAATTATATTATGACCCCTTAGACTCCTATATATAGAAAGGAGGCCTTGTCATTTGTATCATTTAAGAATTATTCATTTGTGTAATGTAAATGAGGTTTCCCCCTCGAAGAGGCTTATTTCTAAGGCGTTCATATGTCTTTTGTATCTTTTTGTGAGCTAGTTTCATAACATTTGGTATCAAAGCTTTGGATTCTAGGGTTTCGCTTCTCCAAACAGGTCATCGTGGAATTTTCACTATAAACTTTTTTTTTTGTCCGCGACGTTTTAGAAGTGGAAAAAAAACCCTTTTGAGACGAAATCGAGCTAAACCTCAAGTCTGAATTTCAAATCTTGTCTCGCTATGTTTTTAGAGATATAATCTAAGGAAGTTAGGGTTTTTGCAAGCTCCATAATTTCATCTAAAACAGGTCATTGTGGAATGTTCGCTATAACGTTTTCACTATGAAGTTTCAGAATCTAAAAAAAACCTATTTGAGAAGAAATCGGTCTAAACTTCAGGTCTGAATTTCAGAACTTGACTCGCTATATTTTCGGATATAGGATCTGAGGAAGTTAGGGTTTTTGTAGACTCCCAAATTACATCCTAAACAAGTGACCTTGAAAAAATCATCATAACTCTCTCTCTAAGCGTTAGATTGAAATTTCGTAAGAAGTGACAAAAAGAGGACGGTCTGTATTTTGTTTGAGTATAATTTCCAGAACCTAAGGTTGAAACAGTGACACATGGCACATCTTACAATTTTACTCTACTGAACTAGTCTATAATTAGGTCATCGCGGGAGATTGGGAATAAATCTTCCTTTAGGAATCTAATTGCGATCAGACTTGCAGAGTTAGAAAGAGGACTCAGAGGGCTATTATAGGCTGAAATTTTAGAACTTAAATATCCGCAATTACAGAGTTACAGTCGTTTAAAGATCGAGCTCCTAAAATCAAGAAAAAGAGAGATGAGGAAGTTTGATGGCAAGGATACGGTAAATTGGATACTACAAATGGAGAAATATTTTGATCTACATGGTGTACCATTGTTAGAAAATGTACGTATTGCATCTAATTATTTAGAACTAGATCATTTTTTATGGTATAAAGGGCTTTGTTCTCGTAAACCACTTGTTACGTGGTCAATATTCACAGAGGAAATGATAACACATTATGAGGATACAAAGAGAAACACCTTCTTTAGCCAATTGATAAATCTCAAACAAAAGTGTTCAATGGTAGAGCACATTGAGGACTTTCAAAATTTGAATATAAGGGAAAATGATATTCCATAGAAGCAGAGAATTGATGTCTCCATGGGGACTTTAAAGGATAACATTCAACATGAGGTTAGTCCTTGAGAAGCTGATTCATTGAAGAATGCATTCAGGTTGGAAAGGAAAATGGAAAGCAAAATTATGGCAACAAGGAAGTCTACACCTCACAACTATAAAGATGAAAGTGTTTTTTCTCCTAGCCTTCTAGAACCTACAAGGTTGACACCACAACAATTGGAAGAAAAAAGAGCAAAAGGGCTTTGTTACAATTGTGATAACAAATACATTAAAGGTCATAAGTGTGTTGAGATGAGATTATTTTACATTGATTGTGAAGAGGAGGAAGAAAAGGATCAAGAAATGTCAAAAGAAGAGGATATACACCAGGAACTAACCCTAGAGAAAGAAGAAATGAATCCAACCATATCTTGTAATGCATTGGTTGGAATTACCACTCCTCAAACTATCAAGATAGAACGACATATCAAGAAGAAAAATGTTCAAGTGAAAGATCACATCGAGCATCAAGAAATGAACCCGACCATAGCTTTTAATGCATTGGAAGAAATTACCACTCCTCAAACTCTCAAGATAGAAGGACATATCAAGCAAGAGATGAATGGAAGAAGGACGAAGAAGTGTGGCCACTCATTCAAAAGTTGCAGAAGATCTCAGTTCAAACAATATTGCCAGAACTTGACGAGGAAGGAAAAATCATATTGGAACCTAGAGCAGTCACAAAAATAAGAACCCAGCATCGACGAAATCTATTAATTTCAGAGTATCTCATCAAGTGGAAGAACTTCCCCACTTAAGATTCCACATGGGAGGACAATAATTTTATACAGAAGCATCAAGATCTACTCAAGCATTGAGGACAACACTTTTTGAAGGAGAGAGGCATGTTAGGTCCCTATACTACTTGTGTAACCCCTTCTTATTATTAGTACAACCCCCTTATTATATTGTTGTGCCCATGTAGTCCCCATATTGTTATTATTGTGCCCTTACGTTATTATTGTTATGCCGACTATGATCATATTATGACCCCTTAGACTCTTATATATAGAAAGGAGGTCTTGTCATTTGTATCATCTAAGAATTGTTCATTTGTGTAATGTAAAGGAGGTTTCCCCCTCGAAGAGGCTTATTTCTAAGGCGTTCATCTATCTTTTGTATCCTTTTGTGAGTTGGTTTCATAACAATGCTACTCTAGTTAATTGAATATTCCCTCATCAAAAACTCGTGCATGTCGATTATGAGAAAGACCCAATTGAGACTAGAGTGCAGGGACAGTGTACTATTTGTTTTAGATTTTTTTGAGTTGGACTAATAGTGCATGGATTCAGGAATTGAGGAATTTCCCTTTAAATACGGGCTAATTTTCTCAAGAATTGTGCAAAGAATTAGAATCTTGGAGGCTTGGAAATTTGGCTAAGTATTGGCCAAAGGAAGTCATTAGGCGGAGGATAGGAAATACTTGTGCAGGTTAAGCTCAAGGTTGAGTAGAGCATATTGTATTCATTTGAATTCTTTGACCAAGGGTGCAAGGAAATAGGAGGCTTGGAGAGCTTGTGAAGAGGCTAAGGTTTGGCCTTGAGCTTGCTTATGAGTTGGATATTGAATTTGTTAAGTGTTGGGATTGTTCTAAAGAGAACAAGCATTGTAATTTCATCTTGATTTTCCAGATTAATACAAAACAGATAGTGGGGTTTTCAGCTGTGGCTTTCCCCGGATATTTATTGTGTTATGTGCCATTGATTATCTTCCTCTTTTCGATTATATTTTTGCTTGATCTTTATGTGCTTCTGCTGTAAAGAGTAGAGGTAGATTCTTGTCTCTTGTTTTAGTAGATTACATGAGCTTGTGAATCTACAGGATTTTCTACATAATAAACATAAAACACACTTAATCAAAGTAATTAAATTTTTTGTTTTACCAAATTTTAACAAAATAAGCATTTTCAAATAACTTTTGGAAAATCCTTATAGTATTGTTGTACTTACATTGTTGCTATCCATTAACAATACAACCGGTTTATCTACACCATTGTTATGAAAATGTAAGATTCATTGTAAGTTATGAATAATATTATATAACTATCCTAAGTAATCAATCATATTATATAACCATATAAGTAATATTTTAAACTAGAAAGTTTAATCAAATTATAAAGTAAAGGGACATTTTTTAGTCTTTGAAGTTTTATTTGATAAAAATAATTACCATTATCAAGGATGTTATGTTTTTTCTTGGCAAATAATATCACCCTACACTTACACATTTGAACAGATAATGGGGGTGTCGGGACTACATCAGTCCTCCCTTCTTCCTCAAAAGTTAGGGATGGGAGTTTGATTGATTACCAATTGTAAAAGTGGCTAATAAACCCAAAGGATCTTGTGGGAATTGATCTTACAAATTATATGGACTTTTCACAAGAACATCTACCAATCGACTAACCCCTAGGGAAAGGATATTTTTACTTATAATGGGACAAATTTTAAAGCCTTGACACGATAATGGGCATCCCAAATAACATGAAGAGAAAAAGTAATTCAATTCCTTGAGAGTGATATAAATTGAATAAATGACACTACTATTAGAAAGTGTAAACCTCCTTTACACCTTATGTTTACAAATAACTCTTTATAAAATATAATACTAGATCTCCTTGATATATATAATAGATAAATAATACAATCACAAGCAGTGAATTGACAAATAATGCCAACAAAAATATAACAATATCGGTGTAATGCCCCAAGACCCAAAGGCTTAACATGTCCTATCCCTTCAAACAACTATTGCCATTAATGCTTGATAATATGTATATGCTTCTATATGAAGAATTTGTCCTTCTAGGTTGCCTAATTTGTTAACTAGTTCTTCCAATTGATGAGGAATTCCATAATTTCTCTTAGCATGTTATTCCACTTGGCAAGATCTTCCACTTTTGTTGTTCCTTTAATGTTAGTCTTATTTCCCTCCATGATAGTGTTTTTTTTGAAGAATTTATCCTCGAATGGTGATGGATTTCATGTATACATAACCACACCTTACATATCAACATTGTGTAGAAGTAAACTATGTAAATTTGCAAGTGTGGCTATGTATACATGAATATTTGCATCTATGTTTGACTTTGTTGGATAATTGCATGTCTTAGTTGCATTGTGAGAATGCATGCTTGTGTCGACAATACAAAAATGTTGAATAATATTTGATCATAAATTAAAGCTTAATAACTAAATGGTTGAATTATTGGTTGACATAATTATGTGATCAGTTCATGTAATGATGCAAATATTGTATGTAGGAATACTTACATTTTATTGGTTGATTGGTACCTCTATCAAGAAACATAGATTGGAGTTAGAATTATCTTGGATATGACCACGAGAGTAAGCATGTAATGGATATTGGTGGCTACAACATGCAAATGTGAACATCATGAGAGGGATCTTGTAGTTCTAAAATCCGATTTATGTATGAAATAAATTCAAAATTGTGATGAGAATACCTCATAGTATTTGTCTGTCTATGATATAGGCAAGATGAAATCTATATCTAGCGAGAGAACATGGTGACTACTATAAGCTCAAAAGTGTGGGGATAATGATACTGTGATGACACTAGAAACTTTTTCTTTTCCCTAATCACCTTGAGTTTAACGATTGTTTTGATGTTGTTGATGGGATGCCTTAGAAATAAAGCTATCAAAGTTTGTACTTTTCTTACATGCAAAATCTTTGGTAAAATTATGGATTTCTTGGGGATTGTTTAGAAAAGAAGAGGATGCTTCCATATGTAAGGAAAGGTCATGTAAGAAGAGGGGTCTTGAATGAAATGTATGTCAAATTCATGGTATATGCTAGCTCAGATAAAGAGAACACATATTTCAAGTTTTTTAGAGAGTAGTAAGTTGAACATTGTCCATGGTAGCCTTATGAAGTGAACATATATTTTTACATGCCAGTATTGGGTCGAAGTTGCATATTGTATCTTTTGTTTTGCATATATTCTCTTCAATTATGAAATTGGAATTCTTGTGAATGGAAAGATTGTTGCACATAACTGAATGACTATAGCATGCATGCTTCATTTGATGATTGCAAAGAGTATATGAAAATTTTCCAAGCCCTTGGAAGCATCTCAGTGTGATGAAAATAATTATTTAACATTGTTGTTCAAGATAGAAAACAAACATATCCTTGAGGGCACGCTTCAATAGTCATGACACATGACAAGTTTTTCAATTACTTTCTAATTTCTTAGTAGACAAATGAGAAAATGTATATTTATTTGTTAATCTGATGTTTGTTTGGTACTTGAGAATTGTCGTGCACCATATATGCTATGTATGTTAAGTACTAATGAAGTTTCAGTATTGGTTAAGTGGTACAGAGTTGGATGTCAATGCTATTTATCAAGTCACCAGGAAAAACAAACTACAGACTTGTACGATTGAAGGATTCACACTTGCAAGAATTGAAATATTCACACTCGCAAGAATTGAAACATAACTGTTACAGGGATTAGTGTCCACACGGATCTACTCTATCCCACTAAGGAATGGTAGTGCCTTAGAAACTGAAACACAATGAAGTCTAACTTGATTTCCTTTTATATGAATAGATAGAAGAAGAGAGAGGGGACCAACCTGTGTCTTCCGTTTGATCTCCTCACTTGAATCTTCCTCCTTCTTGTAGCCGTTCGGTTCTTGTCCGCTTCTATGCCCAGCTTCTAGGAATATCTACGAAATCAAAGCAACCAGATACTATGCAAGAACAAAGATCTATCATATAAGCAATCTAGGGTCAGTGTAGATTAACCATTCACATGTATAAGCATAAACACATAATGCGCAAGTAAATGGAAGGAACAAGAATAGCTTTATTGATCAATAAGTCAAGAGTGTTACAAGCAGCTGCTCTGACCCAGCATCATCCTCTTGACATGAAAGAGTTCTCTTAGAACCTCATACAAAAGTAATCACCCAACAAGCTCAAAGATCTCCTCTAGAAACTATCAGCACTTCCTTGCAATAAGCCAAAATTCCAACCTCTGGATCTCATGGAAAGGGATCCATTTATAGGCATTTGACAAGGTCATGAGTCAGCTTCCATGATTGTGATTAGTGTCCTCCAACTGATAGTCCATGCTTCCACTTGGTGAATGAGCATCTATGACTCATCCAAGGTCGAATTCCAGGTAGCAAGTGTCACAGGAGAGAGTTATGGAAGATTCCATGACTTTCCACCTTGCAAACCCACTCTGCCATTTGTCACTTCCCGGACCAGCGCACCCTGAAGAAGGGCTACCTGCTCTTAAACGTAGGTGCCTAGTGTTCTACCTGCTCTTAAATGCAGGCAGGCCATGGAGCAAGTGCTCTTACCCTGAATTGACCTGTTCTGAGTGGTTTTTCAGGAGGACTTTCTTGGAGGAGCTGTAATCCTTTGACCTTTCTCTTTTAGGGGTTGAAACAACCTATTTAGGGACTAAGAATCCTTGAATTATGGATATTTGTCGCTTGGAGTCGCAGGACCCAAAAATATCTATAACAGATTGCCCCCTAAAGCATGAGGTCGATATTTTCATTTTTCAAAAAAACTGTCAGGTGAAATGCTTTATAATGAGGATTCAGAGTTCTTTGCTAGCCAAGAGGAGACCTGTAATAAGATACAACACAATACATTATCTTCATACATTTTTCATGATCTAGCTGAGGCGGGCATTCCCATGCTCAGCGTTATAAAATCATACTCATGTACATAGGACAGATAACTATCTGAAAGTAGACTGATGATTCCGGAAGAGCCATCACCCTGATGGGATGATATTTGTGCCATAATGTTGTACATCTGATGTTTTTATCATCCTGAATATATCGCAGCCCGGATGGTTGAAACTAGATCCGGGGTCTTCAATCTCTTCCGATCTTCACTCGTAGTACAATTCGATCCATGTGAAAAGTGAACTGGAGTCGAACATGGAAAGACATCGCTTGATTACCGGTCGATAATGTAAACCGTTAACAAGCACGAGAGGAATCACCGATAATGATGATGACCCTCAAGGTACAGCAGTACAATCTACGTGGTGTGAATAAATGACTTGGCGTCGAACACCACGCGGAATCTTTCGGTCGAAGGTCAATGATGAAAACCTATCGCCGAAAGTGAGAAACCTGCCATTGAGGCATGCAAGCTTCAAAGTACTGAAGGGGGTATTCCTAGATCGACTTCTTGGATAATGAGCTGATGTCGACAAGAAGCGATCCGTCACAGGAGGGCCTTAATGAATCCCACATCAGTGACACGGAAAGGAGCTAATGATTTTATGGAGGTGAAAACTGACTGACGATATGAGGGTTCAGGATGGCGGTCATGAATGGATGAAGGATAAGTGTATTGTGGTGGGTGGAACAGGGTGAACTCTCTGATTCTCTTGAACATGTGACGACACTGACATGATGGATTGGTAGCATTACCCCAGATATGGATGGCGTGAGGAGACCATGGTGAAGTGACCGGTGAATGAAACAACCCAACCCGACATGGATGCGGAATGAAAGTGTCATGTTCAAGAGTGACTTGCTACCAACAAAGTTTCTTCAAGTTACCTTCCCAATTTTTCCCCAGTCATTGCTGACCAGTACCTCTTTATTTTTGTCAAGCTTGAGGAGGATAACATATGCTTGTTCTATAATCCGCCCTTCGGGCGAACCCATCGCTTCGTTTTAGCGAGCTTAGCGATGGTGAAACTTGTTCTTGCCTGCCACGGACAAGTTTGTCGCTATTAGTTCTTTAACGAGTTTAACGACAAAGACAACTCGGTCCTGTTCAATTTTAGAGAGTCTGAAAAGGTACGTAAAGCAAACTCCATTGTTCCTTTTTCGTCATATAATCCCTTAAGTCCGAAAAAGTATAAAACAATACAGAAGGGATGAATTCTCGATCTTTTTAACGAGCCGAATAAAACAAGCGCTCGATATTTTTGTGTAATAATCTCTCAAAGTCAAAAAGATTAAATTTTAGAGGAGAGATAGCATTTCCGGTCCTTTTAACGAGCTGGAGAGGCCAATAGCTTGGCGATCTTTTCATATTTAGCGAGTCAACTGAAAAGAGCTTAAAGAAGACTCGTCTTTTGAGGAATGAGTGATGAAACTGGTAGTAACTGACTCCAGGTAAGGCTTGGAATTTTCCAATCATGGCAGTGATACAAGGATGGCTAAATGATCACTCTTCGCAGCTGTTCCTCAAAATGGGTAAACAATCAAATGGAGGTGAACGATCGGCCAATATAAAAGTGGAGGTGGTGGCACAATCACATCCAAGGTTTTTAAGAGGCTGAAACTTTAAGTTCACGATGGTCATTTACCGGTTCATTTTTTGAATGAGCTTGAACTCTAGGGGGAAGCTTGCTCACAATGCTTAGGTTTATTTTTTAACGAGCATGAAGTCTGCGATAAAACTGCTCGATACACTGGTCAATTTTTTGATATTACCATGAAGTAACCTCTTTCTGTTCAAAAGATCATACTGCATAGCTTCATCAGATTAGTTAGACATGAAAATATACTTGAAAATGAACTAAGACACTAATATATTACTCGAAATACGTACAAGTAGACTAAAAGTGTTCTTTTACCTTTCATCTTAACATTTTCATTTGAACTTTTGTCTGTTGGAGCTCTGGAGGTGCTTTCCCCCCAAATTTTCACCAGCTGATTTCGGGAGATTCTGCAGACGATTTTCGGTGCCATCTGGACCAGGTAGGAGCCAATCCCTAGCTCTTTCATTTCCTCCTTCTTTTTCTTCATTCTGTGCAAGTTTTCCTGCTGTTCTGGGCCCCAGGGGTTTCAAAAACGCCCTAGGCTTCCAACGCACCCTATCAGTATCGAAAGGTGCGTTGGCAGCCCATCCTCACACTAGCAGGCTGCTCTTAAACGCACCCAGTACACTGGCTAGGTGCGCTGGGCGCTCAAGACAAACTTTTGCACTGTTTTTTCATGAGAAATTTTGCCTGTTTCCTCCAAAAATGAAGTCTAACTCATCTCTTGTTGGCTTTCAGAGATTGATCAGAGCAAAATGACTATCACATGGCGAGAACGTGAGCATGAAGAAGAAGATATGATTGCCTTACAAGATCCGGCCACTGTGACTGCACTGCGAAACTGTGGTTTACTGAAGTTTTTCCGTATCTCGAGTATGAGGCAGCAGATCAACCTATTACAGTATTTGCTTGACGCCTGGGATCCTGCCAACCAGGTATTCCAGATTAGAGGCATAAACATCCCTCTAACTGTGGAAGACATCTATTTCTTGACCGGCTTGTCTAGGCGGGGTGCCCCCGTCTCTTTATCAGGACCATCCCATGGGGGTGAATCTGTGAGAGACTATGTTCGCCGACATTGCAGAGAAGGATCTCAGCCAGGTAAAGACGACAAGATCATTATCAGAGATGTCACTAGCAGGTCCCTAAGGACCATCTTGTTTACCATTGGTAGGATGGCGGGCAGCGCGTCAGTTCATGCAGCCAACCGTTCTTATATGCAGTACGCCCTGGAGTGTCTTGAACCGAAAGTATTCAATTGGTGTGATGCAGTGTTTCTGATGATCAAAGAACAGTTAACCAAGGTGAAGAATGGACGGTTGAAGAACTTTGGATACGGTTCCATCTTAGTCGCTTTTGCCTTGGAGAGGGTACCTATGATGCAGCCACAGCATATTGATCTCAGCTTGCCTCCGCCGACCGAGCCACGGATGCAGAGATGGGTTGATCACATGTCTAGGCATGCTGGTCAATCCCAGATATCCTTCTCTGCCACCTTCTTTAGGTGGTTTGATCGTCAGGAGATGTTCTATTCTGAGTATCCATACGCGGGTATGGATTTCCGGGGTGACCCAGATTTAGCATTACCGGCTGGCGAGCGGTGGGGCGCTCTTGGTAATCTTTTCTGACCATTTTCTGTTTATGTGCTGCTTTCATAATGTTCTTGTGCTTTATTATATCAAGACTTATCCAAAATTCATGTGCTTTTGCAGATATTGGTCCTGTTCGGCCAGCAGAACGTCCGAGAGCTCCAGCCGCTGCCCCAGGGGGAGAGATTGGTGGGAGAGCCATTCTCCGCGGTCTCACTATAGCTGAGACTCTTTCTACTTTGCAGGAGCACATCGAGGGCCTTACCCTTGGTATTCCGGATGTGAGGACTGATGAGCTCCCTTTGATGCTGCAGTGACATACTATTGGCGTGCCTCGTCGATGGACTAGGCTTCTGCGCATGATTGCACAGGCAGTGACTTGCTATCATGAGCATCATTAGACTAGGGTGCCCCCTAACATTTTTGGATTGTGGGTCATTCGACCAATTTTTGTCTTGGTTACAGAACATTTATGTATGAACCACAAACAGATGTGTATATTTTTTATTTTCGAAGTTTTATTTTGGTTAAGTGTTATTCTTCCATATGCAATTTGTGATGAAATGCTTCTTTTACAAATGTCGTAGATGTCTGTCTAATACATAATTTGCCAACGAATCTGTTAATGTATTTAAGTTTATGGAAATATGGTGATATTGAATAAAATCAAGATGCCTTTCCAAAATCTTAACTCTTAGGAACATGCGATAAATAGCTGGGTTCCGAACAGAGTATACACCAGTGAGCTGTAGTATGACGAGTTGTGAGTCTAGTTTGACAGTCAGTCGACTTATGCCATGTGCTATGGCATCAGAGAGAAATTCCACCAACGCGCTATATTCAGCGATGTTATTCATTGATCGACCAATGCATACCCCTCTGAAACTCACCAACTCGCCGCTTGGATCGAAAATGGCCCATGCTGCAGATGCTAGGTTCTGCGAACTACGACTCGCTCCGTCGGCGTATCCGACCCATGATTCCAATGGATTTGACATCTGTAACAGACGTAAAAGTGGATTACTTGACTAAAACCAAAACTTTTAGCGAAAACAAAAATGAAACAAAAGGTAACAGGTTACTATTAGGCATAGTAACGCTTAAGGTACAACCCGTTGCGGGGTTGCGCCAGTGGAATCCCATCGTAGTCCATCAACTCGTAGGCGCCTTTTTCTAACACACGTTTAACAATATACGGGCCCATCCATAAGGATTCAAACTTTCCTGTTCCCAATTTATCGGATGCTTGATCATATAGCAAGACCAAGTCTCCTTCTGAGAAGACATAGGGTTTGACATTTTTGTCGAACTGTGCTTTGACTTGTTTCTTATGTGCTTCGTTAGCCAATGCAGCGTCACGGCGGGTTTCATCCAATTGGATTAATTCCAAGAAACGAGCTTCTTCTTCTGAAGTTCCGGGGAGGAGATCGATTGCGAGTTTGAGGGATGAGATTTCACATTGAATCGGTAGAATCGCTTCTAGGCCGTACACCAGCTGGAAAGGTGTGAACCCGGTTGCGTTTCTTATCGACGTTCGGTATGCCCACAAGGTCGAATACAGGATTAAATGCCAACTTCTTTTGTGAGTTCCAATCATCCTTTGCAACATACGCTTCAGGATCTTGTTGATTGCTTCAACTTGTCCATTCGCTTGCGGATAATATGGAGAAGAGCTGTCGTGCGACAACCCTAATTTGGCAGCTAATTCGACCATCATGTGATTGCTGAAATGCGATCCATGATCTGTAACTATGTCCTGTGGCACGCCGAAA
>Ga0115851_100285_pt1 | contig 20594 bp, 23 predicted proteins | sample InSIn2gowninarea_FD_83865 | JGI IMG/M metagenome (GOLD analysis project Ga0115851, IMG submission 83865)
ATTCCTGAAACTGTACTTGTAAATAAGACCTGACTCAAACGGGGAAAGCGGTTCATAACTAAGTTATTTATTTTGATTGAGTATCAATTGCGAGGGCTTTAACTTAAGCAAATCCTCCACAAAAGCTCCCTTAATTGAGCTAAAACACTAGTTTTAGCTCAATTAAGGCTTGTCTAAAAACATACAGTACCATTAAGTATTTACATTTAATCGTTTAATTTCTTAGTTTTATAAAATAACTATAAAGTTATCTATAAAGTTTTAACTAAGTTGCCAATTAATCAAGAACAATACTTAAAGCAATTTGATATAGTTCGCGGCGGGAGTGAGAAGTAAGGTTTGCTAGTTGGCGGCTGGCTTGAGACCTTGATACTCCTCCTTGCATGATTGTTTTTAACTCTGTCTCAATTTCCTCGGCAGAGAGATAGGGTAAAGCGGCGGGTGTACCAGCTACAACTAAAGTATATTCACCTTGGGGTTCGCGATTTTTGAGATGAGAAATCGCATCTTCTAAGCTTCCCCGCCAAAATTCTTCATACAATTTGGTCAATTCTCGCGCTAAAACAATCTTTCGTTCTAATCCTAGTACTTTGGCTAAATCTTTAAGCGTTTGTTGCAACCGATGGGGAGACTCATAAATAACTATTGTCCGTGCGTCTGTTGCTAAAGACTCTAAACGACTTTGCCTTTGTTGTCCTTTTACGGGCAAAAATCCCTCAAATATAAACCTATCTGTTGGTAAACCACTAGCGCTAACGGCGGTAGTTACAGCACTAACTCCAGGAATGGGGACTACAGGGATATTAGCCTCAAGGCAAGCAATTACTAATTCGTATCCGGGATCGGATATTCCTGGCATTCCGGCATCAGTGACTAAAGCGATCGCTTTTCCGCTAGTTAAATGCTCTAATATTTCCGGGTGGCGGCTGTGGCGGTTGTGGTCGTGGTAGCTTATTTGCGGTGCTTTTACTTGAAAATGATGTAATAACTTACCTGTATGGCGCGTGTCTTCGGCGGCAATAAGGTCTACATTTTGCAAAACTCGCACGGCGCGATAAGTGATGTCTTCTAGGTTGCCTATGGGTGTACCAACTATATAAAGTGTTCCTGGTTGGGGTTCAGTAGGCATGGTTTTAATATGAAAGGCGATCGCACTATTAGAGGATTATTTGTAGGGTTAGTGACTTTGGACTTCGTGTACTTAGCTACTTGTGTGCCTCAAAGCAACCAAAAAATTGTTGCCTCCGATTATACAGTCTCGGCTGGTGGTCCGGCGACAAATGCCGCCGCCACGTTTAGTTACTTAGGCAATCAGGCAAACTTAGTAGGTGTAGTAGGGACTCATCCCATCACCGAACTTATTAAGGCAGATTTGGCAAAATGTCAGATACAACTACGCGATCTTGCACCTAGTATTACTCACTTGCCCCCTGTATCTTCTGTTATTATCACTCAAGGGACGGGCGAAAGAGCAGTAATTTCGATTAACGCGGTGAAAACTCAAGCAACTAGCAAAGATTTACCTACCGACATTTTGAATAGAAGCGATATTGTGCTGATTGATGGACATCAAATAGAAGTAGGCAAAGACTTGGCGCGGGAAGCTAAAACTAAAAATATTCCTGTGGTAATTGATGGTGGTAGTTGGAAGCAAGGCTTTGAAGATGTTTTGCCTTTTGTAGACTACGCAATTTGTTCGGCTAATTTTTATCCTCCCCACTGTAACAATAGCGAACAAGCGATCGCATATTTAGCATCTATGGGTATCCCGCATATTGCAATTACTCATGGCGAACAGCCGATTCAATACTTGAGTAACAATAAAATACATACGTTAGAAATTCCTCGCGTCCAAAATATTGTTGATACTTTAGGTGCTGGCGATATTTTCCACGGGGCTTTTTGTCATTTTATATTGTTTAAAAACTTTGCTGAGGCTTTAGCAGATGCCGCCCAAATTGCGGCAGCTTCTTGTCAAGCTTTTGGTACTCGGCGCTGGATAAATACTTAAGGATAAATAATGAAAGAACTATCAGAAATTTTGGAACTTGCGCGTTCCATTGGTTGGGGTGCATCTTACCTTTTACGCTCTTATTACCACGGCGAGGTTAATGATGGCAATTTAGAAATTCAAGATAAAAAAGATGGACCCGTTACGGCGGCGGATATTGCGGTCAATCGCTATATTTTAGACAGATTACAGACTAATTTAGGCGAAGAAGATTTTGGTTATATTAGCGAAGAAACTTACAAAGTGCGATCGCAACAATTAACTCAATCTTTGGTATGGATTATCGATCCCTTGGATGGTACGCGAGATTTTATTGATAAAACTGGAGAATATGCAATTCATATTGCTTTAGTTAAAAACCATCGTCCCGTATTAGCTGTAGTCGCTTACCCGGAGGCAGAAAAGTTGTACTATGCAACCTTTGGTAAAGGAGCTTTTGTAGAAACCATTGACGGAAAAATAACGCCGATAAAGGTTTCTGAGCGTAACGTAATTAATGATTTAACTTTAGTTATTAGCCGCACCCATCGGGATGAAAGATTAAATCATCTCCTGCAAACCCTACCGTGTAAAGAGCGGCAATATGTGGGAAGTGTGGGTTGTAAAATTGCTACTATCATCGAGCAAAAAGCAGATATATATATTTCTCTTTCTGGCAAATCTGCGCCTAAAGACTGGGATATGGCAGCGCCAGAATTAATATTGACGGAAGCTGGCGGACAATTTACTCATTTTGATGGCACGTCTTTAAAATACAATCAAGGTGATGTCAATCAATGGGGTGGTTTACTTGCCAGTAATGGCAATTGTCATACCGAGCTTTGTACTGAATCGGAAAGAATACTAGCAAAGTTTGATAGTAAAGAAAAGTCTAAAGATAATTAGGGTGTAAAAATGCCCTGCTAGGAAATCCCCCAACCCCCCTTTTTAAGGGGGGGAGAATATTTTTGCTAGGGGGAAATTGAAGGATTGGTTACTCAATAGAGGACTTTAAAAATATCCTCTTAAACATTTTAAGCTATTTAGATTTCAGCAACGGCTCTTTCAATTAAACGCCGCGCTAAAGTCTGAGTACCCGTGTGTTCGTAATAGTTGGTACTAACATCAATAAATGCTGCTAAATAATCCAACTTATCGTCAGCAACTTGGACAAACTTCTGTAAATTGCTCACAACAGTTTGCGGTGTCAAATTGCGCGAAGTAACTAAATCACTCATCCAACCTTTGACAGAATCAAAACTTTGATTGATAAAGCCAAGCTTTCCAGCGGAATCACCTCCAGGAATCTCGCTATTGATCCCTTGAAAAGTTGAACTTTTTTCTAGGTCTTGCGGGGTTGTTTGACTTAAATTTGATTGCACTTTCATAATAAAGTCAGGTCCCAAGGGAATTAACCCATCGACGCAAACTAAAGCAACCATTCGCATCAGCGACTCGCCACTGTAATCGGCTAAAGAACTAACAAAGTCTCCAATACTGTCTCCAGGAATACCGTTAATTTGACAAAAAGCAACTAATTCTGCCACTAATTTAAGCGTTAGATCGATAGTTTGGGCTTTGTCGGGTTTGGGCGTAAGTTTGTTTAAAAAACCTAGCAGGGGGACGGATTCGCCGACTTTATTAGCTAAAGCTGCTGCACCCAAGGCTTTATCTGTGCTATCTACGGTTTGATAGAGCCACATTGCTCTTTGGTAGCCTTGAGAGCGATCATTATACAAAAATATAGCTCTTTCGCCAATTTGTTGAATTAAACTTTCGTCCGTTTCGCCCGTTACCGTCGCAATTGTATTTTCAAAGCCGACTAAGTTGTTCCATTCTCCTGGGACAACAAAGTCAAGACTCCGCAACATGGAAACAGTTAAGTTATTTGTTGGTAATTCATTAACCAATTCAAAAATTGCTTTGCTCACATTCAGTCTCCGATTTATTAGTAAATATCTGGGGGAAAAAGATAAGTTTTTCCTCATTACCTAGGACAGCTTTTCTAGTCCTCGGAGGTTAAATTTTTGCAACCAAGCTTCGCGATCGCTTTGGGTAAACGACGCATCGCGCGACGATACTTTTACTTGGTAGCGATCGCCCACTAACAGCGCCGTATTATTTTTACCTTGGGTAATAGCTGGATATCCACCAATTTTTTGAGTGCTGTTGGCAAATTTGGCGGCGGGATTTGTCCCCCCAGTAACACCTTGAGTATCGGAAATAGACAGTACGGCTACATCTTTACCGCCTTTTTTCAATTTAGCTTCCGCAAAGCCTTTTTTCTCCTGGGTATAAACTCGCTGAAAACCTGCTTGAGTAGCTGGAAAAAATCTGTTAAAACTACTTCCTTGGGTTGCATTTTTAGCAACGGCTAAACCAGTTTTTTTCTGAGTGCTTTCTTGCTGTGCTTGGTCAAAACGTGTGGGAGCTTGGGTTGCACACGCTGTTACTAGCAGCATTACCGAAACCAACAAAGCTGCTACAACTCTACGTGCATTACGAACTATCATTATTTGCCTCCTGAATGCGTATTGGAGCGATTATTACCGTTATTTCGACAATAGTTGTCTTTTACTACAATTTTTTTAATTAACTGCGGTATGCAATTACAGCATAGAAAGGATCGCCGCCTCCTGCACCTAACCACTGGAGGAAATTGGGCGCGGTTGCTTGACGGCTAATTACTTCTGGCGCGCTAAAGCCGGGTACCGATTGGAAGTAACTTTTGACTAATTCCACGCGCCTACTTTCCGATCCTTCTCGCCAAGCTTGAATTGCTTTGTCGTAAAACATCCGGTTAGAAAAACTAAATATTGCTACTCCACCCGGCTTGAGAGTGCGGTAAATTTCAGCAAATACGGCTTCAGGATACTGCAAATACTGCACGGAGACGCAGTTAAGCACCGCATCAAAGTAACTATCAGTAAAGGGTAGCTTGGGATCGGCATTTAAATCTTGGACTACATAGCTATCTAACCGGGAATTTTTTGCTAATTCCTCCCCGTTAAGTCCATGTCCTTCCACGCGCGCAAATTTAATTTCTTCGGGTAAATGGGATACCCAACTGCTCATCATATCTAAGATGTACGTATCGGGTTTTAACCTTTCTCGGTACAAGTTGGTAAGGGTGCGGATAAAGCCTTCATCTACATGAGTCACCAGTCGCGGATAGGCATAAAACTGGCGATCGTCGGTATTGTCTAATTTGGTACGTTGATCCGGGCGCAAGGGCATTATTATGAGGGAACTATTAGCTTTACTCTTTCTAGTTTAGAAAAAATTACGAACTGTAAATTTCCTCTACTCGATTGGGTATTGCTGACAAGCAAAAACTCAGCTAAAATAATAAGCACACTAAGTAATTTTTGAAATGCCCTCTACGCCTGTTGAGCAAAAAATTCTATGCCAGTGGCAACAAGTTTTAGCACCATATAATATGGGCTATCGGATTAAACTGCTATCGCAGCTTTTAACCCGTGCTTTTTCCGAACGATTAGAGCCATTTGGCTTGACTCCTTTTCATTGGCTAGTATTGTGTTGTTTGTGGATCGAAGATGGCTTGCCAACTTCAAGTATTGGTGACAAGCTGCAACAAGTCGGCGGTACTTTGACTGGGGTACTCGATCGCATGGAAGAACGCCAGCTAATTCGCCGCGAAAGAGATCCGCGCGATCGCCGCATTTGGCGCATTTGGCTCACAGACGCGGGCAAGGAACTAGAAAACGTTTTACCACCAATTGCGATAGAGTTGCGCGAAAAAGTAATGCAAGGTATTGCTGAGGAAGATCGCGAAAAAATGTCCGATTTAATCGATCGCGCGATCGCCAATATGTCTTAGATCTACCCGCAGATATACGTATACACTAGCCGCGCGGTAGGCGAAGAACCAGTAATCTTTCTGATTTAATAATATTACGCACACGAGATAATAGCCTACAAACTAATCCATCAACAATATTACGTAGTTTAACTATTTTTAACTAAAAACTTATGGAGAAAAATGCTATGGACAACAACGAGGTATCCTTGAACGGCAAGAAAGTAGCAGTTTTAGAGAAAGAATTGGACGTGGAAGCGGCAACCAGCGTCAAAACTCCGACTATTGAAGTTTTGCGCCCAGAAGCACCACTAGCAGAGGAAAAGCCTAGCCTTCCAGTAAAGCATAAAAACAGAAAACCCTTAATTTTGGCGGCGTTAGGTGCAGGTGCGATCGCTGCGGGGGTATACGGTTACAACTATTGGCAATACGCATCTATTCATCAATCGACGGACAACGCGACAGTAGTAGGGCATATTTATCCAGTCAGTACAAAAATTCCCGGTACAGTGCAGCAAGTTTTGGTTAACGATAACCAGTTGGTAAAACAAGGACAACTACTCGTCAAGCTCGATCCTAGAGACTATCAAACCAAACAATTGCAGGCTCAAGCAGCCATAGAAACGGCTCGCCGCCAAGCGGATACAGCGCAAGTAAATATTGGTTTAGCATCGCAAAATGCCCAAGCCCAAACTACTCAAGCGCAAGGAAATGTTAATAGCGCGCTCGCGTCTATTGCTTCCGCGCAAGCTGCGGTAAATGAAGCAAAAGCTGGGATTCCCGCCGCCCAAGCTCAAGTAGCTCAAGCCCAAGCCAACTTACAAAGAGCGCAGGTAGATTACAATCGCTATCAAGCTTTATTCAAGCAAGGTGCGATCGCGCGTCAGCAGTTAGATACAGCTAGAGCCACCTATGAAGTATCTAGAGCGCAAGTAACCTCCGCCCAGCAAGGAGTAGCCCAAGCCCAAGCAAAACTCGCCCAAGCTCAAGAAGGCGTAACTAATGCCCAAGCGCAACTTGCAGAATCAAGGGGTAAATTGCAACAAGCAACGGCTACAGGCGTACAAACTGAAGTCAATAGAAGCCAGTACCAAGCCGCTAAAGCTGCGATCGCGCAATCGGAAGCTAGTCTTAAAGATGCTCAGTTGCAGCTATCTTATATCAATATTACTGCGCCCAGTAACGGGCGAATTGGACGTAAATCGGTAGAAGTTGGGCAAAGAGTCCAGCCCGGAACGCCGCTGATGTCGGTGGTTGGTAACGAGTATTGGGTAGTTGCTAATTTTAAAGAAACCCAGCTAGAGAATATGCGACCTAACGAGGAAGCAGAAGTCAAACTTGATGCTTTTCCCCATCACACTTTTAGAGGTCGGGTAGACAGCATATCGCCAGCATCCGGCGCTCAATTTGCCTTACTCCCACCAGATAATGCTACGGGTAACTTTACTAAAATTGTTCAGCGCGTTCCTGTCAAAATCATCCTTGATGCTCAGAGTATCAAAGGCTATGAATCGCGGATTACTCCGGGTATGTCTGCGGAAGTGGAAGTAACGACTAAGTAGGTTTTTACCGTTGCAGTTACAAATTTAAACACTCCACGCGATAGAGGCGATCGCCAGCCACCATTGGCAAAATCTAAGTGCATTGAGTAGTAAGCATGACTAAAACATCAAATGCTCGTCGCGGCATCCCCGCCTTGCGATCGCGCAACTATCAGCTATTTTTTGCTGGACAAGGTATTTCTTTAATTGGCACTTGGATGACTCAGGTGGCAACAGTATGGTTGGTGTACCAATTAACAAATTCGGCACTGTTATTAGGAGTGAGCGGTTTTGTTGGTCAGATTCCTAGCTTGTTTCTATCCCCTTTTGGGGGAGTATTAGTAGATCGCTTGAATACAAGGAAAATATTAATTTCTACCCAAGTATTGGCGATGATGCAATCCTTGGCATTGGCGGCATTGGCGCTAACAGGTACGATTAATATTGGGCAAATTATATTTTTGAGTCTGTTTCAAGGCGTAATTAATGCCTTGGATGCGCCAGCAAGACAGACTTTTGTTACGGAGATAGTTGAAAAGCGGGAAGATTTGGCAAGTGCGATCGCGCTTAATTCTTCTTTGGTTAATGGTGGGCGATTAATTGGTCCGGCGATCGCGGGGGTAGTAATTGCCAAAGTCGGATCGGGCTACTGTTTCTTGATTGATGGACTTAGTTATATTGCGGTCATTGCAGCGCTACTAGCAATGAGACTCAATACTAAACGTAAATCTACTCCGACGGGCAGTGCCTTGGCGCGTGTAAAAGCAGGTTTTGTATATGCCTTTGGCTTTCCTCCCATCCGCGCGATTTTGCAACTATTAGCATTATTTAGCTTGGTAGCAATGCCCTATGTAACTTTGCTGCCAGTTTTTGCCACCAAAATCTTAAAAGGTGATGCTCATACTTTAGGTTTTATTATGGCAGCATCGGGAATTGGTGCATTATTTGGTGGGGCTTATTTAAGCACTAGAAAAAGTGTAGTAGGACTTGGCAATGTAATCGCTTTAGCTCCGGCCATCTGTGGAGTTGGGATTGTTGCTTTTGCCGTGTCTCGAACGCTGTGGTTTTCCTTACTAATGTGCTTTGTGATTGGCTTAGGTTCAATTTTGTTAATTTCCTCAAGCAATATACTTATTCAAACTCTCGTTGAAGATGACAAACGCGGTCGCGTCATGAGTATATTTACTATGTCATTTTTAGGGATAGTTCCTTTCGGCAACTTATTAACTGGAATTGCAGCAGACCGAATTGGGGCAACAAATACATTGGTTGTTGGAGGAGGGCTTTGCATTGCTGCAACGATAGTTTTTAGCCAACAATTACCTGCATTACGGCAGATAGTCCGCCCCTTGTATCAAAAAATAGGGCTTTTACCAAGTGTGGATACTTAGAAGATATTTTGAAAATCTTTTAATGGATATCTCATAATTGCACCCTTGCCTAACAAGAGTTTCTACAAAATATTTCCTTTCCTTTTTAAGGGGGGATTTACAATCTGGCTACCAATCAACGCCTTGACTCGCTAACTGGAGCTTTTCCAAGCCAGGGACATCAAAATCAAGCATTAGCTACAATTAATCAGGCAATTAATGCTCAGTCAGCAATTCTTTCTTTTGAAGATATCTTTATATATAGTAGGAATGGTCTTTATCTGCTCATTACCTCTACTGCTATTTTTGGACAAACGCCGTCCTGGAGCCAAAGCGCCCAGCCTTCACTAAGGATCGTGGATTAAATAACCTGTAATTCTGGCTTTGCTGTATAATTCCATTGAGGCAAGAACTCATCAAAGACAATTTTCATGTTTGATTTGAAGCCTTCAGCCACTTTTCGCCCTGTTTGATAAGTCTTGTCGAGTATTGTTGTCGATACACTCAGTCCTGTCCGAGTGGTTGCCGTTGCTATCAGGTTTTGAACAGCCTGGACACTATCAAAGATCACCCCTTGGCACACACGAGAGACATGGGGAAACAATCGATGTTCAATGGGATTGTACTTGGAGGTATAAGGGGGATAGTGAGCGATGCGAATCTCGATGCCCAACTCGGTGACCAACGCCTGTAAGTCCTGCTTAAAGATGTAATAGCGTGAGCTATTGCTGCCGCCGCCATCACATAACAGCAAAATTGAGTTTGCTAGAGGATAGCGAGTTTTGCCATAGGTGTTCCACCAGTAGCGAATGGAGTCACAGGCAAACTCACTGGTATCATGGCTCGTGCCAATCTGGATGTAGCCCACGTTATCGGTCATGTCGTACAGCCCATGGGGAATGGCAATTCCAGTGGCAAGCGTTGCCCAATCATGGTCAAACACCTCAATCGGCTCTTGAGTGTAGAGTTCTCCATCTCGATACAACTGACCGATCAATTCTCTTTTTTTGTATCCATACTCATCACCGGATTGCCTGCGGCTTGATAGGTTTGCTTGAGTCGCTCAATCGTTTCAAATTGCTCGTTACGATGTTCGCTCGTTCCAGTTGCTAAAGTCTTCACTGCTTTGCGTTTGCGAAAGTTGTGTTTCTCTAACAACTGGTCTACCACTGTCACGCTCACGTCAATGCCCTCTTCTTTGAGCAACGCTGCAATCTCGTGCCGCTTGAGATTTGTCCACTTCACCGTTTCATCCATTGGTGAACCCGCTGTATGCCGCTCTAACACTCGCAAAAAAGCCTCGTCTAATCCAGCAATCGTCTCAAATGCCGATTTACGCCCACCGCCAGGTTGGCGAATGCGTTCATCCTCAAGACTGGCTTGACCCTGAAGCTCCTGCAATCCCAACTGTAAGGTTTCGTGATGACACCCGAATAATTGCCGAATATAAGCCTGTCCGCCATATTCTAATTTCACGGCTTCAATCGCCGCATAGCGACGACGATCCTTCTCGGACAACGACTGATAATATCGTTGCATCTGGGTTTCTATTGAAGTAGGGTACGTTTGCATCACTCCACCTCATGTTTAGTCTGCCTCTCTAGCTTACACAGATCGTTGGAGAATTACACCTTATTTAATCCTTGATCCTTAGTAGATGGCGAAAGCCAAATCTTGAGCGTGTGTCAGGGTTCTTTTGGTTTGCGATCACGCCCAAACTTAATTTCATCAAAATTGTTCGAGAATTTTCTGGAATTGGTTTTGATTCTGTTGAATCTAAGATCGGCAAGTGACAAGGAGAGCGTCACTTAAATTTTTTTGAGGCTGAGAACAACAAGAGCGGCAAACTTGTTGAGAGTAAATACGCTTTCACTCAGCGTTTTACTATCAACTTAAGTTATCTATTAATTAATAGTAAATATTACTATCAATATCAGTGCAGATTAAACTCGTAAAGCTAACTTAGTTAATAGAACAGAAGAACATGAAAAATGATGACATTGCACCAGAGCTAATTCAAGCTTTAACTGAGGCTGAAATTAATTTCGGATTGAGTGAGATACTACAAGCTCAAGGCAGATTAAAAAATGAACCTGTTACAGTTGAATTTAAGTGGGGCGATGAATCTTTATTGATTTGTCAAAGAAATATTGACTCATCAAACGATCGGTGTTTTTGGGAGCGAACAAGCGGGCAATGTATAGAAACCATTGAAAAAAGACAGTCAAGTGAAACTGTTGGGCGAGAGATAGCTGAGGTTTTGAGTAAGTCTGGAATGCTACCTAGTTTCAAAAATGTTTTGCAAAAGCGTAATATAACTATCTCGGAAAAACAACCTGTTATGGTTCAATTCAGCTTTACTAATGGAATTAAAATTGTATTAAAATGTCCTTGCACTCCTTATAACTGTTGTCAAGTAGCGGTCTAGGTTTTTTGCGATTGCATTTGGGCAGTGATTGAAATAGCTTTAAGCAATTTAGCATCGTGTACTTTAAACGGCAAAGTTGATAATGAGTCAAGTTAATAACCATAGAACATGGAGTTTAAAAGTAGCGATTTTCTCGATAATATGTACATCATTTGCTGCTTCTAACAGTCCTGTCTTAGCTCAAATAGAAAGCGATACCTCTTTAGGTGCTGAAAGTTCTACAATTAGACAAATCGAGCCTTCGGTTAAACAAATTGATGGCGGAGCAGTTCGGGGCAAAAACTTATTTCACAGCTTTCAGGAATTCAATATTGTTGAAGGACAGAAAGCTTATTTCTCTAACCCCGTTGGAGTTGAAAATATTGTAGGTCGAGTAACAGGAATTAACCCGTCTAATATTCAAGGAGTGCTTGGTGTATTAGGTAATGCCAATTTGTTTTTGCTCAATCCTAACGGTGTTATCTTTGGTGCAAATGCCAGTTTAGATATACGCGGCTCTTTTGTCGCGAGTACAGCTAGTAGTCTCAATTTTGCTGATGGTAGTCAATTCAGTGCCACCAAACCTCAATTATCACCTTTGCTAACATTGAGTGTTCCTGTGGGGTTGCAGTTTGGCTCAAATCCAGCAACCATTGTCAACCGCTCCCAAGCTAGTCCAAATGGAATGGTAAATAGCTCGGGTTTTCCTGTTGGGTTACAAGTCACAACTGGAGGAACTTTAGCACTTGTGGGCGGTGATATTAACTTAGAAAACGGAAATATAACAGCAGAAGGAGGACGAATTGAGATAAGAAGTGTTGCTGGTTCAAGCCTAGTTAATTTAAACGCCACAAATCGAGGTTGGACTTTAGGCTACGAGGGTATTCAGAATTTCCAAGATACTTATTTATCTCAAGGATCTGTTGTAGATGCTAGTGGCGAGGGCGGCAGTATTCAAATACAGGGTAGAGATGTAATTCTTAGCAATGCTTCGCAAATTTTAGCTGAAACTAAAAGCTCTGGAAACGGGGGCGACGTAAGTATCAATGCCACAAAGTTAATTGCCCTAGACGGTTCTCAAATATCAACTGCGTCTACTGGATTCTTTGATCGTGAATCGTTAACCTTCATCCCAGCGACGGGGGATGCAGGAAATATAAATGTAAATGCCTCTGAGTCTGTAGAACTAAATGGTGTTTCAGAATCTTTTCCGTTTCCGTTTAGTGGTTTGTCAAGTACAAGTTTTAGTTCTGGAAATGCAGGTAACATAACTATTAATACTAAAAAGTTAATTGTCCAAGGTGGAGGAGTAATTGCAACAAGTTCAGGTAGTGTAGAACTCCCGGAGCAAACTACATTATCAACAGGTAAAGGAGGGGATTTAAGGTTGTGAGTTAAACAAGTGTGGGGTATGTGGCAAAGTCTTGCCAGTCCCAGTTGTAAAACGTTAACCCCGCTCTCTCTGCTGCTGTAGTCCCAGTCCGACTATTGCACCAGATCCAGTTGAAGTAACTCACCACTAACCGTACCGTCATCTCAGTTCGCTTCCACTCCTTGCTAAACTTATTCTGCCGTCGATGAAATCGCCCTGTTTGCTGCCGCACTATCCCATTGGTGCGCTCCAACCGCTGTGTCCGACTCTTGGTGATGTGATGCTCTACTTCAGATGGCAGCACCCGTTCATAGCCTCCCCAGTCGTCTGTACTCCATTTGAGACAATCCGTTTTTCCCTCCGTACTATGCAGCAATGCCGCCAGCAGATTATCGGTGTGCTTGCCCACTCTAGCGGCTAAAATCAATCCATTCGCTTGAGCTAGACTTATGGCAATCCAGCAATCCCCTCGCTCGACTTCCTCAAAGGCACACTGTTTTTGTTTTTTTGGACGAACGACCACATCTCGTCAGCCACCACCTCATCGGTATCAACAGATTGAACCTCTTGATTATGTATCATCTGCCCCTTAATGGCGGCTCGCTGCACGAGACTTGCCACCGTGTTGAAAGAACGTCCTGAGATGCGAGCAATGCCTCGCAGACTGCTGCCCTCACTATGGGATTGCAGGATAGTGTGGACTTCTTCAGGACACAGTTGGCTTCGATAGTAAAGGGTATCGAGAGTATCAGTAAAAGTATGGTTACATTTGGAGCATTTAAATCGTTGATGACCTTTGGGAGTGCGCCCATGTTTATGAGCTTTGAGATGACCGCAGAATGGGCAGTTCATAGGTTTATAACTCAATGGATGAGGGTTGTTGTTATCCTACCCCACACTTGTTTAATTCACAACCGAAAAAACAAGTTTGCACCTCAATCGCATCAAAGTCAATGTCAATCACATGACTCAATTATTGGACGATGTAATATTGATGGGCAAAGCCGAAGTGGGTAAACTAGAATGCGAGCCTATAATGCTCGATATAGTTCAATTTTGCCGCGATTTGGTCGATGAACTTTATCCTAACAATATTAGCAAATGCCCTATGGCATTTGTGAGTCAAACTAGTGTTTTTCATGCTTGCTTAGATGAAAAACTATTAAGGCATATTTTGAGCAACTTACTCTCCAATGCTGTTAAGTATTCACCTAATGGAGGAACAATTAATTTTCAGCTTGGCTGTCAGCAAGATGAAATCAATTTTCAAATTCAAGATGAGGGTATTGGCATTCCTCTTAACGACCAAGAACGTTTATTTAGTTCATTCTATAGAGCCAGCAATGTTGGTAATATTTCCGGTACAGGATTAGGACTTGCAATTGTCAAAAAAGCAGTAGATTTGCATCAAGGAAAAATCACTGTAAAAAGTGAAGTCGGCGTAGGTACAACATTTTTAGTTTCCCTTCCCCTCAAATAGGAAAAATATGAATAAGATTTTAGTTATTGAAGATGAGTTTTTAATTAGAGAGAACCTGTTAGAACGTCTTGGCGCTGAAGGGTTTGACACGATAGGCGCAGAAAACGGTTTAGATGGAGTTAAGTTAGCTCTAGCTGATCGCCCAGATTTAATAATTTGCGATGTGATGATGCCGGAACTAGATGGTTATGGAGTGCTAAGAACTTTGCGCCAAAACCCAAATACAGCAGCAATTCCTTTTATCTTTTTGACGGCGAAGGCAGACAAATCCGCTCTGCGTCAAGGTATGGAATTGGGGGCAGACGATTACTTAACTAAACCATTCACAAAAACCGAATTGTTAGGAGCGATCGCCACTCGCCTTGAAAAGCACGCTGTGGTGGCGCAACATTTTGAAGAAGAGTTAGTTAGTTTTGTCCAAAGTATTACCGATGCCTTGCCAGAGGAACTGCTCAATCCAATTTATCAAATCTTTAGCTTGACGCAAAAGTTAGCTGACGAACACGATTCTATTGCGCCCCAAGAAATACTTGCCGCCGCCGCAAATATTAATGAGTCAACAATGTATCTGCATCGGTTGATGGAGAACTTCATTATTTATTCACAACTAAAATCTTTAAACCTCAATTCTCAAGAAGTTAAAGTATTAAGCGATTGTCGTACCTCTACTCCCAACACAGTAATAATGGATGTAGCAACGCAAAAAGCTACGCAGTACGGGCGCGAGGCAGACTTAACTTTAAATATTGCTCGTGCTGGCGTAAAAATTGCCGAACAAGATTTGCGAAAAATTGGCGAAGAAATTATCGATAATGCCTTTAAATTCTCCGAAGCTGGCTCCCCTGTCCAAATTAAAGCTACGGTGGATAACGATATTTTTCAGCTTACTATTGCGAGTATTGGCTGTACCATGACCTTAGAGCAAATTGCCAGTATTGGCGCGTGTAGGCAATTTGAGCGCGAGTTTTATGAGCAGCAAGGTTTAGGCTTAGGTTTGGTAATTGCCAAGCGCCTCACCGAACTTCACGATGGACAACTAACCATCCAAACTGCAAAAACTGCACCAACTACTACGGTATGTATTGAGCTTAAGTGCGCTTGAATGTCTAAAATTTCTGCTTAAAGGAGGCTTATTGTTTTAACTGCAACATTTGCACTATATCTTTGTAACCATTAAATTCAGCTAATGCCAAAGCTGTATATCCCCCACGATTTTTTGTATTTATATCGGCTCCTGCTTGCACTAATAGTTGTACTGCTTGGAAGTCTCCCCGTGAAGCCGCCCACATCAAAGCTGTGGCTTGAGCCGTGTCTTGTAAATTGACATCTGTCTTTGCCACCAATAGCTGCATAACTTCGAGGCGATCGCATTCGGCGGCTTTCATTAAAGCTGTTTTGCCATCGGGCGCTTGAAGATTTGGATCGGCTCTAAAATTAAGCAATGCCTGTACGGTATGGAGATCGCCTTGGGCGGCGGCGATGTTTAATAAAGGTTCGCTCATAGGCGCATTTAGCTCGGCACCATGACTCAATAGGGCAGTAACAATTTCGCTGTGTCCTTGCAAAACTGCTAGTAGCAAAGGTGTATCGCCTAGTTGATTAGTTAGTAAGGGGTTAGCACCACGCTCTAGCAAATTCTGCGCTAGTTCGTGGTAGCCTTCAACGGCGGCAAGATGCAGGGCGGCATCGCCATTTTTGTCTTGAGCATTGATATCAGCGCCGCGATCGAGCAAGGCGATCGCGGTGCTACTATATCCACCTGCCACCGCCGCCGCTAAGGCGGTTTCCCCATCTTGGTTTTTTACATTTACCTCTGCTCCGTACTCTAGCAACACTTGGACAATTTTTAAATTACCCAAGTCGCAACTGAGCATCAAAGCTGTTTCTCCATCGCTATCTTGGAGGTTGGCATTGGCTCCTTTGGCAAGCAATAATTCTGTAATAACTAATGAAGACGAGCTTGCCGCTTGCATTAAAGCTGTTCTACCTTCTAAATTTTGCCTATTTACGGCGGCTCCGTACTCTAGCAATACCTTAACTATTTGGCTATATCCTTTTTCTACGGCTAACATTAAAGGTGTTTCGCCGTTTTTAGTTCGATTTATATCCGCACCTGCCACTAGGAGGCTTTGCACTATTTTGGGATGACCGTGCTGAACCGCTACAATTAGGGCTGTATCTTCATCTCGATCTTTGATTCTGATATTTGCTCCAGCACTCAAAAGCACCGCAAGAATTTCAAGATCGTTTTTTAGACACGCTACCATCAACGCCGTGCTACCATCGTCATTTTTGGCATTGACATCTGCACCATGAGTTATCAAGATTTGGGCAACATCAACTTGATGATTTGCCGCCGCTAACATTAATGCCGTAATGCCAAACTTGCCACGGGCGTTGAGTTCGGCTCCACTTTCAATCAATAAGCGGACAATTTCGCTATAACCACCAATGGTTGCCAACATTAAAGCTGTAGTGTGACTTTCTGTTGAGAAATTAACATCCGCACCTGCCGCTAATAGAGCCTGTACTTGCTTAATCTCTCCGCTTTTTACTGCTTTAATCAACAAAATATCACAATCAGAAACCATAGTTTATTTAGCATCTTGCCCACCCAATGCTAAAAATTATACTTTATAGTCTTACCCTTGCATTGTGCCAGTGGGCGATCGCTTTAGTTGGGAATTTCTTTGTTTACATACATGACCGCTAGGGGCGTAAGTTTGTGTTCGATCTGAGCCACGATTGCGCGGTCAAATTCTGACCATATCCTGGGTCGATCGAAGATGCTTGGTTGCAAAACTCCCCACAGCATACCGTCTTGACACAAATGAGAGTGGATTAAGGCTCTATGTCCAAAAGACTTTTGCTCAAAGGCTAAGTTCACAACTCTTGGATCGGCGGTTTCCACATCTTCTACAAAAATTGAGGGATCGGTGCGGAGGGCGGCGGCAAATAGTGGGTCTTCTTTAGGTAAAGATTCTGGCTCTACTTGCACGGTAAAAGTAGCGACATTAGGAACATCTTGGCGACGCTGCCAACAATAAGGCGTTTTGCCAGCCCTGGTAAAAGGATTTCGTAAATAGAGAAAAGCGCGATCGCTTTCCAATACATCGCACAATACTGGTAGCAGCGCCGAAAAAACAGCGTTGGGTTCGTGGTGGTGCGTAAAAATATTTTCTAAAGCTTCCGGTAGATTTTGCATTAAATCGAGTAAGACATCCAGATGTTGCCGAAACATTCCAATTTTTAACTTTACAGCTATTGAAATAAGTTTTTTAAAGCAGTTATGCTAAGTTTTATCAAGCATATTAAGAAACGAGATAGGACACTATGAGTCTGGAAATTCCCACAGAAATCAAACCTTGGCTAAATATTTTTCACCCACTATTGATGTTTGCTTTGCTAGGAGTTTCAATTTACGCGCTGTATCTGGGCGTGAAAGTTCGGCAGACTCGATACGCGGAGGGTGATGTCAAAAAAGAGCTAATTAGAGGCAAATTTAATATCAGGCATTATCAAATCGGTTCAATTTTGCTTGGCTTAATGGTAGTCGGGACATTGATTGGTATGGGTGCAACTTACATTAATAACCAAAAATTATTTTTTGGACCGCATTTACTGGCAGGCTTGGGGATGACCGGAGCGATCGCCGTTTCTGCTAGTTTGTCTCCTTATATGCAAAAAGGACAAGATTGGGCAAGATACACCCATATTGTCTTAAATTCAGTGCTGTTAGCTTTGTTTGCTTGGCAAGCGGTAAGCGGAGTCCAAATTATTCAAAACATTCTTAGTAAGCTGTAGTTAGCTTGATGCTCCTTACCCCTCTTAACTTATTAGTGACACTTAGATTTGGGGGGTAAGGGCAGCCCCAAAGACTTATAAAAATCGGCTTGTACCTTAGCCGTCAGACGGCGCGAGACTTGGCGGACAATTTGATTGAGTAAGCGATCGCCCGTATTTTTAATTACTGATTTGGGCAAACGATAAATAAACTTAGGAAACTGGACATCGACGTTTAAGTCTAGCGTCCACTCTACTTTGGTTATGACCTTACCTTGACTATCGGCGGGGAGTTCGACTAACTCCATCACCGCCTTAAAATCAACATCGTAGCCCGGAGCAACATAATTGGGAATGGCGATCGTCTTAATGCGATACACCTCATTTTCTGGGGGTAAAAGCTCTAAACCAACTTTTGGCTCGACATCATAACCAAAAGCGCCAAAGTGACCAATTACCAAAGCATAGCCATTGGCAGAAACTACTTCTACCTTCATCGGTTGAGCGCAGCGACAAAACCACTGTTGATGAGTATTGAGATATTCCGCCACTGTGGAGGCTGGAGCGTACATTTCCATGCAGTCAGCAAATTGACCGGAAAAACGCATTGATGTGGGCGCTAGTGCATCCGTATCCGTTTGTGACATAGCTCCGACATCCCATGTAGCGGCTTCTCTAGATTGAAATTCGTGGTTTTGTGACAACATAAGCTTCTAATTAGTGCGATCGCCTTTTGGTTCTAACTTCAGGATTCCCAAGATGGAAGTCAATGTTTCACTGGTAGCTAACATCTTCATCAAATCTACAAACTTTAGGGTTTCATTCAGTAAATCTACAATGGGGTGAATAGAGATTTCCTAGTTTTTCAGTAAATTTCTTTATAGTGTAGGCATAATTTTAATATGAAAGCATTTGTAGCAGGGGCCACAGGGGAAACTGGACGGCGAATTGTCAAGGAATTAGTAGAGCGAAATATTCCCGTTCGAGCAATGGTTAGAGACTTAGAGCAAGCTAGAGCCGTTTTACCAGAGTCGGCACAGTTAGTAGTAGGCGATGTATTAAAACCAGAGACTCTGAGCGAGGCTATAGGTGATAGTACGGTGGTTTTATGTGCGACGGGTGCTAAACCAAGTTTTGACCCTACAAGTCCCTATAAAGTGGATTATGAAGGGACGAAAAATTTGGTTGATGCGGCTAAAACTAAAGGAATTGAGCATTTTGTGTTTGTATCTTCTTTATGTACATCTAAGCTATTTCATCCCCTAAATTTGTTTTGGTTAATTTTAGTGTGGAAGAAGCAAGCCGAGGAGTATATTCAAAAAAGCGGACTTGTTTACACAATTGTGCGCCCTGGCGGTTTGAAAAATGAAGACAATACAAGTTCCATTGTCATGTCTTCGGCAGATACGCTGTTTGATGGCAGCATTCCTCGTACTAAAGTAGCGCAAGTCTGCATCGAAGCGCTATCGCAACCCGCTTCCCGCAATAAGATAGTGGAAATTGTTGCCAAGGAAGAAGCCCCATCACAGAGCTTTGAGCAGCTATTTGCAGGTGTAGGTTAATTGCAACGTAAGGACAGAGAAATTGGCGCGTTTTTCAGTTTTCAAAGCTAATTTGAGCAAGCAAGTTTTTGAAAATGCTTTAAAAAAAATTATTCCCGTCGGCATTGCAGTCATGTTGATTGCTTTGTTACTGCATTTACCTAAACAATCGCTAAAAAAATTGCGCCTCGATCCTACGTTTGGATATTTGCCCCCTTTGGAAATGAAAGGGGGCGATCCTTACATTCGAGCATTGATGCGGACGATATCAGCTAGTGAGGCAAACGATCCTCAGCCTTATTCAATTTTGTATGGTGGCAAGCAAGTTGACGACTTGAGCCGCCACCCAGAGCAATGTATTACGATTGTTTCCGGCCCAAATACAGGTAATTGCTCGACGGCGGCGGGACGCTATCAGATGATTAACATTACTTGGAAAGAAAAGGCGGCGTTGTACCATCCTAAGCCGCCAGGAATGATGTTTTGGCAACCTTATAGCTTTGAGCCACAGTATCAAGATGCGGTAGTTTATGCGTGGTTGAGCGATCGCCAATTTTGGGGCGAAGACCTTTCACAGCTACTACAGCAAGGCAAGTTAAATAGAGTACGCAAGATACTTTCGGGAACTTGGACAAGTCTTGGCTACGGCATAGAAGATAATTCTTTGACGGGACGCTTGCCCAAAATTTATCAAAAAATGCTCAAAGAAGAATTAAAAAAAGCCGCCTAAAACTAGGCGGCGTTAAAGCAATGTAACTACTTTTAGCAATCGTAGTACAAAGAAAACTCGTAGGGGTGGGGGCGCAAGCGCATGGGGTTGATTTCTTTATCCAATTTGTACGTAATCCAATTTTGAATAAAGTCTTCCGAGAAAACGCCGCTTTCCGTTAAGAAATCGTGACTATGCTCCAAGTTTTCTAAGGCGGCTTCTAAAGATCCAGGCGTAGACGGAACCTTACTCAATTCTTCAGGACTAAGTTCGTAAATATCTACATCCAAAGGTTCGCCCGGATCGATTTGATTTTTGATTCCATTTAGACCCGCACACAGCATTGCTGAAAACGCTAAGTAGGGGTTGCAGCTAGGATCGGGACAGCGAAATTCGAGGCGCTTTGCCTTGGGATTGTCGCCCGACAAGGGAATCCGAATTGAAGCAGAGCGGTTGCCTTGAGAATAAGAATGTTTTGAATAATTTGGACTCCGCTTACCGCTTGCCAAGCAAACAAAGCTAACAGCACTGAATTTAAGACAATATGGGTGTATCTTGCCCAATCTTGTCCTTTTTGCATA
>Ga0115851_100286_pt1 | contig 20587 bp, 17 predicted proteins | sample InSIn2gowninarea_FD_83865 | JGI IMG/M metagenome (GOLD analysis project Ga0115851, IMG submission 83865)
TGACAAATAAAAAAGTATTGATAACTACACAAGTCCTCTTGTACTTTACCTAGCTTGTTTTGAGAGTTGCACGCAGTTTCATGCGAAACTAACCCACATACCTAAACAAGCAAAAAAACAAAAAACAAAGCAAAAGAAGAAGTAAATGCATAAGCAAAGTGGGTAAGAAAACAAGAAAACAAACATGCAAAGTAAGAGGCAAACATGCATTCAAGCAAACAAAATAAAAGCAAACACTAATCCTACTCCTAAGCTAACGGTGCATGGGTCTGCTCATGTGAAGTGATACTTCTAATGCAGCCACTGGGGCATTGGTTGACCCATGTTGGTAAAGGCATGGTTCGCGAACAACACAACTGTGTGAACAAGCAAACGTGTAAGATATAACAATGAAGACAAACACACTCTGAGTTTAAATGTGTCCACAGAACATAAGTGAGTGCAAGTACATGACATGCTATTCGCTTGATCCTTTCTTCCATTGCTTCCGCTTGCAACTTAACATGCCAAGTCTTTTCCAAAATCCTCTCATAAACGGTTTGTCTTATTCTAGATTTCTCAATATCTATTATCCAGTCAAAATAATAAATTTTTAAAATAATTCAACATCACATCAATAAATATGTAAAACCAATTAACTTATATAAATAAGAAATAGTAAATTTTTAAAATAATTTAACTTATATAAATAATATAGATAATTTTATCCAATAGGTATTTTTTATGGGATGGAGAAAGACTTGAGAACAAATTATCTAACCTCAAGGGTTCAAACTTCGAGTTACCTCATTATGTACACACACAACCTTTGAAACACTGCAACACTACGTGCAGTTGTTAAGCATATGCATACTCTTGAATGTGACATGAAATCAAATGAAAGAAACAAAGAAAACTTGTGTCATGCATGTGTTCTTTCTGTGTAATATTCCTCCAATGCATGAGTGATGGGATCGTGTAGCTCAAGTGGAGGAAGCATAATCCATGTGTGAGATTGATCTTCAATGCATACAGATGAGTGATGAGTAGACTTGGGTGTTTGAACAATTTATTGATTGGAAGTGAAACCAACCTTAGGACAACAAGGGCCTGACATAACCATCAGCTTGAGCTAAAGTGCCTTGACAGTCTATTGGTTTTCGACTTCATCAACAGATAGATAATCCTAGACTAGTGTCTTAGAAAGAATAACAATGATTGAATCAACATCATGATCAGATGGAGAAGTAGAGAGATCACAAAAACCAAGATCATAAAATTCAGGATGTTTCTCGGCATCCTCATGATTTGATGAATTACAGAGAGGGGTAGATGAGAAGAAAGAATGTTCACCCTCTTTGTTTCTAGAAAAATTAGATGAAGAATCAAGTAGATGTTCAATGAATGATTTGTCCTCTCCGTGGTCGGATGATGGACTGACATCCTGTGTGTTCTACGAATGATCAACAATGGGTGCATCCGTAGATGAAGATACACATGTGAAATTAGGGATGACAGAATCACCAAATATGTTAGGAAAACATGGAGGAGGCTCGGACAGAAGGGAGTCATCCTTCGGCAAGGATTGATGCTCAAGCTCCCAATCATAGTCTTCACGAATGATAGTGTAGGTTGGTTGTGCAACACCAACTCCGTTGATAGCTTGATCCTCATTCACAATAGGTGTAGAGTTCGGAATGGAAGAACACAAGACATTGCAATTTGGAGCATCATCAGAATATGAAGATGGAGGTTCAGGTACGAAATACATGTGACAACCCATGGGATTCGCACCAAATCTGCACAAAAATTGTGAGAAGTGATGTTGCGAGGATGTGACAATTGAATGGATGTGTGTGCATGTTCTCCCACATCACTCTGTAGTGGTGGAGCTATTTGATGAGGGGCCGATGGATAGTCACTTTTGATAGTGACTGTGTCCATCTACGATTGTGCAACTCCATCAACAAAGTATGCTGAGCAGGGTTTGAGCTTGAATTTCTTCTTGAGATTGACAGATTTGATAGGGAAATATTCAAATCTATCTATGAGATACTGAAATTTCATTTGACTTTTCGGGGCTTCAAACATGAATAGATGGAAATGATCCAAAAACTCCATAGGTGATTTGTGCGGCGCCTTCCATTGTTTTAATAGTTTTTTATCAAGTACTTCAGGATCAAAATGGTGGAAAATAGATTCGATTAGATTGTTGAATTGCTTGAATGAGTGCACAGAGTTATGAGGTAGCGTTCCACACCATCGCAATGGGTGGTCGTGAAGTGTGTGTGCAAGTAGGGAGTAGAATTCTGTTTCATTAGTGCTCAGGCTAGGCCACTTTGCCTTCACCATCATACGTGATTTGTGACAAGTGATCCCAGAACTCCCTCTCGATGTGAAAGATATGTCCATTGGACAAACATTTCGAAGGGTAAACTATAACAAACTCCATGATAGATGTGAGAAGACTAAAAAAATATTATGAGGACTCAGCTTGTCATCTAGCCCTCCTTCTAGCGCCAAAAATGTTTATGATGTTGGACCCGCCAACATGTCAGGGGATCTCCTCGGTAAGAAGTCCCAACTAGAACTCAGACCATTTGGTGTAGAATTCCCAGTAGTGGGTCATATGGTATCGCCTTGACCGCGATTGTGTGCAGAGACAAGTAAGATTTCCTCATTAGTAGCAAGGGTGTGACAGGTGCAACAAACCATGGAAGGTGCATGAATGACTCTAACACACATAAAGTGAGGTGAGTGTGCCCCTTGGAAACCTGTGAAAGCATGTGGCTTGGAAAGGAACACACGAGCAAAGATGCATCACAAACTAGAAAGCAAGTAAGCTAACAATCCAAAGCGATGGTTAAACCAACAACACATTTCAATAAGATTCATACACACATATATAGAAAGAGTCTATACACACATTCGTAAGTAAACATATACATATATCGTTAGAGTAACCAAGATAGCTGAAATGCAATGCCAACATATGCATGAAACGTGTTGGATCTATTATATTAAGAAGTGAAAGTTCCAATCATACAGTACAAACATCACCAACCGCTAGCCCTTATAGTGGACCATTACAATCACTGCTGCCTACTCCTCCAAAGAGATGTACTAGCTTTGCACTATGGAGAAGCCAAGGGTCAATACTCTCCAAGCTTTCTCTAAGATACTCCTATCAGAAGCTTGGCTAACTAAAAGCCCATACAATGATTTATGAGGTTCTATAAATAGAAAAGGCTGGTTGACCCTTGACGTTCCCCTTTGTGACTCTTCACCTACCCTCACGACTCTTCACCTACTACATGACTGTTACATTCAACTATCGCCAGTTGGACTTTCACTTTACAAGATGTTACATACAATCTACACATGTACCCATGTGAGACAAAATAGGCTTGAGAAAGCCATGCAAGCTATCACTAACACTCGGAGAGTTGTGGTAAGACCACCTCTTCGACATCCTTTGATGATCGATGGTGGCGAATTGATGCAATGATTGGTCATTCATGATGGTGTCTATGCACTCAATTGTGACATCCCGTTGAAAGAAAACTCTTGCCTTCGTTGCATTCGGGTACACTGATATGGCTCCCTTTTCCAACTCGTTTGATAACATGCACATCATTGTCTTGAGCGTAGTTGGACTAGCAACATACTGATCCATAGTGTCTGTGTCGATCTCTAAGTGCATGCTGGTGACCATATGCATCAAATTGTCGAAATACATGTTCAACTCCAGTCATACTTTCTTCTTGTCTTTGCCTCGATGAGTGTGCCAAATGGGTGGGATCACATGTTTGCACACATTGAAATCCATGCTCCTGAACACCCTTGCATGCGATCGACAACACTTCACCCTGTCTGCTCCATGTAGCTAGTGGGTTTGGTCTATAACCTATATGGGCATAGTTTCATCATTTTTCTCATGTTGTGCCTCCTGCTGTACATTTTCTCGATGCAACTTCTTCTAGACTCATCTATGAAACTCCTGTTCTTCCTTAAGTTGCCACTTTAGCACCTCCAAATCATTCTCCATTGCTCTCTCTGCCTTCGCACGATCCTCTTGTCGCATTGTCACCTCATAGCCTCAATCTCCAAAGCTGATTTCATCACATGTGGATCTGCTTGAGCTAGCAACTTTGTTTTGCATCTGCACTGTCAACAACCTTCCTCTTGGATTTGTCGCATGTAGCTGTGATACCTTTCGTTGCTGCTAATGGTGCTACTCGTTGTGATGCCACTTCCATTTCATCTTGATATCCTTGTCCATGAACAACTTGATGTCTTCATAGATAGGCAAGTTCGTAGACACTTGATCAACTACATCCTCAGTTGCTCAACGACATATTTGACTTTGCTCTCCTGGAAGACACTATACTTGTGCTACTGAGAGACAGAAAAACACCTGTGATACATGGAGACATAGCAACACTCATGGAAAGCAATATGTTAGTTGAAAACCAAAACAAACTAGAGGACTGGCATGCAACATACCTGTGTGACTATTTGTGAAGATTGTGCAATTTTCACCGAGAGGCTGGGAGAATGACTACCAAAACTATGCAAGGCACAACTCGCATTATGGGGAGACTAAATGACTACAAGAACTACATAATGCATAGTCTAGCCTGACCTATTGAGGACTGAAGTTGGGCAATACTTAATTTCAGTCAATAGTGACATGCAGACCAACAAACTACATTGCGTAGATTCTGGGGCCAGCAAGGCATTGCCTCCTAGAATTGCGCAATGCAAGCCTTGAGGTTAGTACTGGGCTAGACTTGCACAATTTATGGAGGTAAGGCAGAGCCTTCACTTCCAGAAATGGGAAATGCTAGCCAAGCAAGGCAAGGTCCGGGCCAAGGCAGCCCAGACTCGCCGACGGGCGACTGAAAACATGAGAAGTCTGAATGCATGGTGATACTAAGTGTAAACATTATTCAATGATCATGCATGAAAACAGTAAGTGTAGGATTCAGAAAATAGGAAGGCATGCATTTGTGTGAAGCGAGTCGCCGTAACGATGACCGTTGGTGCAAAAAAAATGGCATGCATGCGACAACAATCAGATGCAAATGAAAAATAAAATGGTGCTTCTACAAGGTGACATGCATCAAAACGATGACAAACACCCATTGAAATTAAGTAGACAACATTTACACAAAGCAAAACACAAAAAGCGACAGAAACGCAGCGCAAGGCATGAGAAGCAGACTTACCATGAAACAACTAAGTTGAAAGTGTCGACGACTCGTGGATGTGGCGTGGGATGTTAGAGCTACAAGATCGATGTGAGGAATGAGCTCTGTATCATCTAATTCATAAGTTTTGATAAGATCGAGGTTATGACACACATGCCACAAATATAAGAAAAAGGGACATTTTGCGAGAGGTTTCTGAAATGATATTTGCATCTAACCTCTAGCTGCTAAAAATAGGTCCCTAAATCTAGGGATATCTTTTGTATGCTAGATTTTGCTATTTCAGGAAAAGAATCCCATGCATGCAAATCAATTTTACTCGGTCTCAAAGGGAACTGGTCAACCTGAAGGTACATGCATCGGTCTGCAAGCCTGGGATGGAAATTTTCACAGTTTTTGGGCTGAGTTGGGTTGGATTTCCCTGAGGGATTGTGCAGTTTCTAGGGTCAGCATCTGTTTGTCTCCCAGAATTGCATAATTTCCAGGCTAAGTTGAAGTACTAGACTAGATTGCGCAATTTCTGGGCTGAGCTATAGTACCAGACCATATTGCGCAGTTTTCTCGGGGAAGCCCATCTTACTATTCTGCACAATTTTGGAGCTCAGTGGTTTGCCCAACAATTTTGTGAAATTTATGGGCTGATAAGAGTTGGCTGCCTGTCAAGCATTGCGTAATTTCTGGGCTAAGCAGGTCACTGCCTCCTATAATTGCACAATTTTTGGGCTGAGGCAGAGTGCCGAGTTAGATTGTGCAGTTTTCTGAAGGAGGACTTCCTGACTATTATGCGCAATTCGGGAGTCCAATAGGCTGTCCAACTGATTTGTGCAATTTATGGAGGGAACGTTGGTTCCCCTCTAGAATTATGCAATTTTCTGGTGGAGTATCTCAACCAACAAATAGTTTAAGTTTGGAATGTCAGCCTGCTAGAGGGAGACAAACAAGATGACATGTACAAGCCGGCATGCCACTGAAACTCAGCTGAAGCCTAAGTACTTGACAGCGCAAGACATGGTGCTAAATATAGTTGGTAGGGAGGCTCCAAAATGACGCTAAGGCAAAATTTTGGAGGGTGGTTGTAGCCGCTACAACAATGCCGAAATGGCTAAGTCATAAGCATAAGTCTTTTAACAAAGGAGATACAAATTTTAGATTCAAAAGATTAAAACTTACCTTAATGTAGGTGAGTAGAAGAAAACTTAGTGGTTCTTGTTAATAGGCTAAACTAATTCTCAAATGAAAAATACAAGGAGTTCACTTGAATTGAGACTGTGTGTAATTGATTTTTTTGCAAACTTATTAATTGCACACTAAAATCTTGAACTTCTTGTAAAAAAGGGAGTTTTTTTAATTAATCTCCTTTCTTGTTATGATTAACATTTAAATAACTCATGGTTAACTTAATTTTATTATAATTAACAAATATTAGATATCGAGGCCTTATATGATGTATGAATGCTTTATCAAAGGAAAACCCTGATAGCCTGATGCTCAGGATCTTGAGTCACGCCAGATCCACATCATCTCTAGTGGTGTGGAGGTTCAACATAGTTGACACATGGAAGGTACAAATGAACATTTGGCTTGTGAGCACATGCATAAATGAGTGATGCGTGTCTAATACCATGTCATCACAATGCCATATGGCAATGCTTGGTTGATTGCAAAATGTTGACATGGTGATCTCAGCTAGCTAGTGACATGGCATATCGGATTGGAAGCCTAGGAAACTGAGATTATTTGTGCTTTGAGAAATTACCCGATATCTGATAATTGAGATATTAGGTTATCTGGCTTCCAGTATATTAGGCAATTAGGCCATTGGGAATTTTCAGGCTATTAGGTTATCGGGCTCCTAGGCTATTTGACTCTCAAGGCATTAGGCTCTTGTACCATCATGCTCTTGGGAGAATTGAGCAATCAACATATTTTGACTTCGACACCTAATACTTGATAAACAATGACAAGAAATGTTAACTTGAATTTATGTTTGGGTGATCTCAACTAATGGATACTTAGGTTTCGGGCATCATGTGATAGTTTTAACAAACTTTCTAAATAAAAGCATATGGGTCAAGGTCTTGATAAGGAATGCACCCTATGTTTTTCGGCTAAATATTTTATTAATTTCCTAGTGAAACTAAGACTCCAATGAGGTAGATAGAATAAAAATGGGTGAAACTCACACTTAGTTAACAAAAATCGAAATAAATAAAGAAATAAAGAAATAAATAGAAGTAGCACATGGCCTTAGAAATTTCAAATATAATCATGATTTTTTTAAGTACCTGATTGAAGAGATTTAATAAATTCACTTTTGGTACTCATAACTTTAAACATCATTCTTTGTAAGAGTAAAACTAATGGAGTTTAATTTATTTATGATAAATACCAGGGAATTTAGTTATGAATACAACTAGAAGGAAAAAGTTTTATACAAAAATATTTATGTGGAATCAATTCAAATCATCTTTCTTTAAACCTGACATTGCTTTGTTGCCAACGAGTGCCCATATCCCCAGAAAAGTTACCTTAATATCATGCATGTATTGACCCATTTCTAGTGAGCATTCATATCCCCGATATGTTTATATACACTTTCCACACTTTTTGTTCTTTTCAAATTTAGATGTCTTTTATTTAAAATCACCCTTTAAATTTAAATATATTTTCAATTTATTTTGCAATTGAGTGAATAGAAAGTGCAGTGATATGAAGGATATTATGATTTTATGCATTATCAAAACACATAAAGGTCTTGTTACATTCATTTGTAAGTCCTAGCAACCATTATTATTAATGTGAAAAGTGTGGGATCTCATGGAGAATGCTCTTTTAAGTATATTCCTTCCATATGAATTCTATACAAAAATATATCAAAAATAAAAGTTTTATGTATCATAACCACATGCTAATTTCTCTTTTGGATCATAATAATTGTTGCAATTAACCAGTGAATTCCCATGGGTAGTTTTATGGCAGAAATAAATTCTTAGGGTGTGAAACTAGTAGTATAATGATGACTAACAACTCATAATTAGAGAAATAAAATTTATCAACAAAAAATAAAAAATGAAATAAATTTTGTAGTCTATATGTATATTTATCAAAAATATATCTTAAGTATTTGTTAGTTTATGGAGAAGATTTCTTTCTCCCCAACCAATGATTGTAAAGTGTATGTTGAAGGGCAAACCTTTTGAGAAATCTGAAATAGACCAAGCCACAATTTTTGAAATTTGATATGTTTTCCTTTTTCTTCATGGCCTTGTCCTATTTCCAAACTAAATCACGAATTTCAAAATTCTTACTGCAAATTGAAAGGCTTAGATGGCACACCTTTTACCCTCCAAGTATATACTGGGGTTTCAATTTCTATGAAATTAAACATTCATTTTAATTTTTATAACCATGTCATTTCGCTGTCAAGTTTAATTCCATGTTTTTATCTCTAATATAGGTATGGATTCAAGGGGGTGCATTTGCAACATACCTTTTCATATTTGGAATTTTTTCATCGGAAATCAAGATTAAATCAACTCGCTTCTCTTCTTTACATGTCAGTGGTATCACTTAACCAACTGCCTCTCATCTATATGCCTGAGAAGTATTGGTCAATTTATCTTGAACACAATCCCATTATCTCCCTCAAGGGATTATATGATTAATTAAATTATACACTATTTCTATATGCCTGAGAAGTATTGGTCAATTTATCTTGAACACAATCCCATTATCTCCCTCAAGGGATTATATGATTAATTAAATTATACACTATTTAATCCATGTATAATATATATATGACTGAGGGTCTGTTTACTTATTTAGTTTTGAATTGACCAAGTCCTTACAAACCTTGTGCTTGTATAAATATTTCTCTTCTAATTGTTAGTTTAATATTCAATCACCACATCTCTATTTTCTCAGCACAAAATTGTATACTTTGCTGCCTTTGCAACGTGTGCATAATAACTCATAGTTTAATGTTATAATTTTACGGATCTCATTCCATTGTACTCCACTGTTAATTATATACTTTTCAATATTACTCTAATCATAGCTTTCTTTTGCACTTACTTGTGGCATTGTCAGTAATTGACCAATGAATGTAATTTTAATTCTATATATGAAAACCATGCCCAAATTGTGTCTTTCTCTTTTAATTTATTTTCTTCAAATATAAATCCCTTGTTTCATTATTTAATAGAAGTTAAGGACTGTCTTATCCTCAATTTGTATTGACTTAATCTTACTTTTCTGAAATTATTTTAATACATATCCCAAGGTACAGGCACACACAATCTATCACTATAATTTGGAGCAACTGCACTAAGAAAGTAAATTTTTATCAATACATGTAAAGTAAATTTTTATCAATACATGTACCACCTACATTGAATCCACACCCTAATGTATTTAGTAATATTTTTCTTATGATGTTATATTTTGATGTTTGTCTCAACTATTCTCTATACTCTTTTGTTATAGTATAATTACCTGTAAGGATTTATACTTTATGGAGGTAATTTGCATGCACCTTGTCTTTTTGCAAAATCATATGTATAACCTCGTCTTTTTACAAAATCATATATATATATACACACTTTAACTAACTGTACATCTTATAGAAGCTCTATCAAAGTGTCTTTTCTAATGTAGTTATTCTGAGAATAATTTCTCTATTAGTATAAGAAAACTTAGTATACCTTCTCACTGCTAAATCAAGAGTCCTAACCAAAATCACAAATAGATTTAACACTAATGGTATATAAGTTTACTATATCTATTCCATGTTTCCTTATCTGACTTAATTTACCTTGCTCCTTATAGGAATATTTACAGCCATTCCCATTCCAACCAACTCTCATACAAGGAGTCTTAAATTTATACTTTTGATGTATGCATTAACAATAAATTTTATTCTTATACTTTTGATATTAAACACTCCAAAATAGAGTTGTTGGGGTTCTCTGTTTCTGTGAATTAAATTAGGCTTCCTACTATATATCAAAGTTCACCTTTGGAAGTTAAGCATACACTCTCAGGCCTATACTATAACTTAATCAATTAAATTAGCACGAGTTTAATATTCAACCTACAATAAGTATATTATTATACATAAATAGTTTGGTTCGTAGTGGTTTATTCTATCCATTTGTTATAGTTAATTCATTGTATCATTCTACAACTTCAAAAGAACTCATAAACAATAAATAACACCAATGAATATATATCTCAGCATGTAAATGGTAAAATCAAAGTCATCTGACCGTAACCAACCTCTAGGAAATATTTAGAGAGAGAGCATATTCCTCCCATCTAACGAATTGCAACTAACAATTCCCCCCAAGCTCAAACTTCTTACATCTAGAAATAAACAACCCTATTTGTATTCCTTAGTGGTTTACTTATAGTTCTTCCCAACATATTTTTCCTTAGCAGAGTCCTACATTTAGGGTTTGTACCCCTTAATTACTTAGGCTTCTTATTTTAAATAAGAAAATATATTTATTTTTCTTTAAAGAACACCTTTGTCTCCTACTGTTCTTATGGTTTTGTTTTTACCCAACTTAGTAATTCTCTCTAGCTAAGTATTTAGTGTATTCTTTCTCTCCCATTATGCTATTCTTAAATTGGTATTTTTGTCCTCGGAGTTTTAGGAGAATATTTGGGAAGGTCCACTAAAAGTGCCTCATCTCAGAGTAATTTTATTCGGTTTAAATTTGATGTATACATGTTCTCTCAGTATGTACTCCTTGTGCATTACCTTCTGATTTGCATAAGTATTCTTCCTATTCTACATAGTCTTAAAAGTTTTTGTCGTCCCTTTTAGAAATTATGCCATATCTTGCAAAGGATCAGGTCCTAGAATCGGCCTATTTTTTGAATGATTCCAACTTGAAGGAGTGTGGAATTTCCACCCACACAAAGCTTCAAATGGGCTCATTTTAATAAACACCTAATAGTTATTATTATAAGAAAAATATTCCAGATGTAAATAATCTTCCCAGATGGTGGGATGATCAATAACGTACATCACAACACATCTTCCAGTGTCTTATTTGTTCTTTTTGTCTGACCATCTATTTGAGAATTGTAGGTTGTACTAAATTTCATATGCATACCGATTCATCCAAATAGTGTCTTCCATAAATTAGAAGTAAATTTAGCATTCATGTTTGATATAATTGTTTTTGGTATCCCATGTAACTGAAAAATATCCTTCATAAAAATTTATGCACTTTTTCCATCTTTGTTTGTGGAGTGGTCACATATAAAGTGGGACATATTACTTAACTTGTCCACTAACACCATAATTAAATCATGTTTCTTCCTAGTTTTGATAGATCTGTGATAAAATCTAAGGAAATGACTTCCCCCACTTTGGAATCAGTAAAGGGTTTAGTTGTCCAACTGGGTGTCGATGTTCCACCTTAGCCTACTAACATTCTAAACACTTGGAAACATATTCATCTACCTCCCACTTCATGCTTGGCCAATAAAATTCCTTTCCTAAAGTTGTGATCATCTTCAAATATCTGTTAAAAATTGAAGCAAGAAATTCTCAATTTGATTTGCCTTGATTAAATTGAGAAAATTTGAATTTCCACATCAGCAGACAACTTGGATGATGTTAGCTTATGTGACATGGATTGTGTCACATGTCTTACTAAGTAAGTTTGAATTGGAGGAGTTAGAGTTCAGTTCTACATGTGTGATTTCCAATTTGTAGCACTCCAGGTGAGTTATCTCAAGTTATTTTAAGTTAAATTAGTTTCAACTTTCGGAGGAACTAATGGAAGGTCAATTAAGTAGTGGTACTTCATTAAATCACAATGACCATTCAGTTAACTGATCATTCAACCAAAAAATGCTAATGCATGTAGAGAATTCAAGTTACCCAGTTGAGGTGGAGATTCCAAGGAAGTGTAACATCAATTGTAGACTAGGGCAGTGTAACATCAATTGTAGACTAGACTTGAGTGTACAAGTGTTGCATGTAGTCAGATGATCAACCTAAAGAAATTACACAATTCAAATGAGCTAATTTCCTAAATAATAAGGGCTAATTCCTCAGGTAACAGTTCAAGGAAATGGGAGCTCAAGCCAAGGAAAATTTTGACTACGTATGGGTTAGAGGCCTTCAGTGGGCAGAGAGATAGGTTGTGCGCTTGTAGGGTGAGCTCAATTGAGCAAAGAAATTGTAATACATCTTTACTCAATTGATTAATACAAGTAGGTTTTGGGGTTTTTAGCATATTTCTTTCCCCAGATAAAAATACGTGTTGCATGCGTGTTATTTCTTCTTTCATGTCTAAGATTTTTATTCTAAATTGTGAATTAATGTCTATAGGGTAGTAGTGTAGGTTTGTGTCTTGTGATTTTGATTAAAAATTCATGAGAAATTGCAAATATACAACCTAATTTCTACATTGTATCAGAGCAGGATTCACATTAGAGTAGGAAATTCGAAGTTGTTTCTCAGAGGTTCGAATTTGATGATCAATGTAGTGGGATGTCTTCATAGCTGAGAAGATGGCATTCAATCGACTAAGGCTAGAGTATAACTTTGAAGGAACCTCTAATTTTATTGCATGGAAGGACCGCATGAAGGCAATAATGGATGACAATGGATTTCTAGAATACATCAAGACATATATTGCAAAACCTCAATCATCTGATGCCCAAAACTCTGCTTAGTGGAAGAAGGATGTAGCGAAGGTGAGGAGAATAATCTTGGAGGGAGTACGAGATTATATTGTCTGGAATATCCATGGAAAAGAAAATATGTTCGTGATGTGGAAATAATTGAGAGAATTGTTTGAGAATAGAAGTGACCACAGGAAGCTGACACTCAAGGATAAACTTTGAAGTATCAAGATGTAGAAGAATGACACAATTCTACAATATCTAAGAAATTTTACATAATTTCAGGATGAACTTGGTAGAGTCATTGTTAATATTTCTCAAGATGACTTGGTAACCTTAACCCTTATGGGCCTTCCCAAGAGATGGCATACTTATCAAGGTTCGGTAAATGGGAGGGGGAAAGTACTAAGTTGGGAGCGCTTATGTTCTGACTTGGTACTGAAGGAAATAAGGCAGAATACCAAAGATGGGACTTCATCCAAGGGCAAGGATGAAGAAAAATTTGCATTGGATAGAAAGGAAAAGAAGGGAAAAGGGAATAAATTCCAATCCAAACCAAAATCCAGTCAAGGGGGACAGAATAAATACTTGTCAAAATTAAATGCTTCCATTGTCATGAATTTGGGCACTATGCCATGAAGTGTCCACACAAGAATGCAAGCAAGAAGACCTTAGGAGGAGTAGTAGCTGAAGCTTTAGATTCAAACTTGGAGCTTGAAGTTACCCTTATTGCATGCATGTCTAGCATAGTGATGGGGAGTGTGTGGTACTTGAACTCAAGTGCATCATTCCACAAGACGAGAAATATAATTTTTTTTCAGTACCTTGAGGAGAAATATTTGCAGATGTATATCAACATGGTGGGTGAAAAAGGGTATAGCATGACTGGAATTGGTACAGTCAACTTTCATAGAGAATCAGCCCCCCCTCCCTAGGCTCAAGGATGTCATGTTCATTCTGGGCCTAAAGAAAAATATCGCTTTTGTTGCAGTTTTGTAAGACCATGGTTATGACATGATCTTTAGCAAAGGAAAGGAATTCCTTAGACACATAGCCACAGGATAGGTGAAGAAGATCGGGTTTCATGTGAAGAACCTGTATAAGCATGATGAAGATAACTGTGTTGCATTGAGCAAAAATGTGGATAAGATGTAGAGCGCGATGTTGGTGAACTTTGGCATATAAGACTTAGCCATTTGCATCATGGCATTTTTAAGATCATGCAACAGATAACCACATGCCTCCCCAAAGGAGAACTTGAGCAAAAAGAATGTATGCAAATGATGTACCTTGGGGAAGTACATAAAATCCACTTTCCATGATTGGGACAGTAAATCACATGCAATCCTTGAAAGGATACAGTCTTATTTCTGTAGACCTTTCTCAATAGGCTCCACTGCTAGGCACATATATGTTTTCATTTTTATTGATGAATTCTCATGGAAGTGTTGGATCTTTTTTATGTAGAAGAAGGATGAGACATTCTCCATGTTCATAGAATTAAAGGCACTCGTTGAGATAGAAACGGGTAACAAGGTGAAGGCTTGTAGGAGCGATAATGGAGGTGAGTATGTGTCAAATGAATTTAAAAATTTATGTGTAAAAGAAGGCATTCGATGAGATTTGACCACACCCCACAAACCCATAGTAGAATGGGGTGGCAGAGCGAAAGAACCATAGCATTATGGTAGAAGCAAGGGTGATATTGCATGATCAAGGCTTACCTTTGCATTTTTGGGCCAAGGAATACAACACAATATTCTATTTGCAAAACCAGATTCCTCATCGGATTCTTGGCATGATTACACCAGAGGGGGCTTTCTTAGGGAGAAAGTCAGATGTTTTTCACTTCAACATTTCTGGAGCCTTTTTTTATTTCCATGTCTCCAAAGAATCAAGGAAGAAGCTAGAGTAGACAACATAATTGGGGGTATTTGTGGGTTACATAGAAACTCCTCAAAACTACCATGCGTAATTTCCATCCCTCTGAATGACAGTTGTGTGAAGGGATGTAAAATTTAACGAAGATAAATCCATGTGATTCTCTCTTGAGAGGGAGCTTCAGATCCCACTCAAAGAGGAGATTATAGCTTCAAAGGAGGAACCCCAAGAAGTTGTGGAGCAACCACAAGTTGAGGAGCAGAGAGTGGAGACAACTACTCAAGAAAAACCATCTAGAGAAGTCAGGAAAAGGACTATGGAAGCTGAGAGACTTGTGCATCATTCGAGGGAGAATGTGGATGCTCGTTCAAATGAGTGCAGGTAGAGAAGGTCACCAAATCGATACACTAGCGGCATGGCTCTAATGATTGAGCTTATAGAGACTGAGACATCCTCTTTTGAGGAGGTAGTAGATAAACCTGTGTGGGTTGATGCAATGTTCAAGGAATACAAATCCAATGTAAAGAACAATGTTTGGTAAGTGGTCCCAAGGCCAACAAATAAATCAGTTGTAGGTTTGAGATCAGTCTTCAAGGTAAAGCATGAAATATATGGAAGCATAGAAAAGTACAAGGCTAGATTTGTGGCCAAAGGGTACTCTCAAGTTGATGGGATTGACTATGCAGATACCTTTTCTCCTATAGCAAGGTACTCATCCATTAGATTGATTCTTGCTCTGCTTAAACAAATGGGGTGGAATATCCACCAAATGGATTTGGAAATATCATTCCTCAATGGAGTTATTGAGAAGGAGGTGTAAATTGAACAACCAGAAGGCTTCAAGACTTTTCATCGAGAGTCTCATGTGTGTAGACTCAAGCGAGAATTGTACGATCTCAAGAAAGAACCCTGTGATTGGTACATTGGGATCAATAGTTATGTCACGGGTTTAAGCTTCACCAAAATTGAAGTGGATGAAAACCTCTATCATATTTTGGTAGAAGGTAAATTTTTTATTATTGTCTTATATGTTGATGACTTGATTTTAACTGGTGATGAGAAGTTGATTAGATCGTGCAAGAGATTTTGAAATGAAGGACATGGGTCTCATGCACTACTTCCATGGATTGGAAGTATGGCAAGGTGATGGGGAACTATTTGTCTTTCAGGTAAAGTATGCCAATGAGATACTTCGGAGTTTCCGCATGGACAATTGAAAACCCATGGAGACACCTCTAGAAACCAACTGGAGGAAAGAGGATGCCACTTCAAGTGAGGAAGTGGATGATATTATTTACCAGCAGTTGGTGGGTTCACTAATGTACCTTCTGAATACACGACCAGATATGTGCTATGTAGTTAACTAGCTGAGCCAAGCTATGGTTAATCCAACCAAATTATTTTGGAGGGAAACTATGCATGTTCTATGGTACCTCAGAGGAACTACCCAGTTTAGACTATGGTACACATAGACAAAGGGAGTAAAGTTTCGTGGCTTCATAGATGCAGATTTGGTGGGGAGTCCATCAAACTGAAAGAGTACATCAAGTGGAATTTTCAGTGTTGGGTCGATAGTGGTTTCTTGGTACAACATGAAGAAAATATTTGTAGCACTAAGCTTGGTAGAAGCAGAATACATGGCTTCTAGTCATGAAGCATGTGAGGTGATCTGGATGAGAAAGATACTTGTTGGATTATTTGGCCAGATGATGGATACACCTGTGATCTATTGTGATAATCAGAGTTGCATCAAGCTCTCTGAAAATCATTTTTTTACGGTCAATCGAAGCATATAGATATCGGTATCACCATTTACGGGACTTTGTACAAAGGCAGATAATTTTGTTCAATACATTTTGACATAGGAACAAGATGCTGATACTTTGACAAAGGCCTTGTCAAGAGGGAAGTTCGAGTTCCATAGGTGCAAGATAGGGGTAGTTGATAATCCCTTTCTTGCTAAGAGGGAGTGTTGGAAATTGTAGCAAGAAATTGTCAATTTGACTTTTTCCTTGATTAAATGAAGAAAATTCAAATTTCCACATCAACAGACAACTTGGATGATGTTAAGTTGTGTGACATGTTTTGTTTCACCTAGTTTAATCAGAAAATTCAAGTTGGAGGAGTTAGAGTTCAATTCTATATGTGTGATTACTAATTTGTAGCAATCAAGGTCAATTATCTCAAGTTGTTTTCAATTAAAATAGTTCCAACTTTTGGATGAACTAATGGAAGGTCAGTTAAGAAGTGGGACTTTAGTTAAACTCAGTGATCATCCAGTTCACTAATCAATCAACACAAAATAGCTAGTGCATGCAAAGAATTCAACTTACCCAGTTGAAGTGGATATTCCAAGGCAATGTAACATCAGTTGTAGACTAGCCTTGAGTGTACATGTGTTTCATGCAGTCAGATGATCAACCTAAAGGAATTATGCACCTCAATTGAGGGAAATTCCTAAATAATAGGGGTTATTTCTTGAAGGAAAATCTCAAGGAAATAAGAGCTCAATCCAAGGAAAAATTTGACTAAGTCTGGGTCAGAGGCCTTCAATGAGCAGAGAGATAGGTTGTGCAGTTGCATGGTGAGCTCAGTTGAGCAAAGAAATTGTAATACATCTATATTAATTTGATTAATGCAAGAAGACATTGGGGCTTTTAGCAAATTTCTTTCCCTAGATAAAAAAACTTAATGCATGTGTGTTATTTCTTCTTTCATGTCTGAGATTTTTGTTTGAAATTGTGAAATAATGGTTACAGAGAAGTAGTGTAGGTTTTTGTCTTCTGATTTTGATTAAAACTCCATGATCAATTGAAAATATACAACCTAATTTCTACAATATCTGAGGTGACCCAAAAAGGGTTTTCGATGACGTTCATTCAAAATTATTTGTTTTGGGGTAGACTCATTTGGAACATATATTATGCTCCTCGAGGTTAACAATCCCTCTTGGTTTTTTGCATAATCAGGAAGCTTTGCATGGTGTGCTTTCTTCTACAACTACTCATAAACTTCTTCTAATGTTGTTCCCCTTATCTATTATGAAAAATATGTCTTTTCACTACTGGCAACAATTTCAGCTATTTGATTTTCATTTGTACTCAGAGCATCTGGTACTTTATTCTCCTTCCCTTTTATGTGCTTGATGTCAAATTCAAATTCACTCAAAAAGGCCATATACCTTTCCTTCCTAGAATTAAAATATAGCACCAAAATGGAGAACCATAAAAACAAATAAAAAACCAAAATAGCACCAAAATGTTATATCTTTATTACTATAAAAATGTCACTTTCCTCTTTCAGGGAGAAATTCCAATAGAGAAAATCCCGAACTACAAGTAACTTCACAAGCCTTATTTTACATTTCTTGATCCTCATCTTTAGAGAGAGAAATTTTTAACTTAAAATGGTAAGAGTTGCTATAAATATTAAATTTGAATTGCTTGAAAATATCATAACTTTAGTGATAAATTAATTTTTATAAAAATAACATTTTTTAAGTTATATTAAATCTAAATTAATTATAAAAATGTTAAATTTTTTAAATTTAACAATAGATTAAATTTTATAAACCAATATAGATCCATCTTAACAATAGATCTACCAAGTGTTAAGAGGGATCGAATCTCATTCTATGAAAATCTATTTTTAGAATGTAAAACTTGAAAAAAGATGTACGTGTCAAAAGATTTAATCTCTTTTAGTGATTGATATATCTATGATTAAAAAGGATCTATAGTACCGGTATTCGATATCTCTATATAGATAAACCATATTGTAATTTTTCATTGGTTAAAATGTATTTTTGAATAATTTATTTTTTTTCCCTTGGAAAAAAGTTGTAATTTCTATTAATATATAAGAAATTACATTTTGTAGATGCTAAAGCATATGCAGATGGAGGCAGAGTTGCCTATCGAGTTCAAAAATAGACAAAAAAGTTCAATTATGTATCTCCACGGAGGGAGTCTTGGTAACAGTTCATATTGTTGTTGTGCCAGTTCTCTTATAGAGTGATAAACTAAAACAAAATTTGAATTTTGTCTCTTCTCAGAGAGAGAATCTAAGTATCAAAAACGGTACCATATGTCTTGTGTAGTTCATCAACTGTAGAAAATATAAATAACATAATATATACAAAGTTAAGCAAAATAAAGGGCCTATAGCCCATTTTCTCTGAGTTCCAAAAATGGTTTGCGATAATGCTGGTGGAAAGTCCCATCAACCTCTTCCCGTATCAGCCAGTCCTCGCTTTGTCTAAGCGCTGCCTCTTTGGAAAGGTAGTCTGCCCCCAAATTTTTCTCCTTGTAAATGTGGCGATAGGCAAATGAGTCAAAAGTAGCTATCAATTTGTGAGCCTCTTCTAATATATTCCTCAATGAATATGCATTGCAATGAGATGATCTATTTAACCAGCTGCAAACGATTTTTGAATCACCAAATAGTTGAAGATGTCTGCAATGCTTTTCTAATGCAAAATGCATGAAATGTTTTGTAGTGCATAGTTCAGCATAATTGTTTGTTCCCCTACCTAATCTCATTTGAATTTTGAAACAATGAGTTTCATTTAGATAAAGTATGGCACCACCACCACATCCCGCCTCTTGAGCATAACCATCAAAGTATGTCCACAGTAATGATTTGTGAATTATTTCAGGCTTAATAATATGGGGAGGGGTATTGGAATCCTCCTCAGGTAGTAGATCGAAATCTGTAATAGTTTTGATCATGATAGTGGGCCAATGGGGTATCTTTTGGTTAAATATAGATTGATTTCTTGCAATCCATAGTGACCAGCAAATGAGAAGAGGCATGTTCCTAGATTTTCCATTTTGGTTTTCACACCATATGATTCAGGCATCCATAATGTTGCGGCCATGCCAATTATTTAAGCCTGGATAGTGAGCTATAGTGGTGTTCCAATGCTCCTTGGTGATGGGGCAGTTTAGGAAGAGATGTTCAGTACTCTCCTCATTATTGTGACATAATTGACACCAGAAAGGGCCATGGAAAGATCTTTTCATCAAATTAAGACCCGTTGGAATCCTCTCAAACAAAATATTCCACATAAGTAAACGGGATCGAGGAGTAGCTTTGAGCTTCCAGAGTAATTTCCATGTCGGGTTGATATCTTGGGGTTTGAATGGATCCATCAATCTAATATAACCCTCCTTGGGAGAGTATGATCCGTGTTTGGCAAAAGCCCATATAATCTCATCCATGCCTTCTATTAGCCGGATATGAGCCTTTGTAAGAGCTTCAGTGTAGTCATGCCAATCTTGGTGCCATTGTAAAGGAATTTCCAGATCGTGTGTTGATTTCTAGGCTTGTTGTAGTAAGGTGGAGTAATTGTAGTCTCCAATATGCCTGATGTGAGTAATATCCCTGCTATGTAAGTACCATAACAACTCTTTGGGCAGCTTGTGTGCATTACCACAACCAATCCATGGGTCCATGCCAAGACAGACAACGTTGCCCTCCTAGATTCTCTAAGTTATACCCTCCCAGATGAGTTGAATAGCATTGATAATTGCATTCCATATATTAGATGCATTGTTGTTTACTCTGTGCCGCTGTCTGAACCAATCCATCAGATATATAGGCCAGATATATTTTGCTTGTGCAACACAGGTCCAGACGCTATTTGTAGTGATAAGTTGCCAGCTGAGCTTAGCCGCCAAAGCTTTGGAGAATAACTCTATCCTTTGAACTCCCCATCCTCCCCATTTCTTAGGCTTTGCTATCATCTCCCATTTGACCCAAGTGAATAACTTGCCTGGCTAGTTGCCTTTCCATAGAAATCTGCAGCATAACTTTTGGATTTTTCTTAGTATACCCTTTGGTATCCAGGCAAGGGTCATCCAAAA
>Ga0115851_100295_pt1 | contig 20412 bp, 17 predicted proteins | sample InSIn2gowninarea_FD_83865 | JGI IMG/M metagenome (GOLD analysis project Ga0115851, IMG submission 83865)
TATTTGTAAATAATGTAAATAGTAACTAATGGAGAATATGAAAATGAAGAGACAGTGGGAGGTGAAGCCCAAGTGTCTCTCCCTCATTGTATATATCCATAAGAAATCTTAATGAAGGAACACAATTCATTTTGAGGAGCTAGATCCTGGCCTAACATGGTATCAGAGCCAACTCCATTTTAGCTTTTCTGCCCTTGTAATTCCCTTCTATTCTACCTATTTTTGAGAACTGACACCTCTGCCATATCATTGATTCCTATGCTCTTTGTCCTCTGCGTGTTTTATAATCTGGTGTACATCCACATAATTTTTCAACGCTGCCTCACTTGCGTATTTCTTCCAGTCATCCTGCACCGGTTTCACCTACATTTGAGCTAATGTCATGCCACCATTGGTATCCTATACTCCATTGCAATTGATGTATGCTTCGCTCTAATCACTCCAAACACTCCACAGTCCACCGCTCCGGTTCAAAGTCCTGCATTTGGCTCCAAACAAAATTCATTTTGAGGAGTTACCTCATGGCCTAACATGCAGTGTCCCCGACATTGCACCATACCTCACACTGCTCCTTTGCACAATTTATACTACTCCAAACCCGACTATGCTCTGTTGCCTCTCCACCGGACTTGACTCCATGTTACATAATCCACTACTCCAAATGCTGCCTGCCCATTGTGGTATACCCATCACCAATATCACTACGTACCACTTTGACCCCTCTCCATAGTTGCAATTGTTGAACACTTCCTTCTACATATTTTTTTAACGCTGCTCCTACCATCGACCGAAATGTTCACCATTTCTGCAGTCTCCCTGGAAGATCACACACTTGGCACAGAGGAAGAGTGTAAATCTTATCAGGTGTTACACAGCATTCTGTGACTGTCCATGTACTCCCTGTTCCATGATCCTGGAGGACCTTTATAGTGAACCCTACATTCTTCCCCTTCATGAAGAAACTCCCATTGTGTCCCTCTTCATGAGCAGAACAATTCCCTTTTGCATCATTTCCCAATTTTTTTTTGTTTTTCCTAGTTTACAAGACCGACGCTAATGACTAGTGTCCTCCTTGCACCGATATGTAGGGATGAACATTGTCCCTAGTGCCACCCAGAGTGACTGAGCCTTGTTCCAGTTGCTTCGATCCTCTTTTGGAAAGTTTTTTTAAATAAGGAGTTGAAGCTTCCATCTCTAGAAGCTTCGTAATGGAAGTCTGGTAAATGGTTGGGTCAGATGGAGTCGAAGATGTTAGTTTGGGCTCCTTTCCCCTATTAGGATGGAACTAACTCAAGAGATAAGACTTTATCCCATGAGAAGAGGAACCATCTCCCATCCATTCATGCTTTATAAACCTCCCTTTTTCCCAAGCACAAACTAGTGTTAATGTTGGTGTGCTATTGCTAATTAAGTTTGGAATAATCAACAAGTTATTCATAGTTGTAGCTCTCTAGTTGTGTGTGAGGGAGGAGAGTGAATTTGGTTTAATGTGAAGACTAAAGGGAAGATCCTTACAACTATCATTGTTTAGGCCACCATGGAATGCTAACGGAAGTGTGTGGGAACTTGGTTTTATTGGAGGAGAACAACAATGTCAAGACAACGGTTGTAATCTCTTCTTGATTTAATATATATGCAACTATCGATTGATTTCCTACATAATACATCATCTCACATGTTTATGGCTTAATTCTTATTGACTCGTTAAGTAGGTTGAATTACAATTTGTATATTATCATAGTTTTTATTTGCCGTTGTTTACTTGTTTTAGGTATTCGTAGAAGGAAACGGGAGATCGCTAGAGCAAGCAAGCAAGGTCATCACCAAACGGGATAAGTGTACTAAGAGGTAGGCCCTCTTAATTGGCTCTAAACTAAGAAAATCTTCCATAGAATTTCTTGTTTGTGGCTAGACCCGCTATTGGGCTAGAGGAATTGTTTGTGTCTGCACTAAGAATTTTACTTCACCACATCGGGACCTGGCGCAATGGAAGCATGGTATCTCCTCCTTGAAGGCTGATATGCTTTTAAAATTTGATGAAGCTTTTGGTTGGCACACATATGAAGTGCGTGAATGTATATGCTTTGGTTTTTCAAGAATGTGGAGTTTGAATGGAGTATGTGGGTATTATGTATGGAGTATATGAATGGTGAGTGCTGTATATATGAGTCTTTTTTTTAAAAGAAGCCATGGTGTATAATAGCTAATAAGCATATATATTTTCTAGGTTGTGGGCATAAATAGTTGGTTGTCACATGAGAATAGGTTGAACAAATTTTTCCATTTGGGAGTTGAGTTGCTCCATATCCTGTGAGGCTAGAAAATTATATGTTACTTGAGTTTTTTATTTGGAAGGGATGTATCTGGGTACTGTATAACATATTTTTCCATTTGCGCTGTCAAGAGTTCATTTTAAAGTTTTTGGTACAAATTTAATTTTATGGATTCCATATTTCCATTAGATCCCCCAAGTAATACCTCTGTAGCTTATATCAAAGTAGATTTTTTATACGAGGAGTGAAATTTCTTATAACATATATGCATCAGGAGTACATTTTTTTTTACAGTACACATATTTAAAATGCATTCATTAATATATATTGTTGGAGTGGTTCTCACTGGCAAGGAGAACTATCCTAAGTGGTCTCGAAAGATCAAATACACTCTCATTTTCAATGAGTAGTGGAAATGAGTCTGTGAAGTTGTAGGAGACAATGCACCTGAAAAGCCCACTTCAGACAAGGAGTTCGCCATTTGGGAAAACAATAACAACAAGGCCTATGCCTTGATTGCAGCGTCTATAAATGAAGAGGTGAGTCACCATATTTCACCATTTTCAAATGCTTTTGAAACCTTACAAAAGTTGAAGGAACTCTATGAATCACACTTTGAACTTGAAGTTGTTCAATTGATGATTAAATTGTTCAGTATTGAATTGAAAAATGACGATCCTCTTGCTTTAGCATCAAAAGTAATATCTATTATGCATGATATCAAAGCCACTGATGTTCAATTAGAAATTCCTCTTATAGCTCTTTTCAAGGCAGTTTATCCCACTTATTCAAATTATCTTGAGTCATTGCAAGCAAATAGAAACCTCAAAGATCTTACCTTTGATTCCCTTGTGAAGAAAGTTACTGAGAGAAAGAAATATTTTGGGAAGAAGCCAACTCCTCAGTCTTCTGACGAAGCTGTGTGTCTTGCACATAGAGAGAAGAATCATGCCCGAGATTCTTCTAGAGGAACAAGTGGTCGAAGAGGAAGAGGAAGAGGAAGAAGAAATTTTAGAGGCAGGGGGGGCAGACACTCTCAAGGAGAAAAGTCTAATCTTCATTGCATACATTGCAATAAATATGGACATGATGCATCTACATGTAAGTTGCCTAGGGAAAAAATTGAGTACGAAAGAAATCAAGCCAAAGGTAAAACCAACGACAAAGAGAAAGGTAAAGAACTTGAATCCGCTCACTATGTTGTGGCACGTTGTAATATTGGAACAATTGAAGACTTGTTTAATGCTTCACTTGCTTCTTGGAAAATGTTTTGTTGCTTGATTCAGGAGAAACTTGCCACATGACTTTTAGAAGAGTTTTTTTGAAGAATTTACTGACAATGTTGATGGTGTAGTATACTTTGTAGACAAATCAAAACTCAAGACATCAAGGCTTGACACAATCAGGATCAAATTACTTGGTATTCCAAACTTTCTTCTGCATGATGTTTTATATCTACCACAACTGAGGAGAAACTTGCTATCCTTGGTCCACATCCACCAGCGAGGACACTCCATTCATATGTTTGATGGCAAGGTTGAGGTCAGAAAAGCATTATATCACTCACTTGTCATGATGGGGATAGAAGAAGAAAGACTTTTGAATCTGCAAGGTACCTCTGCTCATGCACAAAATTTCTCATATAGTTCTCATTATGATGAAGGTGCATTTCCATAAAGTCTTTTATGACATTCTAGATTTGGACACTTGAAATATGACAATGGAAACATTTTCAGAGTCTACGAGTCAAGGATTCCCCTCAGATGGGAATTCGAGCCCTTTTCCTTCCTTTGGAAACACTGGTGCTCCTTATATGGAAACATTGTCCCTCCTTGGGTTAACCATTGGTTTACCTGTCTGGTTATTTTCAACGTCGATGGTCCCGAGTGTCCCAACTCCTGCCCCACCAACTCCTTCATTTGAATCACATCATGTTGATTCTAAGGTTGACCTCTCCCCTCCTTCCCTGTTTCTTCCTCTTCCTCTTCTACTTTGCCTGGTGAAAGTTTGAAATCTAGTAACCAGGAGGCTAAGAAGAAGAAGAAGACAAAGAAGAAGAAGTTAGTTAAGCGAGATGCCAACCATGCGACTGGTACTCCAAATGCACCTCCTATAGAAAAACCTTCTGATCCTCTGCATAAGGTTAGATTCCCTTGCAAGCTATGTAAGGGTGACCATCTCCTTCGAGACTATCTTGGCATTCCCAGAGTCTTAGAGGTATGGTCTCAAAATCTGGATTGATTATCCCCATCAACCTCTGGAGATCATGTCGATGCTGCACCCTCGGTTAGCGATGGTTGAGAAAGGGAAGATTAGATTCCCCTATAGGTTATGTGAAGGAGAGCATCTTCTTCACCTTTGTCCTCTTATGGATAAAGCTTCCAAAGTTTTGGAAAACCTTGCAGCTCCTAAACCCCAACTTCCTGTTGGTTATCAGAGGCTTTCTTCTGACCCTCTCCCAGTTGGTAAAGAGATTGAATTGGATTCATCTCTTGCCCATCCTGCTCTTCCTGAGTGAGACTCTCTTGTGTCTATTCCCATGCAACCATTGGCCAAAAAGAGTGTCCACTTGGCTCCACCTTCAGTTGTTCACTCTGATCCCAAAGAGAGTAGTGATCATATTGCTCATGTTCTTCTCATCTCCTCAGATTCTCATGAATCAAAGAGTGACCCTCCTATCCCAGTTGTTCAGGAGAGTCCTTCTCCTATTCCTACGAAGCATGGAGGAAATCATATGATACTCCCACCAAGTAGTTTTGTCATCTTTTTCGATTGGGGTCCATTGACTGCTTTCCGCCTCCCATCTTATGTGCCTTTCCAGATTACAGTACAAGCCTATTATATGGTAGTACATAGCACTATATTAGATGAAGGTGCATCTGTTAGTATCATGTCTTCTACTACTTGGAAAGCATTGGGTTCCCCACAGCTTGTGCCTGTCACCCAAAATCTGTTGGCTTTCAATGGAGGAACTAGTCAACCCTTAGGGATCCTTCTGAAGTTCCCTATTACTTTGGGAGGAAAGACAGTCTATATAGATGTGGTGGTCGTCCAAAGTCCCTTAGATTTCAATCTTCTCCTTGGACGCGACTATGTTTATGTCATGGGAGCTCTTGTTTCTTCACTTTTCCGTGTGGTTTGTTTTCCGCACATAGGGAGAATTATGACTATTGATAAACTCACATTCATTGGTCACCAGTCATCAGGTGCCTCCTTTGCAACCATGATCCCCTATCGGCTCTTGTTTGCAAACAATACCTTCCCCGCCATAGGTCAATTATGTGGCTACCCATTCCACATCTATTGATGATCACACAGATGGTATAGTACATTATGTACTGCGGGCATTGGAACCCGATCTGTGTATGGTACCAATTGACATGTATTCCTCCTAGAGCATGGTTTTTTCCGTCTAGTGAAGATCTCTTGGGAGCCATGTTCTCGTATGGTTCATGAACATATGTGATGAGGATAGTTCCTGATCTTGTGTCAACCTCGTTAAAAAAATGAAACAAGGAGTCATGAGGATAGTTCCTAGTCTTGTGTCAACCTCGTCAAAAAATGAATCAAGATGTCCAAGCATAGTTCTTTGTCTTGTGTCAAGCTCGTTAAAAAATGAAACAAGTGTCTCGAGGATAGTTCTTTTACTGTGTCAACCTCATTAAAAAATGAAGCAACTCCCTTTTCCAAATCGAGTCTTTGATTAAGATCTCGTAAAATCCCAGTCGAGTCTTTCCAAGATCTCGAAAGTAAACCTTGATTCCATCTACCTAGTTGATTGAAATGAAGCTTGGGGGGGATGTACCTCGATTGAGTCATTATGCTAGGGGAATGCAAACTTATAGCAAAGCATAGTTTTTCATTTCAAGCTTGTGTAAACATGAAATCGAATCCAAGCAGAGTTTTCCATGGTTCAAGCTTGTGTAAAAATGAACCCATGCCCAGTTCACATCTTGTGATTGCCGTTTTTATCAACTAATTTTTGTTAGATGAGCCTTGGTTGTTTCATTCCATTGCCACCATATCTTTGGCCGATCATATGATTTCACTTGGTTGTTTTTCCTTTCTTGAGGGCCGCAATGATGAGTGGTTTTATTAGCCAGCCTCTTGATCATTACATGTTTTGAGCAGTTCCACCTTTGCTGGAACTAGTTGCTACCTTTTTCTAGGATGAGTCACCTTTAAGCTCTTTTCTTGGCTCGTAAAAGTCAAATGAAAAGATCGTCGAGTATTTTTCCCTTTTTTGACTCGTTAAGGAGAATAAAAATGGGGGGTCCAATTTCAAGCTCTTTTCCAACCCTTTAAACATGAAAATATTTCTGAGCTCTTGTGTTTTTGAACTCGTTAACGGATGAGAAATGTTGTGCGCCTAGTATACATTTACCCCTTTTTCGGGTTGGGATGCACTATTTACGAAAAATGTACTCCTTGACTGAAATGGTCAAGTGGTTCTCTCAAGTATCATTTTCTACCTTTTCGGGCTTGAGAGACACAAATGTACGAAAAGGGACCATGTGTAGTTTTCTTTTCTGTCTTTTCCAAACTCTCTAAACATTAAAAAGATACCGAGTTGTACCTTTGTCAGACTCGTTAAAATATTAAACGACATCAGATTCGTCACCATGACGAACATGAGATTCTCCTTCCCAGGGCTCGTTAAAATTACTAGGTCGGATTCATCCGAAGGATGAACTTATAGTGCAAGCATATGCTATCCCCTTCAAGCTTGTGATTAAAAAATAATTGGGTACTTGCCAGGAATGGTGGGGGAAAAAATCTAATCAGTTGTGTCAGCAACTCACTCTTGAACATGACACTTTCTGCTTCATGTCAGGTTGGGATATACTCCTTTTTATCGTTGACCTTCCTGGGTTGGGCCATTTATTTTTGCCTTCCATTTAATCTCTGCCGCATCATCATGACCACTGATCTTATGGATCCAAAGTTGCCAAACTTCTAGTCATGTTTCTGATATGTTCAAGAGTTGTCCTTCTGGAGTTACACTTACCCCTAATTCTATGTATCATCCAAAATCATTTTGCATCCTTTTGTCTCGTGTTGATGATGTGGGATACATTATGGCCTCCTTCGACATGGTCACTTCTTGTTGACTTCATCTCATTATTTGGGAAGTTGACTGAGATACTCCCTTCTAATACCTTAGAGCTTGCATGCCCTAATGGAAAGTTCTTCACACTCGAAGACAAGTCCACATCATTGGCTTTCGATTGAGTGATTTCACGGGTGTTCGACTACAATTCCTTTATTCACATTCCGTGAATTGTGCTGATAGTACCTTGAGGACCATTGTCATTATTGGTGGTTTCTCTCACGCTTGTTAACAATTTACATCATTGGCTGGTAATCAAGCGATTTTCTAGCATGTTTGACGTCAACACATCTATTCACATGTTAGAATCTGTACTTTGGTCGGGTCGTGTTGGAGTGCAAGACCCTGGGTTCAGATTACAAAAATCTAGATTGCAAGGCGATGTGATATGATCATGTTGATATACATGTCTCTCTCAGATGGATGGCTGCGACCATACCATGAGTTGTCATATGTGATCCTTCTCATTATTGGATGCCTGCGACCATACCTTGGTTTCGATATGATCCTCTTTATTGGATGGTTGCACCCATACCTAGATCCATTTGCATGATCATTATCTAGATGGATGTGTCCATACCACGATTCATGTATCATTTGACAGAGTTTTCAGTTATGTATATGTATCTGTACTTGCTTGTAGGTTTTCCGAAGACAAAATCTGGTTCCCCCCACTGATTCATAAAGCATTTCATCCATCACTCTAGTTTGGTCTTCACACCTTAGGGGGCATCTGTTACACAAAATTTTGTCACTGTCCCTATACTCCCTGTTCCATGATCCTGGAGGACCTCTACAGTGAACCCTACATGCTTCCCCTTCATGCAGAAAATCCCTTTGTGTCCTTCTTCATGAGCAGAACAATTCCCTTCTGCATCATTTCCCAAAAATCTTCTGTTTTACTAGTTTAAAAGATCGGTGCTAATGACTAGTGTCCTCGCGTCGATATGTAGGGATTAACACTATCCCTAATGCCGATCAGAGTGACTGAGCCTTGTTCCAGTCACGCCGATCCTCTTCTGGAAAGTTTTTTTAAATAAGGAGCCAAAGCTTCTAGCTCTAGAAGCTTCATAATGGAAGTCTGGTAAATGGTTGGGCCAGATGGAGTCGAGGATGTCAGTTTGGGCTCCTTTCCCCTATTAGGATGGAACTACCTCAAGAGATAAGACCTTCTCCCATGAGAAGAGGAACTATCTCCCATCCATTCATGCTATATAAACCTTCCTTTTTCCCAAGCACAAGCTCGTGTTAATGTTGGTGTGGTAGTGCTAATTAGGTTTGGAATAATCAGCAAGTTATTCATAGTTGTAGCTCTTTAGTTGTGTGTGAGGGAGAAGTGTGAATTTGGTTTAGTGTGAAGACTAAAGGGAAGAGCTTTAAAACTATCATTTTTGAGGCCACCATGGAATGCTAACGGAAGTGTGTGGAAACCTAGTTTTGTCGGAGGAGAACAACAATGTCAAGATAAACGCTTGTAATCTCTTCTTGATTTAATATATATGCAACTATTGATTGATTTCCTACATAATATTTCATCTCATATGTTTATGGCTTAATGCTTCTCAACTTGTTAAGTAGGTTGAATTACAATTTGTCTATTATCACGATTGTTGTTTGATGCTATTTACTTGTTTTAGGTGTTCAAAGAAGGAAACAGGAGATAGCTGGAGAAAGCAAGCAAGGTCATCACCAAATGGGATAAGCGTACTAAGAGTTAGGCCCTCTTGATTGGTTCTAACATAAATAAATCTTCCATAGAATGTCTTGTTTATGGCTAGACCCGTTATCGGGCTAGAGGAATTGTTTGTGTCCGCACTTAAAATTTTACTTCACCACATTGGGACCTGACACAATGGAAGCATGGTATCTCCTCCTTGAAGACTTATATGCTTTTAAAATTTGTTGAAGCTTTTGGTTGGCACACATATGAAGTGCGTGAATGTATATGCTTTGGTTTTTCAAGAACGTGGAGTTTGAATGGAGTATGTGGGTATTATGTATGGAGTATATGAATGGTGAGTGCTGTAAATATGAGTCCTTTTTTTAAAAGAAGCCATGGTGTATAATAGATAATAAGCATATATATTTTCTAGGCCGTGGGCATAAATAGTTGGTTGTCACATGAGAATAGGTTGAACAAAATTTTCCATTTGACAGTTGAGTTGCTCCATATCCTGTGAGGTTGGAAAATTATATGTTACTTGAGTTTTTTATTTGGAAGGGATGTATCTGGGTACTGTATAACATATTTTTCCATTTGGGTTGTCAAGAGTGGCATTTTAAAGTTTTTGATACAAATTTAATTTTATGGATTCCATATTTCCATTGGATCCCCCAAGTAATAGCTTATATCAAAGTATATTTTTTTATATCAGAAGTGAAATTTATTATAGCATATATGCATCAGGAGTAATTTATATATATATATGTATGTATATATATATATATATATATATATATATATATATATATATATATATATATATATATATATATATTTTTTTTTTATATATATATTATAAATATTAATAAATATATATATATTTGGTTTTTTTAACTGGCAAGGACAACTATCCTAAGTGGTCTTGAAAGATCAAACACATTCTCATTTCCAATGAGCTGTGGAAATGAGTCTGTGAAGTTGTAGGAGACAATGCACCTGAAAAGCCCACTTCAGACAAGGAGTTCGCCATTTGGGAAAATAAGAACAACATAGCCTATGCCTTGATTGCAACGTCTATAAATGAAGATGTGAGTCACCATATTTCACCATTTTCAAATGCTTTTGAAGCCTTACAAAAGTTGAAGGAACTCTGTGACTCACACTTTGAACTTGAAGTTGTCCAATTGATGATTAAATCGTTCAGTATTGAATTGAAAAATGGTGATCCTCTTGCTTTAGCATCAAAAGTAAGATATATTATGCATGATATCAAAGCCACTGATGTTCAACTAGAAATTCCTCTTATAGCCCTTTTCAAGGTAGTTTATCCCACTTATTCAAATTATCTTGAGTCATTGCAAGCAAATGGAAACCTTAAATATATTACCTTTGACTCCCTTGTGAAGAAAGTTACTGAGAGAAAGAAATATTTTAGAAATAAGACAACTCCTCAGTATTCTGAAGAAGCTGTGTGTCTTGCACATAGAGAGAAGAATCATGCCTAAGATTTTTCTAGATGAAGAGGTGGTCGAAGAGGAAGAGGAAGAAGAAATTTTAGAGGTAGTAGGGGAAGACACTCTCAAGGAGACAAGTCTGATCTTCATTGCATACGTTGCAATAGAGATGGACACGATGCATCTACATGTAAGTTGCCTTGGGACAAAATTGATCAAGAAAGAAATCAAGCCAAGGTAAAACCAACGACAAAGAGAAAGGTGAAGAACTTGAATCCGATCACTATATTGTGGCACATTGTAAACAATTGAAGACTTATTTAATGCTTCACTTGCTTCTTGGAAAAATGATTGGTTTCTTGATTCAGAAGAAACTTTCCACATGAATTTTAGAAGAGATTTTTTTGAAGAATTTATTGAGAATGTTGATGGTGTAGTATACTTTGTAGACAAATCAAAACTCAAGCCATCAAGGCTTGACACAATCAGGCTCAAATTACTTGGTATTCCAAACTTTCTTCTGCATGATGTTTTTTTATCTCCCACAACTGAGGAGAAACTTGTTATCCTTGGTCCACATCTGCCAACAAGGACACTCCATTCATATGTTTTATGGCAAGGTTGAGGTCAGAATAGCATTAGATCACTCACTTGTCATGACGCGGATAGAAGAAGAGAGAATTCTGAAGCTGCAAGGTACCTTTGCTCATGCACATAATTTCTCATACAGTTCTCATTATGATGAAGGTACATTTCCATCAAGTCTTTAATGACATTCTAGATTTGGACACTTGAACTATGACAACCTTTGCTTATTCAAGAAAAATGGTGTTACTGGTTTGCCTACAATTCCTAGGAAACTTAAGCAATTGATGCTTGTATTCTAGGAAAGCATAGCAAACAATGTTTTCATGATTCATATTCCAGAGCACATAGAAAATTTGAACTCATTCATTCAGATTTATGTGGTCCAATGTCTGTTGCTTCTGTAAATGGAAATAAACATATGATGGCATTTATTAATGACTACACCAAAATGTGTTGGGTTTATTTATTAAAGAACAAGTTGGGTTTATTTATTAAAGAACAAATTTGATGCTTTTCAAACATTCAAGAACTTTCAAACATGGATTAAAAATGATCCACAATCTCATATTGGATTTATTCAAACTAATAATGGAAAATAATACACTTCAAATGAATTTGAAAACTATCTTCGCCAGCATAGGATCAAACATCAAACAACAGTTCCTTATAATCCCCAACAGAACAGGGTAGCTGGAAGAATGAACAGGACAATCTTAAATATGGTATGTTCCATGATGTTTTTCAAGAATGTAAAATTGATGTTTTGGGTTGATGCAGTTCTATGTGATGTGTATGTAAAGAATAGATGTCCATCTATTGCTATTAGAAACAAGACTCCTTATGAAATGTGGTATGGCCACATTCCTTCGGTAAAGAATATCAGGGCCTTTAGTTCCACCTGTTATGCCTTGATACCAAAGGAACAAATAAACAAGCTTGTTGCAAGGAGTCGTAAGTGTATCTTGTTGTGGTATTCAAATACCTCCAAAGCATATCGTATCTATGATGAAGTTAATAAGAAGTTTGTTGTATCTAGAGATGTATTCTTTCTTGAATATTCCAAAGATGACAATGTTATTTAGAGACAACTTGATCGATTGGATAGATTCAGACATGCAAAATAGTTTCAATAATTTGACAATTAGATTCCACAGCTTGAAGGGGGGATTCCTACACTAGATCAATTGAGCAACCTGGGCGATCTCAGAAAGTTCCTCCTTATGAGGTTCGAAAGACAGGAACAAGAAATTCAACCAGGTGAAATGGAGGCGATGTAGATGATTTTGATTCACCTGTTGATATTGATGTTTCATATGATTGTGAATTTAATTTGTCTACAAATCTTGAACCAACTTCCTTCAAAGAATCCGCTTCACATGATGAATGGAAAGAAGCGATGCAAAAGGAATATGATGCCTTGATAAAGAATGACACTTGTAAGATGGTTGATCCTCCATTGGGAACCAAACCAATTGGATGCAAGTGGGTCTACAAGAACAAGTATAAAGTTGATGGCTCACTTGACAAGCACAAAGCCAAGCTTGTGGAAAAAGGTTTTGCACAGAAGGAAGGGGTCGATTATGAGTAGAATTTTTCCCCCACACAAAAAAGGTTTCCATTCGGACACTCTTTGCCTTGACAACTTAGAATGGTTGGAAAGTCCATCAAATGGATGTAAAAAATTCTTTCTTGAATGGAGATATGAAAGAGAATGTTTTTATGTCCCAACCAGAAGGATTTGTTGTGCAGGGCCAATAACACAAAATATGAAAACTTGTGAAATCATTGTATGGACTCAAGCAAGCACCGCGAGCCTGGTATGAAAAGTTAATTGAGCATCTTCTGAAAGTTAACTTTATGATCTTTGTGATGCAAATTTGTTTGTCAAGAAAGTTGGAAAAATGATTGTATATCTTGTGGTATATGTAGATGATCTTTTGATGACAGGGAACAATGAGAGCTACATTGCATCCATAAAGAAGGAATTGAGGAAAGTTTTTGAAATGATTGACTTGGGTATTTCCACTACTATCTTGGTATTGAAGTAACTCAACATCCGAAGTCTATATTCTTCTCTCAAAAGAAGTACATTGGAGATCTGTTGAACAAGTTTGGCATGATTGAGTGCAATCCTTTGAATACTCCAATGGAACAGAACTTGAAGCTCACATCCATTGAAGGAAAATAATTTGAGGATGCAACAAAGTATAGAAAACTTGTAGGAAGTCTCAACTACTTGACTACTACCAGACCAAACATTTAATTTGTTGTTGGAATCCTCTCCAGGTTTATGCAAAAGCCTTGTGAGGGACATTGGTTTGCTGCAAAAAGAGTTCTAAAATACTTGAAGGGAACTCAAGACTTTGGACTCAAGTATATATAGGTGGGCGAATTCAGCTTGATTGGATACTCTGATTCAGACTTCGATGGAGACAAAGAAACTGGGGCATCTACTTCAGGTTATGCTATGAGTCTTGGATCAGGAGCCGTCTCCTGGAGATCACACAAACAATCAGTTCCAGCAGATTCCAAAACAACGACAAAATATGTGGTAGTAACTGAGGCAACAAAAGAAATTGTGTGGCTCAGGAAATTTCAGGAAGGTTTGCAGGTGAAACAAGTGCATTCAACTCCACTCATGATTGATAACACCTCTGCAATAAAGTTGTCAAAGTACCCAAATTTTGATGATCGAATGAAGCACAACAATAAAAAATACCATCTGATTCGACATCATGTTGAGGCCAAGACAATCCATCTACACCATTGTTCCACTAATGAGAAAATTGTAGACATCTTCACCAAAGCGTTTGGAAGAGAAAAGTTCGAAATATTCAGAACGATGCTTGGACTCACCAACATCCCTTCAGATTTGGGGGGGGGGGGGGGGGGGGGGAAAGTGAAAACCTAATAATTGGGGTTGGGGGGAGATGTGTAAATAATGCAAATAGTAAATAATGGAGAATAGGAAAATGAAGAGACAGTGGGAGGTGAAGCTCAAGAGTCTCTTCGTCATTGTATATATCTATGAGCAATCTTAATGAGAGAACACAATTCATTTTGAGGAGTTACCTCCTGGCCTGACAAAATGGAAGCATAACATATATGGCTGGAAAGCTTATTCCAAGAAATTTATAATGTTATATGACACTCCCTTTAACTCGTCATGGTTGAGGAGAAATGATTTTTTGAATATTCACTATACATTCTGCCAGTTGCACAATTCAGTCTAGCCAGTGGACAAGTTGAACCAATATAGACCTTGAATGCACTATAAATAGGCATGATAAGGATAATTTTAGGTCACTCACTCAAGAAAGTTTGGATCTCTTCAAATAAGCAAAGAAAAGGAGTTCTAAGGTTCATACCTCATGAACTAGAAGTGAATATGAGATGATTTGGAGAGATATTATGGGGATCTTTGGGACATTTTTGTAGGGTTTTTGGCTTATTTTGGAAGTATTTTTGGCACAATTTTTGAAGGTTTCTAGTCTTGGTTAGAAGGTTGACTACATACCTATTCACGAGGGATAAATTCTGTACCCTTTGAAGGTCAAATCTCAGATCTGTGTAGAAGGATGATTTCTAGTGTGGAAGGATGAGTTTTAAGCCTATCCCTAGAGTAGTGACCTGTCCTTGTTGAGGTTGAATTTTAGGACCGAATTTATGGCACAAAGAAGGCCTAAATCAAGCCTATTCTGAGGTATAAATCCTTGTGTGTTTGAAGGAATGTTTCAGGTTTGTTTTGAAGATATAACACTGCCCTTTGTTGAGGATGTTGAACCCTATAGAGGAGGCAGAGTTTTAGAGCTTGAGTTTTGTTGATAATGAGAATGAATTCAATGATCATTTGTTGAAGGAAGTACTATTGCTAAGAAGGCTATGTTTAGGAAGCTAAGTGCTTGTGTGAAGGACATAGGAGCACCTGCTAGAAGGGTATAATTTCTTTGACTAATATTGACTCATACAAGCTTTGGTGCTGATAAATCAAGGAATTGGTGCTTCCTTTTAGTTGATGTTGATAAACCAGGGTGTTGGTGCTAATAAATTTAATGTACTCTTTATATATACTAAGAAAATCATTTCGTGGTTTTCACGTAAAAAATATGTGTTATTAATATTTATGTGCTTTACATTTACACGTTTTTGAAGTTAAAATTGTTAATATGGATTCACCCCCCCTCTAAGTATTGTTGAATATTCCAACATAATTAGCTATGGGATGAATCTATAAAAGTAAATACATCTTTGGTCCCACGGGGCTTTGGATTGATGGGGAATGGGTGTACTATTAAGGCACTGCTTGCGACAAGGTCACCAATTCAAATCTCCCATGGGTGTTTATCCCAAAAAAATAAATAAATGCATCTCTAGAGGGGAGTAAAAAAGAGTAGAAATGTATGTTGGAGGATATTTTGTAGACGTATAAAGAAGTGTTTCAGGATCTAAAGGGTTACCACCTGTGAGGGAAGTGGAACATAAGATATAGTTGTTTTTTGACTCTCCATTGCCAATCATTGAATCGTATATATAGTCCATGTTGGAGGTAATTGAAAGTTGAAAAATAGTTGTAGTAGTTATTGGAGTAGGGAGTAATTTGACTTGACACCTCATCTTGTGGGTCACCTATCATCATAATATCCAAGGAGTACATGATTGGAGAATGTGTTTTAACTATAGATATTTAAATAAGATCATCCTAAAAGATTGATACTCTATACCTAGGATTGATGGCTTGCTAGATCAGTTTCAAGTCAAGTATCGAGTTTTCATGAAGACTCATGGATTTCAATTTCTTATTTATTTAAAAACACTAATTTCCATCACCCAAAAATATGTTTCCTAATTTTCCTTTTAATTTTTCCTTTATCCCCTTTCACTTCCTATATTTTGGTAGTAATTTGTTTTTTTAATTCGAGTTTACTACTAGGTGCTAGAGTTATGTCACTAACCTCCCATTATTTTTATTAATTTCAAGTTTTGGTTATAGATTTCAAATATATTCCTCTCCTACATGGAGGGTTCTCATGAATATTATTTATCCTATTTTTCAATCAAATTATATTTAATTTATACACATCTTCCCTTCAGTTCTAGCTTCTAATTAAAAGTCTTATTGCCATTTTACTTAGAATATCTCCATACATGTTTTATAATAGTTAGTGTATTTAACTTAGATACTTTACTTCACTTTTGTTTTTCTAAAATTTGATTATTAGTCTACAACCATAGTCCCTTCTTTCCAAGTGTTCTTAGAATTTTAGAATTTCACTTCTAAATTCCCCCTTTTCATTTTTCCACATTAAATTAAGTGTTTATCCCATGAACTTGATTCCAATTACCTTTTGTTTCCTAATACCAAGAGCACTAATTCATTTTCTCCCTTCAGGAATTGTGTCACATATTTTTACGGGTGTCACAATAGTGCATTCAAGTATCTATGGATAATTGAGGGGAACATTGACACGATGATGAAGAGAACAATTAAATCCAGGGGCACTCTTTGTTGTCAGAGTAATGGTGGTTGAGTATCAAGGTGTCTAATTTAATGTGCATCCCTTAGTAAAACCTTGTGAGTGACTGAATCTATGGTCCAAGCCTAATGACATTATGCCACTTTAAGGTGAAAGTGCTCTATAATTTCCAACATAAACCACAACTGAAGTGCTAGTAGGTGGAATCCGAGACATTGTCCCATCCCATCAAAGAAGATCCAATTTTATTAATAAAACCCAATTACTCATATGTGAATCATTTGGAAATCATATACCATGTGCTTGCATTCACTATACATGTCATCAATATTGGTAAACTTATTCATCATTGATAATTCAAATACAATATCAAACATTACTAAATAATCAAACCATAATTATTACCCAATCACACACCTATGCATCATCATGGTCTCTTCCACACTAGAGAATCATCAATAATATCTAATTATAATAACTAATCATCATAACCTATGCATGATAAGTTTTCTGATATTAACACTATCAACAATTAATATCAAAACCATCAAGATAAACTATCCATATAATTATAAAATGCATAATAAGAGTCATCATCATATGAAATGATAACTGAATCATCAATATCTGATGTCCTTAAACAATAAAATGTAAGCCATAATATTGGTGTCATAAGTCAAAATAATACTCAAAGTGTCTATCTCAAAACGAATATAAAATGGGGCACTACATATGAAATCTATCTTGGAGGTAGATGAATTGGAAAAATAATTGCAATAACTATTGGAATAGAGAGTAATTTGACCAAACACCTCATCTTGTGGGTCACCTATGATCATAGTATTCGAAGAGGACAATATTTGGAGAATGTGTATTGAATATGAATTTTTGAATAAGATTATCCTCAAGAATTGGTACTCTTTGCCTGTTCGATGACCTTCTAGATAAGTTGCCAATTACTTCACGAAACCATATTTCAAATTGGGATACTACCAAGTATGAATTAAAGAAGAAGAGACCTAGAAGATCACCTTCAATATAAGGCACAATTTATACGAATGGTTTATATGCCTTTTGGTTTATGCAATGCACCAATTATGTTTATGTGTTTGATGAATGATGGATTCTATCCATTTTTAGATTCATTTGTTATAGTGTACTTAGAGGATATATTGGTTTATACCTCTACTTTGGAAGAGCATATCTTATATTGTAGGTGTTAGAGACTCTGAAAAGGCCTTAGCTGTTGGAAAGCCTTAAGAAATGTGACTTAGTAGTGATTGGTGAATATGTTGTTTGTGATTGGTGGAAGAGAACTCAACATAAATCCCGCAAAGAGCTAAAATGGCCAAATACAAATGGACATATTCAAATGGCCAACTACTACCAATGTTAACAAAGTTAGGAGATTTTTTGGGAAAACACAATGCTTATGGATGTTTATAGCATCACTTTTATCAGTGGTTGCATGACTCTATGCCATGACAATGAGTTGTAAGAGTTTGTTAGGTCCCTATAATACTAATGATTCCCCCATTACTATGTCATTGTATCCCTTATTGTTATTATTGTGCCCCATAGAATCCCACTATTGTTATTTTTGTTCCTTTATATTATTATTGTTAGGTCAGCTTGGTTATATTGTGACCCCTTAGGCTCCTATATATAGAAAGGAGGTTTTGTCATTTGTATCATCGAAGAATTATTCATTTGTGTAATGTAAAGGAGGTTTCCCCCTCAAAGAGGCTGAATTCTAAGACGTCGATCTATCTTTTCTATATTTTGTGAGATGGTTTCATAACATTTGGTATTAGAGCTTTGGATTCTAGGGTTTCACTACTCCAAACAGGTCATCGTGGAATTTTCACTATAACTTTTTTCTGTGATGTTTCAGAAGCAAAAACAAAAACCATTTGAGACAAAATTGTGCTGAACCTCGTGTCCAAATTTCATATCTTTTCTTGCTATATTTTCGGAGATATGATCTGAGGAATTTAGGGATTTGCAAGCTCCAAAATTTCATCTAAAATAGGTCATTGTGGAATGTTCGCTATAACGCTTTATCTACGAAGTTTCAGAAGCTAAAAAAACCCATTTGAGAAGAAATCAGTCTAAACCTTGGCTCCGAATTTCAGATCCTATATCGCTATATTTTTGGAGATATAATCCGAGGAAGTTAGGGTTTTTGCAGATCCCCGAATTACATTCCAAACAGGTCACCTTGGAAAAATCGTCATAACTTTCTCTTTGAGCATCAAATTGGATTTTCATAAGAATTTGCAAAAAGAGGAAATACTTTAGTTTTTTGGGTACCATTTTCAGAACCTAAGGTTGAAACAGTGACTCGCGGCACGTCGTACAAGTTAGCTCTACTGAACAAGTCTATACTCAAGTCATGGTGGGAGATTTGGCATAAATCTTCATTGGAGAATCCAATCTTGATCAGAATTACAGGGTTAGAAAGATTACTCAGAAGCTTATCGTAGGAATCAATTTCAGACCCGGGAGATCCAAAATTACAGAGATACAGCAAATTCAATATCAAACTCCTACAAAGTGAAAAAAGGTGTAGTTATTTTTTTTATTTTTTATTTTTGCATAAGCTTGGTTTGAAAAATTAGTTTGAAGGAATTCAAAGGGCATAGTGAAGCATTATTATTGGTAATTGATGCCTTGAAGAAAGAAAATGGAAACACCTAGTAAGCAACCTAAAAGCTCTAGCATGAATCATGAAGAAGAGGAAGAAATGCAACATGATATATTAAAATTACGAGACCAAGTGCAACAAATTTCACTTGCACAAAAAGTAACAGAAAATAAGATGGATGGTTTAAAGAAAGATGTAGAAGATAAGATGGATGGTTTAAAGAAAGGCATGGAAGCTAAGATGGATGGTTTAAAGAAAGGCATAGAAGCTAAGATGAATGACGTGGAAGCTAAGATGGACGATGTGGAAGCTAAGATGGATGATTTGAAGATAGATTTGAAGATAGATTTGAAGACAAGCATGGAAGATTTGAAGATAGATTTGAACACAAATTTGACAAAATTTCTACAAGAAATTCTTACTAATGGCAAAAGGGTAGTAAAGGAAACTCACGACGAGAACAAAATAAATGTTAATCATGATTTCATAGACTCTAATGTTGGATCGAAGAACGACCATGTTCCAAAGATCGATATGAGGAAGTTTGATGGCAAGGATCCTGGAACATGGATATTACAGATGGAGAAAATTTTCGATCTCCATAATGTGCAAAACACACAAAAGGTACGCATTGAAACTTTATATTTGGAACCAAATCAATTTGTATGGTATCGATGGCTTTGCTCTCGTAAAAAAATTGTTACTTGGTCTATTTTTATGGATGAAATGATAGCACATTATGAGGATACAAAAAGCAATACTTTTTTTAGCCAATTGATAATTCTCAAACAAAAGGGTTCAATGATGGAGCACATTGAGGACTTCCAAAAATTGAATATAAGGGTAAAAGATATTCCAAGGAGCATAGGATTGATGTGTTCATAGGGAATTTAAAAGATAACATCCAACATGAGGTTCGCCTTTGGGAACCAGATTCATTGGAGAAGGCATTCGGGTTGGCAAGAAAAATGGAAAACAAAATTATGGCAACAAGGAAGCCTACCACTTACAATCATAAAGATGGAAGTGTTGTTGCCCCTAGCCATCCACAACCTACAAGGTTGACACCACAACAATTGGAAGAAAAAAGAGCAAAAGGGCTTTGTTACAGTTGTGATAGCAAATACATTGAAGGTCATAAGTGTGCCGAGAAGAAATTATTTTACATAGATTGTGCATAGGAGGAAGAAAAGGAATAAGAAA
>Ga0115851_100296_pt1 | contig 20402 bp, 12 predicted proteins | sample InSIn2gowninarea_FD_83865 | JGI IMG/M metagenome (GOLD analysis project Ga0115851, IMG submission 83865)
AAATATTATCACTCTTTCATGAAAGAAAAGTATCACACTTGACAAAAATAAAACTAATCTTAAATGTGGAAATAAATATTTCATTAAAAAACCTAAACCTACTTCACACCAACAAAAAGCCCAAGGAAAAGTCATTGATTTATCCTCAAATCAAGAAGAAATTCTAAGGAAGAATTTCATTTCAGCCCTCCAGAAGAATCTAGAATTGAAAATGCTCTTAAACGAGAATTTTATGAACTAGATGTGTTAAACAAGTATTTGAAGCAGGAACATGAATAAATGAAGGTAAAAAATGACATTCAAAGGACTCAAAATGATAATATTCTCCTACATCATTGCCGCTGGTACAAGAAAAACAAGAATTTAAAATTTAAAAATAAACTTCCCAAGTGTAGAATCAGGAGTTTGCATTGCAGGATTTTAATGAAGAAACAAAGGATGGCAACCAGAACTAGGAAAATAGAGAATAGTAATTTAGATGTTCTTTCTCAAGCCTCGGAGGTAGCTCGGTGACACAATGGGTCACAAAATTTTGAAATTTTGTGGAGGAGGACATTCAATTTCTTCTGTGTAGGGGAATGTTGAAAAAAATAATTGTTCCTTTTTTACACCTTCCTTAAACTCAATTCACTCCATTCTCTTCCTTTTTTACCATAATAATTCCAATTAAGTGTCATCTTGCAAGTTTATTAGAAAAAATAGGTATTTAATCATATTTTATTCATATTTTCATTTTTTCCTTATTATTTGATTTCATATTTGCATAAGCTACTGAATTGCATCAGTTATGCGACTAATGATTGATTTTGCAGCTTACTTGAACAATCTATAGGTTCTCAAACATCACTTGAGGAATGAAATGTATAAACAAGTAGTTGAAAACCAATATAACAATATCCACCTATGCCCATGATCTAACAAGATGATAGGGATGCCATATGAGAAGGTCAACGTGGAAGTCAACCTAGTGGAAAAGGAGCCAAAAATGAATCAAGAGCGAGAGGAGATCGATGATAAGGATGAAATTGATATTTTGCCTCATGATTTTCTTCTCTGATAGCAAATCATGAAGAATCCCTATTTTATGTTATCTTATGTTATTTTTATAAAAATAATTCAAGTAGGATAGGCTTAGAAATCTCCAAATAATTTAATGAATGAGCTTATAAAACCTACCTCTCGCCATGATGATCACAGACTAGTTTTTATTTGAAATACACTTTGCAATTATTAAAGCGAGCTTGTTCTTCGATTGTGTTGTGCATTTAGATGCATGTTTAATCTCTGTTGATCGTTGCATAACTACACTCACGGGAGGGACCCCTGGGAGATGTAAGATTTTATTTCATTTCTAGTTAATATTTCAGTTTTGTAGCATTAAATTATCATATCAAATATTTCATAACATTAAGTTATCATAGTTAATATTTCAATTTTGATTTTCAGAGAATGCTTGTGACAGTGAGGATAGAGTTTGTAATAAAGTTTGATGGAGATTTATTTCATAGATCTAATCATTTCATTGTGTGAAGGATGAAGAAAATAATCAAAAGGGATCTATTATGCACATGTAAATTTTGAAGAGTAGAATCATTGAACTTTGAATTGCAATTAGAGGTATAATTTCTTTCAAGGCTATCAGTGTGATTTAGATTTTCCAATGTGATATTTTAATTTTGCACTTAAGATTACTTTCATTTATGTCAGTGTGAAGTAGATCTAGATTTACTAGTGTAATATTTTATTTATGTCTCAATTTTAGTTTCATTTTTGTTGGTGTGAAGTAGGTTTAGGTTTTTTAATGAAATATTTATTTCCACATTTAAGATTAGTTTTATTTTTGTCAAGTGTGATACTTTTCTTTCATGAAAGAGTGATAATATTTAGTTATTGCATGGGAACAAATTCATTTCATAAGTATTTTTCCTTTCCAATATTTTTTCATTGGAGTTTCCCTTATTCCTTTTCTCGAACATAATGATGCAAATTGTGCTCTAATGGGTTGATTTATATTTTTTAATGAAATATTTATTTCCGCATTTAAGATTAGTTTTATCTTTGTCAAGTGTGATACTTTTCTTTCATGCAAGAGTGATAATATTTTTATTTTGAGTGGTCCTTAGATAAAACATGTGCATAAAAATATCCTAATTCAATTTGGAAATTTCTCACCTAATAACGAATCCTAGCACAAAAGGTGCACGTACGCTTCACCAATTTACAAGCCCTCTTCGATAATTTATGAAGTAATTTAACATCAATTAAATTACCAAACATATAATAACCCCAATAATAATAATTTCCCTAATGCATTTAAAAATGAATAGTGGTATAATTTCTTCAACCCATATCGAATGCTCCAGCATCATTTGTACAATAATGCTCATAAAATAATTATGTGATAGAGGTTTCGTCAAACAAATAATAATGAGGGTCCAGAAAAATAATAATGAATTTGCGAGGACCTATGCCAAACTTTGAAACAATAATGTTGTGCCAGTTGTAATATGTTATTGCATGTTGAAGAATGACAATAAATAAAATTATTAAATGAGATAAAGAATGGAGTAATGATAAATATTATAGCCAATGCACATATTTGAATGAATGCATAGTTAATGCTAACACACAGTCAATAATATATTTATGTTGGGGTTGTCCATACCTATTATCCTTCTGTCTCTTGCCATCTTGCTCTCATTCTCTCTCCTGTCATTCTGTGCATACCATCATCATATTCCTCACCACATAGTCATTACTTTTCCTTCAACAATTTATTATTTCCATTACAAATGAGAATTACCTTGAGCTCTTAATTCTCTTTGGAATTCCATTTCTTTCTTTGAGATGATTTCTTGATATTTTAGATTTTGGTTTCAGTTATTCAATCCTAGTGATGCCTTTTTCAATGACATTCATTAGTGAAGAAAAATTGTTGTACAAAATATGTTCTACAACCTTGAATACTTTTCCGTTTGCTTCATTTTTCTTTTGTAGCTTTTAAATGTACGCAGTTATTCAATTGTTGAATGTATCAATGTTGGTGATGTACCTTTTTAATGGCATGCACTGGTAAAATTTGTGTTCTCTCCTTTCTTTTTTTCTCATGCATTCTAGTTTGCTATTGAAATGTCCTTGCAAAATTCCGCTTACTGGTAAGATTTATATTTCTGCAGTGGGTCATTAACTATCATTTTCATTTGGATCTTTTCTTTCCCTCTTCCTCTTTTTGTTTAAAAAATCTACTCAACACATTGTGCCAAGGATAATTAAGAATATCACATACTACAGAAGTAGTTCAAATAATTTCTTTTCCAATTCTTCCAACATTCCTCTTTTGAATTCATTCAAAATTCCTGCTTTCTAATATAGCATAGCATACGAATATTTGCTTTCATGATACACAATTGAATGATTTAGAGAAGTCCTCATGATTCTATGAAATGAAGCATTGTAGTTTAGTTTTGATTGCCTTTTGCATTTCAATAGCTATCTTCACATAGACGTTGCAAATAATATGGTCCAAATGTATATGATGATGAAATATCCTATAAAAAAATGTATAGAATATGTTCCTTCGCTTTATGGTCATACATGAGTTATGCATTGATGCATTCCACATATTTAAATTCAACAGAAGTTGAAGAATTTTTGAGCAAATTCTAACGATGCCAATATAAAATGAACTAGACTCATATTTCAACATGGTTTGAGAATGTCTGACTAGACTATGTACATTTTAGAATGTCTATTTCCATGCTTATATACATAATATACAAATATGTACAATTTAAAAAAAATATCTTGAATAAAGAATGGGTCTCTGAATGAAGAACCTGATTGATGTTGCTAGTTTATAAAGAAGATGTAGGTTTTAACCCTATATAGAAATTACCTGCATATGAGTTCTAAAAACAAACAATAAACAATGGCGAGAGCATAACACAAAAAATATACATAGAGATATTCCCCTGGATCCGAAAACTGGGACTACCAAATTGATTTTTTATTATGTTCCTTTCAATGTTAGAATATATATATATATTACCTGCATACAAGTTCTAAAAACAAAAAATAAACAATGGCGAGAGCATAACACAAAAAATATACACAGAGATATTCCCCTGGATCCCAAAACCGGGACTACCAGATTGACTTTTTATTATGTTCCTTTCAATGTTAGAATATATATATATATATAGATATATATATATATATATATATCAAAGCATCTATACATCCCAATCCATTAACCATGGATTATAACATAACCATAGTTCCCCTGCCCAGATCTACAAAATACCATGGACCGAAAACCATCGTGCCCAAAATAATGTGTGAAATCCATGCACAAAACCATAGGTAGTTCCATCAACCTAATATAGGGTCCAAAAAACAATCTTGGGGTCCTACCCTAGACCCCGTAGAGGGGGCCTATCGTCGCTCTTGTGATCCCCCCCACTACGCATGGCGCAACGATGGGGAGCCTTCACCCCCCCTCTAACCCTCCAGCTGCACTCGATGCAACAAAGCAAGGGCTAGTCATGGAAAGAATATAACAAAACCCAACAGAAGATGTCTTGATCAATCTGATGATAGTCCTTTGCTCTTGTTGCTTCTTGTTTGCTTCAAATTTTGTAAACAATCATATACTTCTTGTTCCTGTAAACTCCTCCTTAGATAGTGCACTCAATACCATATTTTCTATAATGACTTAGATTCTTCTTTTGAAGTCATATTAGTGAGAATGATTTGCAGGAATTATCCATATTTTGTTTCTTAGATATTCAAAAGGTTCTCTACCAAAAGGCTTTGTAAATATATATTCTATTTGTTCTTTTATGGGTATGTACTCCATTTTCACTATTTGCGCATCTACTTGTTCTCTGAGGAAGTGGTACTTTATGGGAATATGTTTGGTCTTTGAATGCAACACATGATTTTTCAAAATTCTCATTGCACTTGTATTGTCACACTTTATAGATATAGGTTCATTTAAATTTACCTTCATATTCTAAAGTGTACGTTTCATCCAAAACACTTGTGTGCAACAAGCAGCCACTATTATGTATTTAACTTCTGTTGTAGATAAAGAAACTAATGAATGTTTCTTGCTTAACAATGCAATCAGAATCTCTCCTAGATAAAATGCACCACCACTTGTACGTTTTCTATCATCCCATAACTGGCCCAATCCGCATCTGTGTATGATTTCAATGTAAAGTCCTTACCTTTTGGATACCATAGTCCATAATCCGTAGTCCCTTTCAAATATCTGAATATCCTATTTGTCGCTAATAGATGACATTTTTTAGGTGTTGATTGATATCTTGCTACTAATCTGATTGGTCTAAAAGTTACATAATGGTCTTTGAGGTAGTTTTATAAAAATAGACTGTTTTTCCATAATTTTAGGATCTCAGAATTCAAACAGTCAATTTTGGGCACGATTTCTGAGGTAATGGAGCTGAACCAGAAAATTCTAAGAGATTTTAGTGTTGTAAATATAACACATCCAGTTTCCTCCTAACAAATTTCCCAAATTCACAATGGTTAAGTAGATATGTAGAGTTCCTTGGAGGCATTTTGTTAAAAAAATCGATTTTCTAGAATTGGAGAAAACAACCAAATTTGGGAAATTCGTGTCACATCTTCATTCCTTCAATAGGATAATGGTTTTACTAATATTCTATTGATGAATATAAGTTGGGATTCAATCCACATGTTATTTTTTAAGGAAACTATCATGTGAAAACAATATAAAAGAGAGGAGTTACGTAGGTATGAAGAGGATGACACATCGTACTTTGTAAATCACATTATTTGCAGCATGGAGGATTGATTCTGATTGTGTAGGAGGGGAGGAGTTATGCACTCAGTGGGATGATCCTTGGAGGGGACCACTAGAGTAGTGCTACATTATTCAATGAATTCTATAACAGGTCTTTTATATGAATTTACTTGGCATTTGATTATGACTTCTTGTTTCTCCTAAAATTTTTAAGGTTGTGATTTAATTACTGCAAGGGCAATGAGCTGGGTGGTTGGGCCCACCAGCCAATCCATTGCCCCAAACCTCATAATTTCTTTGTTGCATTTTTCTTTGCATAATTCTTAGAAGTATTTGATTTCAATTTACATGAGCTTTACTTTTCATGGTTGATTTCATTTCTACAAGATCAGTACAAGCACGCGGTTAGTCCAAGCACACTACCAGTCCAAGAATGCTGCCTGCACTAGTGCATTTCTGGTTCTACAATTTCATTTCATAGCTCTTCTTTCAGTCATTTAATTTTCAATCTCATTCCAAAAGATTTATTTTACTTCTTTGGTTATTTAAGTTTAATATCAATGCTTTTGGATGTATTTTCATAAAGGATGAACTAAAGTGAATGGTGAATGTTTTAACTGTGTCTCTTATTTATTATTACAAATATTTACCCTGATCTCATTGCTGCATAACAAAATTTATTTCCAGAATGAAATGGTGAAATAATTGTTGAGCAAGAGTACTGGTTAACTTAACATGTATTCATGATTGCCTTTGAATATTATATGAGACAGATTCTTGCACTTTTGCAGAAAAACATCTATGCCTGCACTTTTGCAAGGAGATGCCAAGATTAACATAAGGAAAGATTGTGAATCTTGTTGACAAAACACTCACAAAATTTTTCATTATAGTTAAATGTTGCATATATTATAAGAAAGTATTTAATAAGATCAGGGTAAACAACATGAATTATATATTGGTTCTTATTGCATATTTCTCTTACAACTAAAGTATTGAATTGTCTTTAAGAGAAACAACGTATTATTATATTGATTCCTTTTAAAACATTCAATTATTTCCTCAGATTAGTTGGAATGAAGTTTCCGTGTGATTTCTAGCTTCGCAACATAGCAATGATTTTTAAGAGGTTTTTCATTCTTTATTTCTTCAATCACATTCTTTTCAACGAGGCCTACATTTCTTTTTCCCCTAGAAAACTAAGGAAGACATAATGCAGGAGTCAACTCAACCCAAAAGAGGAGCCAGAAGTAGATTCCCAGAGTGTGTTTAATTTTCTTTGAAGAGTCTTGTTTATTTTTCATGAATGATGCTCCTTTTGAATTTCTTGCAAGAGCTTGTTTTTTATTTAATAGATCCCTAAGGTTGTATTCTAGCATATATTGTGCTATGCCTCTAAGTATTACGACCCAAAAATTGACAAATTAAATGTTGGTATAAATCTTGCATTTATACCGCTCGACAATCATTGTATACTCCTGCACACCACTAGATGCCCTAATTTAAGGCTGAGACAATACACATCAGTCTGCACCCTACTGATATCACCCCTTCCACTGTCACATCACCATACCCTCTGATGCATGGTTATCCCCTCCAAATCCCCCTTCAGATACTCATGAAGTGAATATTTCTAAATACCGGTGGTGATGCCACCACTGTGCTACTCCTTGGTGACCACTAAATCCCAACTAACTGCGGAAAGTCCTTCATCCCAAATAAGGCATAGTTTGGTTGCCTTCCAATGCCCCCTCCTGTAAGAAGCTCCTGCTAGAGTATGTTGATCATCCTATAGTCTTCTATACACCCAACATGCCCAGGCAATCTGCAGAGTCTGCCTACTCCCCTATTAAACCAACCTGTCACCAGTGTTGATGGACATTTGAAAGTGGTGGGTGTTTGGTCATTAGATCCATCGCACCACTAAAACCACCTACCAAACCCATGTTATGAAAATTATTGAGACGAGGGTTTGAATCAATAATTTTAGAACTTTACTTTTTGCTCAACTTAATTGTTCTTCTTGTGTAGCCAATGGTTTATGTATATGTTCTGTTATTATTGGTTTCCTTTTACAGTTGTCAAAGAGAAAAAATTGCAAATATACTTATCCAGAATTCAAGAACATTCACACAACATTAAAGAAACAACATATGAAGACAATATATATAAGTGGAAACATTGAAGGGAGAAAACCACAAATTTTAGGCTGAAAGTGATGTGAAGGAAAGCTACTACTTCCTTATTACATCCCTTTTTGCAGGCTCCAACCTACAAGAGGCTCCTACCTCAAAGGAAGATCCAAATCCCATAATTTTTTTACATGCTACAACCCAAAAGAGGCTCCTACCTCAACAGGCTACAACATGTTCTTTATCAAGTTACAACATAGAAAGGGACTGCAATCTCTCAATTACAATATCAAGTCAAAATTATTGGTTACCTGATATACAATTCTTCTATCAAGTCTACTACAAATATTCACTGCTTGTCCTTTTCAACTTTGTGCCTCTTCTATTGCTGCTCATCAGCTTTATAATGTAGAGTGCTTTACTTCAAAAAGGCCCTCTTTCCATTCAACAATATATATTTTATGAGCATGGCTTGTTAGTTGTTTGTATTCACTACAAGAATAGGAAAAGAAAAGTTGTCTCTTGGTCTTCCAAGATTGTTAACAATATGTCTCTTCATTTTCAATGCTGAAAATATGAAATAAAGTTGTAATAATATGGACCAACAACAATGATTGTATAAAACAAATATTGAAACTTCTTAGTTTGTATTGGTTACATTTTCTAGATTTGTACACTTTACTTATTAATGATTAATAAAAGTATACATTTTCCAAACAATTATGTCATGAGCCATTTTTCCCTCAAATTGAATAAAATGCTCACCCCTTCTCATCGCCCCTACTCGTCACCCTTACCATTCTTCATCATGCCCGTCCTCTAACCTTGCCCCTCAAAATTATCTCCTATATCATTTCCCCCTACCCTTAACATTTCCCTAACAATCCTCTCATGCCCCTTGTATGACCCTTTGAACCCATCCATTCATTAGTCCCTATCCTTGGTTACCAACTCCACCCCTCTCTTAACCCTAAAAATAACACCAAGCATTAGTAAGAAATCTAAGAATTAGTAAAATAACACATAAAACTAAAGAAATTATAATATGAATATGAATAGAATTAATAACATAAATGATTAAAGATGAATTTTATTATTAAAAATCTTATTAACCAAAATATATACCAATTACATTATTAACCTAAATATGAATAGGAATAAAATTAATAACATAAATAATTATTAAATATAATAAAACTCTTATTAGATTACATTAACATTAATTAGAAAACATAATATCATAAGTCTTTAGTAAAATGGAAAAAATTAAAATTAAAATAAATAATTTATTAAACAATAAATAAAATAACATTTTATTACCTCTTTTAATAACATTATTAATAACAAACTAAAAAGCATAAGGTAGATACAATCTATAATTTCTAATAAATAATAAATAACATCGTAAATCTTTAAACAAATAAAATAACATTTTATTTAAGCTTTTTAAATTTAAATAAAAATAATATTAACCTTTAAATAAATAAAATAACATTTTTATTAACCTCTTAAATGACACATTATCAACAACAAACTAATGACATAGTCTTAATAAAATTTATAAAAATGAAATAATATATTAACACACTTGATAAAGGTAATAATAAAATTATTAACATAAAAAATAATAATAATAATAAATATAATATAGTTCTCAATAAAATTTATTAACAACAATTAAAGGCCATAAATACATTCTAATCTAAAACATAACAACATAGATAGAATAAAAATTAAAATAAATAATTTTATTAAATAAACAAATAATGAATTTTTAATTATATAAAAATTATTTTCTTCTTGAGCTGGTCGGCTTCCCAAATTTGACATCACTCTAAGCCATATTTATAGCCATCACTTCTCTTCTTTGTAAATTGGTCTTGAGGATGAGTCTTGTTCTAGACTTGAAATGTCGACAAGATGAAAATGAATGCTATGGAATATCCAAATCTAGAATCTCAAATATGTTGTTCATGGATATACATACACATAACATCTCTTGAATATATATATATATATATATATATATATATATATCAAAACATTGAACCCTGAAACTGAATCACTATCATTTTGAAACAAACACTGAGTTACACCCTGAACCATTGAATCATTCTGAAATAATCGCAGAACCATCACAGATCTTCAATCACATACAACTAGCATCACCATCATTCTTCAATCAATTAATTCAACTTTAATCATCACTGTTAAACCCAAATCATCAAGTAATACTTCATTGACAAACAATAGAAACACAACACTGGTTAGATTGATCAAACATCTTATTCAACAAAACACTAGCTTATATAGGTGTTTTCCAAAAAACATTTCCATGTGTATACATGCTTTTTGGGAATCAAACCCACGTACAAATCTCTCCAAATTGTAGAATCGATACACAACTTACTAGGATTATACCTGTGCATGTGCACACCTTTCGGGTTATCAAACCCATGTATAGATCTGCAACCATTGACCTATAACTTTGTTGCACATCATACATTCATAACAAACCCATCTCTTGGCATACATAATAAAACATGTGTCAGAAATAAATATTAGAGATCAAATCAATCCATTATCAATATAGTCATTCCAAGTCTATTGGATCTGATCCATCATCAAATTCTTAGGTGCATACTTAGTTTTAGATAAAACTATTCGTTAATAACCCATTACATGCACACTTGCTTCAGATATAGCTATGAAATCTTCATTACTTGCACACCCAAACAATTTGATTTTCATCTCCTTATATAGCTTAGCCTTTATCCAATACCACTTGTAAAAATCACACTAATTTTGATGGTATTCTTTGATGGGATCAAACATCCATTGCTAGGCACAATAATATTGGTTTATACCATGATAAAGACCCTTGGTATTTATAATACCATGGTGCAGAAACTGTAGGTGGATGTTCTTCTCCATACCCGCATATGTATGTGGCTTTGCTTCACAGAAACCACGTACTTCTTCAAACTTCATATTTATCATTCCTTTATCTCTAGACTGCTATGCCTTTGACCAAACTCTCTGTCATGTGTATACTAGCTTGTAAGAACATTTGGTTGACATCTTCATCAAGTAGGTTGCCATCAAAAGAAAACTCATCGAGTAGGTTTCCATCAAGGATAACACATTAGTCATATTGCCAACAATTTTTATCTCATGTCTCCATTCAAATATTCAATATCAACATATGAATAAGCCATGTCTATATACATATATACATACATATATATATATATATATATATATATATATATATATATATATATATATATATATATATATATATATATATATATATATATATATATAATTTATTTTTATATTATATATATATATATATATATATATATATATATATATATATATATATATATATATATATATATATCAATAATGTTGGTTGATAGTCGATATTCATATATAATGGAGTACATGTTGGTCGATAGTTGACATATATACTACTAAACATTGGTCGATCTGTTGATAAATGATATTATTGACCTAAAACATAATATTTTTTTCTATATAACACTACCTAAACACCCACGGGGGATTTGAACCAGTGACCTATCGCAAGGAGTGCCTTAACAGTACACCCATTCACCATCAATCCAAAGCCCCATGGGCATCTAAAACATAATATTAACACCAACCATGAAATTAATATAATGCCACCATATATTTTCATTGTTGGAATCCATATTAGTGCTTGAGAAATACATTGAGACTATACATTAATTGAACGTTGACTATCTTTTTTCAATTCACGTGAGGATATATTCATTTTTTTCTACTTTAACATTGCTAGGGAACAAAACCCTAATACTGATTTAAAGTTGCATAATTCATTAAAACACTATTACAGATATTATTACACCTAGCTGGTCTCAGATAATCGCTATCCAATAATGTTAAGCTCCTCTTCTTCGTCGTTGTCCTCTTATATAAAATATTCATCGTTAGGCAAGTCCCCTTAAATGAAATGGTTTCTGAGTGTATTGTGTTGGAGGAAGCATCAAATAGGTCTTTGTTTTAGCTTTTACGATCTTTGATTACCCAATGTGAGAATGATTTGATAGAGAAACTGATGATTAGCATGTTCTTGTTCTTAGTTGAAATTACATTGCTCCTAGTTTTCGCTAGTTGTCATGGCTGAGAGGAATAATCTTTGCTTCAACAAAATAAAGTTGATCGACACTCCATTGATAATTATATATGCTACATTTGATGGGTGCTATATATTTTGAATGGGAATTATATATTTTCAATTCATATCTCCATGTAAATGTGGGTAATATAGCATTTAGGAGGTATGGTAACTCCTAGACATTTGATAATAACAATGTATCAATAATAATGCTCCAATACCAGAAGACATACCATTGTAGTTCGGATGAGGGCCTATTAGATAGGTGAAAGCATAGATAGCTTAGAAATCTTAGAGATCAACCACACATATGAAGCTAGCATTGTCGTAGACTTTGACATAAATTCTGTTGTCGGCATAGGACAAGAATCATGGTCTAATAACTATATCCAATGACAAAGTAAAGATAGGAATTACACTAAGAATGACGGGGATGACTCTTTTGTCTTACGAGGGCTTTAGTTGATATCGCTATGGAATAGGTTTCACTTATCATTTCTAATAATATAGGTAATTCAGAGATTCAAGAGAAATTGTATATTTTTGTTGAACTTTATAATCCATTAAATGTGTAACATATTTTCCATTGTATAACACTGTTTCATTGTTTTGGCTTCTGGAACCTCTTTCTCTACCTTCCCATTGGGATAACTATCTAATAGTTGTCATGGGGCTGAGGGATACCCATAGTAGGTCATAGTAAAACAAATTCAAGGAATATTATTGGGGCATAATAAATATATTAATGCTTACCAAAACATATTAATTATGAAACCACTCTTAACAAGTATCGAAAATTCAATGCATATTGAATTATAATGTTGAAGACCAGATTTTTTCCCTTTTAACACCTTCCTTAAACTTTGTTCACTCCATTCTCTTCCTTTTGGAACCATAATAATTCCAATTAAGTGCAAGCTTGAAAGGTTATTGGAAAAAATAGGTATTTAATCATATTTTATTCATATTTTCATTGTTTCCTTTTTATTTGATTTAATATTTGCATAAGCTAACGAATTGCATCAATTTTGTAGCTAATGATTGATTCTGCAACTTACTTGAAGAATATGTAGGTTTCGAAATATCAGTTGAGGAATGAAATGTATGGAAAGGTAGCTGACAACCGATATAACAATATCCATCTATCCCCATTATCCATCAAGATGATAGGGGTGTCGTATGAGCAGATCACATGGAAGTCAACCCAGCAGAAAAGGAGCCAAAAACAAATCAAGCGAGAGAGGATATCGATGATAAGGATGAAGCTAATATTTTTCCTAGTGATTTTCTCCTCGAATATAAAATCATGAAGAATCACTATTTCATGTTATCTTATGTTATTTTTAGAACTTCTGTCGAGTAGGATAGGCTTAGAAATCTCCAAACATTTTAATGAAGAAGGTTATAAAACCTGCCTCTAGGCACGATGATCATAGACTTGTTTTTATTTGAAATACCCTTTGCAATTATTAAAGTGAGCCTGTTATTCCATTGTGTTGTGCATTTAAATGCGCTTTTAATCTCTATTGATCATTACATACGTACACTCACGGGAGGGACCCCTAGGATTGTAAGGCTTTATTTGATTTCTAGTTAATATTTCAGTTTTGTAGCATTAAATTATCATAGCCAATCTTTCCTAGCATTAAGTTATCATAGTTAAACTTTCAATTTTGATTTTTAGAGAATTCTTGTGATAGAGAGGATAGAGTTTGCTAGAGATTTCTTTCATAGATCTAATCATTTCGTTGTGTGAAGGATGAAGAAAATAATCAAAATGGATCTATTATGCACATGTAAATTTTGAAGAGTAGAATCATTTAATTTTGAATTGCAATTAGAAGTATAATTTCTTTCAAGTCTTTATCAGCCTGATTTAGATTTTCGATTGTGATATTTTATTTTTTCACTTAATATTAGTTTAATTTCAGTTAGTGTGAAGTAAATCTAGATTTGCTAGTGTGATATTTTATTTATGTACTCAATATTAGTTTCATTTCTATTGTTGTGAAGTAGATTTAGATTTTTTAATGAAATATTTATTTCTACATTTAATATTAGTTTTATTTTTGTCAAGTGTGATACCTTTCTTTCATGCAAGAGTGATAATATTTTTATTTTGAGAGATCCTTAGATAAAACATGTGCATAAAAATATCCTAATTCAATTCAGAAATTGTTCACCTAATAAGGAATCCTAGTACAAATGGTGCACATACACTTCATCAGTTTACAAGCCCTCGTCGATAATTTATGAAGTAATTGAATATCAATTAAATTACCAAACCTTTTGGCACAATTGTCGAGAAAGTGTATATAGGATTTATTAAAAAAATAAATGATAAAAATGTATTTATGTGTAGGAAAAGAGATTCTAGGGGTAGGTTTATAAGTATAGGTAGGAGTTCAATTCCAACATCACCACTCATCCCACCACGACCTCATAGTGCCACACCACCCACCAAAAATCATATTCCATCATTTGCAAGTAGGCTTAAACTTCCTAAGGTACATAGATATGAGATCCAATCGAAAGATTCACCAACTTATTCCACTAAAGTTGTAGTAGATGAACCTACATCCCCAACAGAAGGAGTAATATTTCTATCTTCAACTAGAGAACCAATTCTAGGACAAGAATGGGAAGTCTCTAGTGAAGAAGAAGAAGAAGAAGAAACTTATTTTATTCCATTGATATAAGAACCAAAAGAGAATCTATAAAATCTAATTGAAGAACCCTATATTAGCTCTGAGGAATCTACAATGGAAAGGGAAGGAGAAGTACATATGTGAATGATGAAAATATAATTGGAGGTGGAAGAGGTGGAAGAGGAAGAGGAGGAAATAGAGGAGGAGGTGGAGGAAGAGGTGCTAGAGGAGATCTGAAACATTTTGGGTTTCTCATCTTAGATGAATATACAACAATTACAATGAAGAATATCTCACCTTCCATCCTCCCTAATTTCCATGGAGTAAGACATGGGGATCCTAAAACATTTCTTTTTGAGTTTGAAGTCTTGTGTAGATCTTATGACTACTTGCTTGATTCTCAAAAATTAAAATTGTTTGTAGCCAATCTTAAATACATAGCACTTAAATGGTTTATGGGACTAGGAAAACATACCATAAAAACATGGGAAGAAATGAAAAATGAGTTCTTAGAAAAATACAAAGATTATTGCATGCAACTAACCTTAAAGATGAAGTCTTTAAAATGATGCAAAAAGAGGATGAAAATCTTCAAGATTTCATTGAAATATTTGCTTATAATGTTAAAAGGGCTAAGATGAATAATCTAGATGAATAAACTTTGAAAAATATTTTGCTAAAATCCATTAGAGATGATTGGATAGATATTCTCGATTTAATGGGAAAAGGGGATGTTTCTCAGTTATCATTTAGAGAAATTTGTGAATTGTGTACATACATTTCAAGAGGAAAGGCTAAAATCGGGAAAAATCCAAGAGACCCTGCTATGTCTAGGATTAATAATTCTTCAACTAGGACAATAATTAGAGAATAAATAGGCAATTTGGTTGACAACTTCAAAATAGATATATTAGGGAGTATTAGTGAACAAATAAACACCCTTAAGATTCAAAACAAGCAAAAAGTTGAAAATGATGCATTATCAATATTTTGTCCTAAATACAAAAAGAAGCATGCTCTATGAGAATGTCCTCTTGATAATGTGGAAATATGTGTTATATGTGCATAAAGATGTCACAAAGGGATTCCCTTTAATTCCTAGACTTAAAGAAGTCTTGCAAAATGAAGTTGAAGCAAGTTAAGATGAGTCACTCTGTTTTATTGGTAAAAGACCATGGCCACCAAAACACTCGAATATGGTACAAGGTATTAACCTTCAATACCAATCATATGCAAAACCTTAGAAAAATTGGAATACTCCAATGCCTTGGAAAAATTGGCCACCTCAAAATCCATTATGGACACAAGGTTTTAAATATCCTCCTAGGAATCCTCAATATATTCAATTTCAAAAACCATTTATTCCATATCAACATCCATATTATCCTCCTCAATCAAAATCCTTTCCACAATCTCAAATTCAAACTCAACCTTCTAATCAACCACTTCAATTACCATACACATGATACCCCCAAAAAACCAATCAACTACTTGCTCATCCACTTCTAAATCAAAATAATAGAAATCCACAACCTATTTACAATATAGAAGGTTAGAATTTCCAAGATTGCATGATAACTCCATTAGATCTAAATAATTTCCAACGTAGATCTGGTAGAGTTTTGGAAAAGAAGTTACTAGCTGTTGTTATTAAGGAATCTGGAGAGGATGAACCCCTTGAGAAAGAAACATCTCTCAATCAAGAATAAATTCCTCAAAAACAAATCACCCCTATACATGATACTTCAATAAACTCAACTCCAATTGCAGAACAACCTTCTGTTCTTGTTCAAAATCCACATTTTCCTGAAAGGATAAAAATTGGTAAAGGAATATAAAAACAAATTATGTTACCTAAATATGATTTGTTAGACGAACTGAATAATGTTTGCACCAAAATTCGTTTGTTACAAGGTATAATGGAAATACCAATATTTGCAAAGACAACGAGGGAGTAAGAATTAAAAAAACAAGAAGAAAAATAAAAGAAGTTAAAAAAATTTAGTTAATTGGAAATATTACAGATATTATGATGGGAAAACCAATAGTTTGGAAATATTAGGAGATGTATCTATCTCCTCAGATTATTGGGAATATCTTGTTTATTTTATGATTTTAACTCCCAAGTATAATTTAGGAGGACACCCATTGATTCTAGGTAGATAATGGTTAGATGTAGTTGATGCTTTTATAAGTTGTAGATCTGGTGATATGTTTATTTCTGATGGAAGCTCTACTAGGAGTTCACACTATATGCTCCTGCAAAAAAAAACAATAGAAGTAGAAAGTGAAGTTTGGATAGATGATGATAATGAATATTTTGGTATACAACCAATATTTGTTACTTCGCAAATAGATGAAGAAGATCAAATTTTAAATCTAATGAATAATAATGATTCTTCTTCATATTTTGAACAAGAGAAAAAATTTCAAGAACAATGTAATGTTGAATATTTATCATCTCATCAAATGGATTTACATTCTATGGAAAATTTTGGCAATTCTTTAATAGAAATATTTCCAGGAAAAACTTTGAACATTAATGATAATCTAGAAGAATCCCAAAACCAACAATTGATAAAAATGTTACAAGAACATTCCTCTACTTATGCATGGGAATACACTAATATGAAAGGAATTTATCCTAATACTTGTATGCATCGTACATATTGAAGAAAATGTCAGATCAGTTCGACAACTCCAAAGGAGGATGAATCCAAATCTAAGGGAAATTGTTAATGAGGAGTTACAAAAACTGTTGAATGTGAATTTCATGTACCCAATATCGGATAGTTAGTGGGTCTCACCATTAATGATTGTTCCAAAGAAAAATGGAAAATGGAGAGTATGCATCGATTATAGGGAATTGAATAAAGCTACCTTGAAAGATCATTTTCCGCTTCCTTTTATAGATCAAGTCCTTGATACATTAATAGGGAAAAAGTATTTTTCATTTTTGGATGGTTTTAGAGGATATAACCAAATCCAAATAGCTCTTGAAGATCAAGAAAAAATAATTTTTACCTGTCCATGGGGAACTTATGCTTACCGAATACTTCCTTTTGGATTATGTAAATCACCTTCAACATTCCAAAGGGAAATTCTAAGCATTTCTTTTTATCTAATTCATGATAGTGTGGAAGTTTACATGGATGATTTTATTGTCTATGGTAATTATTTTGAGGAAGATCTTGAAAATTTAGAAAATTTTCTCATTAGACGTAAAGAAACAAGCCTGTCATTAAGTCATGAAAAATGTTTTATGATGTTCACTGAGGGAATTGTTTTAGGCCACCACATTTCAAGAGATGGAATTAAAGTGGATGCATCTAAAGTAGAAGTTATTTCATGAGACCTGCAGATTATTAACAATTTTGTAGTTGTCTTATTTCTACAAAAGATGAATAAAAGAAATGTGGCAAGAATAGGGAATTTAAAAGAAAATCTAGGCTACAAAGAATTCTTGAATTTCAACTTAGATTTTTTGTATAAACATTCCAACAGTGTTGGTTTTCATATATATACATATATTTCTTGAAAAAGAAAGTAGAAGGCTAAGTTGGAGAGGAAGAAGAATCTTCCATGACCAACTTCAAATTAAGATTATCTTGCAAATTTCTTATGAACTATTCCTTTGTCAATGGCTTATGATATATTTGTAATCTATGACCATTTACAAGGAAAATTACTTTTTCTTCATCAATGGTTTTAATTATGACTGCTCCATTATCAAAGACAATTTCAATCTCATGAGGACTAAGCCAATGAGTTTGAAATTTTCCTTGAAAATATTTAAATTTAGAATTAAAAAGTAATTCCCAATCACCTGGCTGGAACTTCCTATCTTTGATAAATTTATCATGCCATCTATATCTTTGTTGTTGAACTATGTTTTTTCTATGAATAACATCTTGTCATATCTCATCAAGTTCATTTAATTGCTCCATTCTTTGTTTTTGGGCTTCTAATAGGTCAAGACCCAATTTGACTATTGTTTTTAAGGTATTTATTTGGAACTCAATATGAAATGGTACTTGCTTCCCATAAACAAGTTCATAAAGAGAATGCCCTATTGTGTTTCTCCATGTCGTACGATATGCCCATAAAGCTTCTGGAATATTTTCTTCCCAATCCCTTCTATGCAGATATACAATTTTGGTAAGAATTTCTTCAAGTAGTTTATTAGTAGCTACAACTTGTCCATTTTCCTTTGGATGATATGGAGTGGATTTCTGATGTTTGATTTTTTATTCCTCCATTATCTTTTGCACCAACTTGGATGTAAATTGAGTACCTTGATCTATCACAATTTCCCTTGGGACACTAAAACGAGTGAAAATATCCTCAAAATGAAATGAAACTACAACATTTTCAATAGAAAAAGGAAGTGATTTAGCTTCTACCCATTTTGTGGCATAATTTTTACAAACAAGAATGTACCTTTTTTTCCTTGATGGTGGGTTGATTGGACCAACAAAATCCAGAGCCCATTTTTTAAAAGCTTTAATAAGTACCTGAGGTTGTAGAGGCATTTCATCTGAAGGAACATGCTTTCCCATTCTTTAATTGCTATCACATCTATGAACATATTCTTTGGCATCTTTAAAAAGAGATGGCCAATAATATCCTAAGTGAAGGATTTTATAGGCAATCCTTTTATCAACAAAGTGTCCTCCACATGGTTCATTGTGACAAGCCTTTAATATTTCTAATACTTCATCTTCTTTGACACATATTTGAATGATTAAATCAGGCCCTGTTTTGTACAATTCTCCATTTATCCATGAATAATATGCATTGGTTTAAATAACTTTCCTTTTTTCTCGAGGAGATAAATATGATGGTACCTTTCCTGTGGCCAAATAGTTAGCAATATTTGCAAACCAAGGAGATTTAATAGATACTACAATAAAATATTCATCAGGGAAATTATCTTTTGTAGGAACATCCTTATTATCATTTTGGATTCTAGATAGGAAATCAACAACTATATTCTCCTTCCAAGGCCTATCCAAAATAGTAATATTGAATTCTTGTAATAACAATAACCATCTTTTAACTTTGCCATTAGTAATTGGTTTATTCATTAAATATGTAATTTTAGATTGATCTATGTGAAAAAATGTTTCATAACCAATGATATAGTGTCGAAACTTATTAATGGCATGTATAACAGCTAAAAACTCCTTTTCTGTTATAGTATAATTCAATTCTATAGGACTCAAATTTTTACTTGTGTAATAAATGGCATAATGAGTCAAATCTTTCTGTCCCAATACAACTCCTAAGGATGTATCTAAAGAATCAATTGAAATATAAAAATGAAGACTCCAATTTGGTTCTCTCAAGATGGGTGCTTCAGAAATATTTTCTTTCTATGTTTCAAAATATTTCTAGCAATCAAAATTCCAAATGAATTCACTTTCTTTTGTAAGTAATTTGAAAAGTGGAGAGACTATATTTGTGAAGTTTTTTGTGAATCTTCACTAATAACCAGGAAAACCAAGAAAACTTCTAACATATCTTTGACAAGCAAGAACTGATAATTTGGAAATAACTTCTACTTTAGATGCATCCACTTTAATTCCATCTCTTGAAATGTGGTGGCCTAAAACAATTCCCTCAGTGAACATCATAAAACATTTTTCATGACTTAATGACAGGCT
>Ga0115851_100297_pt1 | contig 20390 bp, 24 predicted proteins | sample InSIn2gowninarea_FD_83865 | JGI IMG/M metagenome (GOLD analysis project Ga0115851, IMG submission 83865)
AAGTGAAAGTGGTCTTATCTTGGTCTTCTGGGCTGATTTGAATCTAATTGTACCTGCTAAACCCATCTAGGAAGGAGAAAAAAAATTTCCCTACCAGACTGTCTAACTATTTTATGACAGTTTTATGTAATCTTGCTATTTTTTTGATAATGAAGATGGAATCCTTTTTGAGCTAGCATTGAGTTACCTCAGAGAGCTGAAGCTCTTGGGTTAGGGCCCAATCCAAGCAGCCAAGCTCTTCTTTACTTGTATTTGTATGCTTTACTTCAGTTGTAGATTAGTTTGTTGTTAGATGTATTTCTCTTATGGTTAAGAATATGTTGCTTTTGATGATTTAGTAGTTTGCTTCCATTTGTGCTTTCTGTAGCAAGTTAAGTAGTGATTAGAGAAGATTCAAAAGGATATCAACAGTGCCTTGGCCTCTCTTCCTCCCTCTGGGACCATGATTTGAGGCAAAGAATCTCTTGCTTCCCCAAAAACATAGATTTTCCTCATTCCTAGGACTTCTAGTGTTTGCGGCTCTTTAGTAGGTTGATAGTCTAGTTTTGCTTTGATGTAGATATTATTTCTCATGTTCACTTCTTGATTTACAATAGTCCTTTTGCATTCTTTCCTTTCTTACAACATTTCCCAACATTTCCTTCTATTTATCATAGTTTAGGCCATTTTAATGCAAAACTCTGTTTTTCTAGAATGCACTCATTTCATTAATTGCTTGATTTTCTTGGTTGATTTTTAGTTTCTATGTAGAAGATATCTTCCAGAAGTATGCTAGATTACTAGCAATCACACCCTCCATCTGATACATGCCCTATAGGTATCCCAAGCCTCACCTCAATTATGCCCTATTTTCCTTCATTTTCATAGAACTTCCTCCTCTCTCCTTCAGCAAACTCAATCATCTTCCTCTCTCTTGGTAATGCATGGTAGATTTTAGGCACTCTAATACCTAATTCCAACCTTCATCTACCTTTTCCACCCACTCTCACACCCTCAAAACAATGGAAATTTCTCTCAACCTCTTTCTGTTGGCCTCCTGTAGTTTTGTTGTGTCCTCCTGTAGTTTTCTTGTGTCCTCCTATAGTTTTCCCTGTAGGCTTTCTTTTGAAGGCCAAGTGTGGGAAAGGCCTCTAGAAGACCACCTAAGACCTCCTAGGACCCATCCACACCATCCTACATCCTCCCAAGTTCCAAAATTGGCCTCTACTGCCACCTATTCGCTGCCACACTCACACACAATAAATTAGATGCATGTTAAATTCACCTAAAAACACATAAAAATCCAAAAATATGTTTTTTGCTTATTTAATTCCAGGAATAGCATGGTTAGATGTTGTTTACTTCCTTGAGTAGGTAATGGCATTTATTTTATGTTTTTTATAGTGTTTTTGGTAAAATTAGAGTTAGCTTGTCAGTCAGGGTTTACTAGGTTTTGCTTTACATTCCAGTCTTTCTCCTTTATGCAGTTAGAATAGAATCTATTGAGTAATCTTTCTTTCCTTTCATCATACATAGATCTTATTCTGAAATCTATAGAAGTTGGCTTGAGCTCCTAGTGATCTTGCACCAGCTGACCAAGTGACAACCTGCAATGAGAACTAGTACTTGTGCATATAGCACCGATGCTTCCAAGTTTGTTATGAATTACCGGGTTGATAAAAGTAAAGTTGGTAGCCCAGGAGTTGCAACATTCTTGATACAATACTGGTGCTCACCACTTTTTGGCGCCATTGCCGAGGAAGCATCAGAGTATTCTATGATTACTGCTTTCTTCTATTTCCTATTTTAACATTCTGCTAATATTTTATTTCAGAAAAAGTAGATTAGTCATTTATTTTCTTTCAGTGCTGCATTTCCTTGCTTTTCTTTTCAATTCTGCAAATTTCCATTCAGTAAGATCATTTCAGCTAGTTGTAATTTGTTTTGTTCAATCACAATTTCAATTTCTGCAGGTACTTTCAGTGTGGGGAAAAAGAAACAAGAACCAACCAAAAATATTTCCTTTCATGCCTCGTAGGAATAAAGATAACTCAGGAAAATTTTTGCTCAACACCCCCACTACTTCACATAGCCAACCTTCTCTCTTCTTCGGTGGCTGCAATCAAGAAGAACCATTAGTTGAACAACCAAACATATTTGAGGAACCTATAGGGGAAGAATAAGAAGAAAGCATTCCTCCTGAGCCAATGGCTGAAAACAAAAATGCTAGGGAGAATGGAGAGAGAATAGAGGGTACCTTCCCCATTCGAGAGACCAATGGGGACACCAAAATGAAGAATATAAGTCCTTTAGCCCTACCTCACTTCCATGGCTTGACTACAGAAGATCTTGACACCTTCTTGTTCGAGTTTGCTATCATCTCTTCAACTTATGACTATGCAGAAGATGAGCAAAAGTTGAAATTGTTCCCTTCTACTCTCAAGGATGCAACACTAAGCTGGTTCATGGGATTACATGGAAATAGCATCAAAACTTGGGCTCAGATGCAGCAAGCCTTTAATGACAAGTATCAAGACTATTGCAGGTCAAAAGATACTAAAGAAGAAATCTTTCGAATGACCATAGGAAGTGATGAGTCACTGGAAGACTATGAAGAGAGGTTCCAGTTCAGTTACAAAAGGGCCAGGTGTACACTTGACCCTGAGTCTCTAAAGTTGGTCCTGCTCAGGGGAATTCATGAAGACCTTTTAGACACCCTCCATCTACTGGCTAGGGGAGACATCTACCAACTATCCTATGAGGACATAAAGACTATTTTTAGAAACCATTATAGAGCAGCGAGAAAGAAAGTTAGGGGGAGTCAACCCATAGCCAGTACCTCTTCTTCCAATTCATCCATTAAAGGTGAAATTGGAAACATGCTGGAAGACTTCAAGAGTGAGATGCTGTAGACTCTTGCCATTCAAATGGATACCTTACATATCAAAAGAAAACAAAAGGAAGCAGAGAGGGCTTTGGCCATTTTTTTCCCTAGATGCACGAGGAGGCATCCTAGGAATGAATGCCCACTGAACTCTATAGAGGTTTGTTTAGTCTGTGAAGAAGATTATTCTATAGATAAGTGCCATTCCTTGCTTAGACTTAAAGCTGTATAACAAGGGGCCGAAGGAGTCACTGAACAAATCTACTACATAAACCAAAGGAGGTCGCATGGACCTAGACCATACTAGCAGGGGATGCAAGGGACATCTCAGTCATACTACAACCCCAACCAAGTCACCTCCATACCTTCTTGGGGCCCCCTTGCTCATCCTTCCTGGTCCATGCCTCCTCCTTGGTATTTCACATCTCAATATCATGCCCAACCAGACACCCATTCATTTCAATCCAATGCTCAGCCACAACCTCAATGGAATGCATCTCATCAGGGGTGGAGGCCCCAATACAACTCTCTTCCTGCTCTTCTGCCTCCACCACTTACACAACCACAACTGTTACCTTCTGCTCCACCAAGGCAACCCCAAATTCGTCCCCAGCCAAATCTGAAGCCGAACAATAGACAGGCTCAACAAGTGTATAGTGGGGAAGCATCATGCCCAACTTATGTTGTGGAGATTCAGGAAATTAACTTGCGATCCAGGAAAGTTCCCCTAGATAGCTAGCCTCCACCCAGGGAGGTTGAGGAAGATTAAGAGGAAAGTGAACCTAAAGCAAATCCACCCTTTCTAGAGAGACTATCCATGACAATCTAGCCTACCCCAAAAGAGACTGAACTCCTAGGAGAATTGAAACACTTATGTGTGAAGATACCACTTCTCCAAGCCATAAGAGATGTGCCCATCTACAATAGGTTGATCAAAGAGAATTTCTTTAGGCATCCAGGAAGGTGCAAGAGAGATGTCCCAACCATCAATGTCATAAGACAACTGTCTAACCTGATGTTGGGGCAGGTAATCTATCCAAAATATCCGGACCCTGGAAGCCCAGTAATTAATGTCCACATCAATGGCACAATGGCCCCAGATACCTTGATTGATATGGGAGCTGCCATTAATGTGATGACAAAGGACACAATGCTCAAACTTAACCTCCAAGGCTCCTTGAGGAAGACCATGACAGTGCTGCAACTAGCAGACTGCTCCACAGTGACCCCTAAGGGGATTGTGGAAGATGTGATGGTCTCCATTGATTCTTGGGAGTACCTAGTTGATTTCTTTGTTCTCCAGCCAAAGGCAAAGCTCACTGGGTATCCTCTCATTCTGGGAAGACCCTGGTTGGATACAACCGACGCTTACATCAGTTGCTAAGTTGGGAACATGACCATAAATAACGAGCACATGTCCAAGTAGTTAATCCTGTATCCTCCTGCCCAACCCTTTCTATAACATGATCTACCTCTCTGGTTGGAGGAGGAAGATGAGGATGATATGATTGAAAATTTGATTCAGAATCCACCTCCCAGTGTATCACCATTAGAAGACATAGTAAGAGAAACCCAAAACAAGCCCTCAACTGATCTATGTGTGGCCGACTCCAATTCCCTCCATGTTAAAAATATAGAGTTCGGCCCAGAAAGAACATTGAAAATCAATCTATCCCTATCTACTTCCCAGGAGAAGGAGCTATGCAGCATACTGAGAAAACATCTAAATGCCTTCGCTTGGAATTATAAGGAGATGAAGGGAGTGCACCCTTTAGTATGTACTAATCGTATATACATCAAGGAATATTGCAAGCCAGTCAGGAAGCCTCAAAGGAGGATGAACCCAACACTTAAAGATATTGTTAAGTCAGAACTGTAGAAATTTCTTGATGCAGGATTCATGTATCCCATCTCTGACAGTGAATGGGTCTCTCCTTTGGTGCTAGTTCCAAAGAAAAATGGTAAGTTGAGAATCTGCGTCGACTATCGGGAATTGAACAAAGCCACCAAAAAGGACCATTTTCCTTTACCTTTCATAGATCAAGTGTTAGACAGTCTGGTAGGGAAATTTTTTTTCTCCTTCCTAGATGGGTTTAGCAGGTACAATTAGATTCAAATCAGCCCAGAAGACCAAGATAAGACCACTTTCACTTGTCTGTGGGGTGCCTTTGCATACCGGGTCCTTCCTTTTGGTTTGTGCAACTCTCCAACCACTTTCCAAAGAGTGGTATTGAGTATATTTTCTGAACTGGTTCATGATGCAGTAGAAATATACATGGATGATTTTACTCCTTATGGCTTTGACTTTCAGGAAGATTTATCTAACCTAGAAAAAGTTTTAGATAAATGTATTGAGATGAACCTGTCCCTCAGTCTGTAAAAATGTGAATTTTTGATGACTGAAGGGATCGTGCTAGGTCATGCAATATCTTAGCACAGACTGCAGGTGGACCCCAACAAAATTTCCATCATCCAAAGGGTCTCACCTCCTCAAAAGTTGAGAGATGTCAGAAGCTTCCTAGGCTTAGATGGATATTACAGGAGATTCATTAAAGAATTCAACAAGATAGCCTCTCCTTTGTTTGGCTTCCTAGGCAAATATGTTGAGTTCATATGGTTGGAAAACTATCAAGAAGCCCTAGATACCTTGAAGAGCAAGCTAGTGATTGCCCCAATTCTCAAAGGCCCAAATTGGGCCCTACCCTTTCACATTCACACAGATGCCTCGAACAAAGCAATAGGAGCAGACTTAGGACAAATTAATGAAAAGTTACCTTATGCCATATACTGTATAAGAAAAAACTTGTCAGAGGAAGAGTTAAACTATACAGTGACTGAGAAGGAACTCTTAGTTGTCATGCATTCCTTAAACAAACTCCTTAAACATGTTATCAAACCTTTGTGCACACTGATCATGCTGAAATTATATATTTAATGAACAAACCAGATGTAAATGCTCACATTATTAGATGGTTTCTTTTACTGCATCAATTTGATTTGACCATTATTGATAAGCCTGGTAAAGAGAATGTTGTTGCTGAATTTTTGTCTAGAGTGAATTTGCCTGCAGGTGAAGAAGTAATGGTGGATGACCAAATGCCGGATGAATACCTATTTGCTATATCAGTTCTCTCTCCATGGTTTAATGATATAGCGAACTACTTGGTTTCAACATAGTTCCCACCACACCTATCCTCAAAAGAGAAGAGCAAGATAGTAAGGAAACGCGCCCATTTCACCTGGATTGGAGATAATCTCTTCAAACTTGGCCCAGATCAGATCTTGAGAAGGTGTCTCAGGGAGGAGGAAGTCTTTGAAATCCTCCTGACCTATCATGACAGGCCTTGTGGAGGTCATTTTGCAGCAAAAAGAATCGCCTTCAAGATATTTCATGCATGCTACTACTGGCCCACTCTTCATCAAGATGTGAGGAGATACACGATCCAGTGTGATCAGTGTCAGAGGATGGGGAAACCCACTCCAAAGGATGAGATTCCCATGCAACCTCAAGTGACCTTTGAGCCATTTGAGAAGTGGGGCATGGACTTTGTGGGGCCTATCAACCCCCCTTCAAAGCAGAAGCAGTACATCATTGTGTGCATCGACTACCTGACAAAGTGGGCGGAGACAAAAACAATCAAAGCAACAACAGAGGAAAAAGTAGCTGAGTTTTTGAGGGAAAACACATTCTACAAGTTTGGGTATCCCAGAGAGTTTGTCATAGACCAAGGCAGTCAGTTCACTTCCAACTTGATTGAAGGCCTGCTCACACATCATATGATCAAGCACAAGACTTCCACTCCTTACCATCCACAAGACAATGGGAAAGTGGAGGTCACTAATAGAGCATTGGAAGGGATCCTAACCAAGGTAGTGAGAAACAGTAGAAAAGATTGGGCGAACAGATTAATTGAGGTCACTTGGGCCTACAACACAACATGGAAGACCACCACTGGGTTCACACCCTATGAACTGGTCTATGGGAAGAAGGCTTTGTTGTTAATAGAGTTTTAATTCAATACCCTAAGGATGGCAGCTCAGCTAGACCTATACCTCATCCATGCACAGAGAGAGAGAGAGAGATTAATTCAACTCAATGGATTAGATGAATACAGATTGCAAGCCATTCTCCATACAGATGTAGTTCAGCTTCAGAGCAAGATATGGCATGATAGAAATATAAGGGAGAAGCAATTCGAAGAAGGAGATTGGGCATTACTCTATGATTCAAGATAAAAGGATTTCAAAGGCAAGTTGAGGAAAATATGGTTGGGACCCTACACTGTGGAGAAATGCAATGACAATGGTTCAGTTCTGATTAGAACCATTGATAATGAAGCCATCCCCATGCTTGTCAATGGACATAAGTACAAATTATGAAAGAGTTTATTGAATATTTGAATAAAACAATGATGGTAGTGGAGCATGTCTTAGCTTCCACTCCGTCCACTTACTGAAGAAAAAAGAAAAAGAAATAAGGACTCAAGTGAAAACCTCCATGAGGTGCTTGAGTCCCATCACTGGGTTGAAAACCTCTTCTGAGGTGGCCCAGTGATGCCAAAAAAAGAAAAAAGGGAAAATAATAATATCCCTAGGTGAAAACCTCCCTTAGAGGTGCCCAGGGAAGGAAATTAAGGTGAAAACCTCTCTGAGGCACCCTAGTTGTTTAAAAAAGAAAAAAGAGAGAGAGAGAAGGAAAAAATGAATTTTTATTGCATTGTAGGTTTGCAGGAGGACTATAGGGAGCAGGAGAAGGTGCCAAGGGGACCCTGACATTCACACCAACTTTCATCTCATCTTCTCCACACCTTCCTCCATCATTTTTGGTATCTCTTTCACCCCACCGTACATCTTCTTCCAAAACTACGTTTTCTACAGGAGGCTTCTATAGGAATTACAAAGAGCCAAAAATGTTTACAGAAGGTAGTTTGAGGGACAAGAAAGCTTCATGAGGAGCCTATAATCCCTCTTACCATCTTCGAACCTCTTTGCCATCATTTCCAAGCCTGCATCATGCTCCAAGCATCATTATTTTTTTCTTCCTTTCCAAGGAAAACACAGAAAAACAATTTTTAATTTTTGAAAAAAAACAAAAATAAAAGGAGGAAAGGCACCATCAACTTCACCTGAAGCTTACCTACTGTCCCTCCACATGCATCTCCACCACTGGCATCATTCTCTAGCTCCAAGCACAATAAAATAGCTGAAGTTTCAAGGGGAGAAGCAGCTACAGGACCTCCTGTAGAAATTCCTGTAGCAGTTGATCCCATAGAAGTCTAGCACCAGCAGCAAGGGACAACAAATTTGAAGGTTGAAAAGGCACATGCAGCTCAGCTCCAACAAAATAAGAACCTGCAAAAGCACACAACAACACATCAAAAAGCAGAGGCAACATGCATGAAGGAAAATGAAGGCATGCAGCAAAAGAAAAAGCACCTCACAGTCGATGGAAACAAATACCCTTGGATCACAAGTAAGTCACTAAGTCACTCCTCTATTTGCATTTGTGTAATTAGGAACCATATGAAGGCAATGAGATGGTTGAAATCGAAAGAGGAAAAGGTGGCTAGTTAACTTGGCCACCTTCATTTAGTTGACTCCACTTAACCGAGATATCACCCACATGTGTGCACAGTCAACTCAAGAAAAAGATGCCAAGGATAGGTAATGGGAGGAAGAGTTAAATACGATGCAATAACAAGGGATGATTACGAGGAGGGGGCATGATGACCAAGCAGGTGGGGACCAACGCTCCTAATTTGGGAACCATACACCTTGCCAGCTCAACACTCATAACCGAAAATATCCATAAAGGGTAATGAGCACTCCTCCCTGAGCATTCTCACCACCTTTTCTTCAACTTCTCCTTATAACTCAACCACACAACAATCTTCTTGTTCCTCCAAAACCTTGTAACCACCATGCTCCATCGATTTCCTCCATATTTTTGCTCTCAGTATTTTCTACAGGAGCACCTATAGGAAATCTACAAGAGGGACAGTGGGCTTCTACAGGAGGGGCAGTGAGTCATTTTGAAGGGAGAAAACATGATTTTTAGCACGAATTTCAGTCTGAAGAGGTAGGGTTCATGAATTCCCTCTATTGAATATCAAAATGTGAAAGAGTTAGTCTCAAATTGAATATAAAATTAATTTTTAAGAGGGTAGAAATACATAGAAAAAATTTCTATTTAAAAAAAAAAAAACACAGTCCCCTCTGTTTTTCTAGTTCACTCAAAATTCTTTATCTCCACCTCATATCTGGGTTTTTTCAAAAAGAAGTACAAGTAGTATGACAACAGGGTTTATGAGAAAAGATCCCACTAACTCCACTAGGCTCCATGCACATCCTCAAGTGGTGGACATATTTACAAAGGCAAACTCGATGAATTTCTTTAGGAAGTTTAGAGGGTTTGATGATGAAATTTCCCATGAATTGGCTCTCCCTCTGGTCCCTCACACAATAACTCATGCTACTATAACCATTAGAGGTATCTCCATTGAAATAACCCCTGAATTCATTAGTAGGGTAACTTCCCTTTCTCTTGGACTGCCTTGGAGTAAAGATGAGAAACCAATGGGCCAGGCTGCTAAGAAGAAATTTTTCCAAGATAATGAAACCCCTGTTGAAGACAAGAATGGAATTAGGAGGGATAGTGTACCATATCCCTAAGATGAGGTTAACTACCAAATAATCAAATACATTTCTTGTGAGGGGAGGCACAACATTGTTTATGGGTATCATTTCAGGATCCTCCAAGACTTGAGATATGGCATGGATACCCCAGCACATTAGAAGCTCAGTATCCCTTACTTTCTCCTTCAGTCCCTCATTGACTCCAAGACAAAGGTGCAAGAAGGAAATTCACAACAGCTAGCTCACCATGGCCTAATTAAGATCCTAGTAAAATAAGCCCTCCATACCCTTACACTCCCTATAACATGGGAAGTTTTCAGAAATATGAGAGTTGAGGATGACATCAAGGCATTAACCTATGATGTCAGTCTTGTTGTCAGTGAGGGGGGAGAAAAACAAGGAGGAGAATAGGAAGCCAGTGGTGACATAGCATAGCAAGAGAGGAAGGAGGTAGAGAAAGAGGCATAGTAGGAGGAGGAAAAAGAGATAGAAGAGGGAGAAAAGGAGGCAGAGAGGGCAGAGCAAAGAGAAGAATCCCCTGAAACTGAAACTTTGGAAAGGGAAGCACAACTACCCTCACTACCCTCAGTACACCAAGCAAGCAGAAGCAGAAGAGGAAAAGAAAAACCTCCATGTATTTCAAGGCAAGGAAGAGTGCCAAAATTAAAATAGGAAAACCTCAGCCCTCATCAACAACTCCCATTCACATTGAAGATTCACCATCTGCCAAGGTGAAAGAATCTCTTTCCAAGACATGCATAACCTATGAAAGAGGGACTACAAGATCTTCTACATGGAAGGGGAAGGCAATTCTACAGGACCAAAAACCAGACCTATAGGAGGCTGAAACAGTCCTACAGGAGACATTGTCCAAACTATAGGAGATTCAAAAACTTGAGGAAAGAATAGGAGGATAGTCAGAGGTGAAAGAGGAACCACAAGAGCTACAAGAACCTAACCCCCAGCCTAATCTTGACTCCTATTACATAATAATTGAGGGAGGCAAGATAACCCCACAGAAATTTGTAATTCCACTATTTTTTGAATTGGAAAAAGAGAGAGTGAGAACACATAGGTGGATGCAGATAACCAAGTCCAAAGGAGCTGAGGATATTGGACACATGGAAAAAAAACTCAGGGAAATGGGGAGGGAATTGAGTGCCCTTAGAGACAGAGAAGCCATTACAAGAAGCCACCTTGATAATGAGAATGAAATACTAAGGGGCAGCTGCATGAGTAAGAGACCCATTTGGCATACATGGCTAGCTTATCCATGGAAGTATTACAATGCAGAACACCAGCGAAATATTATGGCCTCTATCTGAAGGATCAATGGCTTCAATTCCAAATAAAAACTTTGGCATAAAGAGGCACAATGCCTTTCCAAGATTACATGTAGTTCATGGATTTATGTGACCAAAGCACCTCCAAAGGACAAAGCAAAGATGGAAAAGTTCTAACTACATAACATGGCCCTCATAGACCTAAATGTATGGGACCCCAATGCTAAGTTAGGGTGTTACATGGAAAAGTGTCTAATAGAACTGCTCTATCCCACTAAGGTGTGACAACTGCCTTAGAAACAAACAAAGAAAAGCTACTTTCATTTTTCCTTTATGAATTATAAATAGAGAAGAAAAAGAAGACCAACCTCTGTCTTGCGCTAATCTCCTGATTTGATTCCTCTCTTCTTTGATAGTCTTTAGCTACCTGCTCCCTTGCACGCCCAACTTCACAAAGTACCTGTAGGATCACAGAAGCATAGCACTATACAAAGACATGGATCTATAATCATAAACAATCTAGGTGTTGGCATTATGAGATAAGTGTTGTCCTTGATGGCAAACCTCATTGATGACAAATCTTAGTACAGAAGGTCAGCAGCAAGGAATTGATGATCAGACTATAAGAAGAAGAGAAAGTTCATACACGCACGTTCGTTAAGCCCAAGTCGCGTGTACACGCATGTTGGCTTCAGCAAAAGCGCGTGTATGTGGAAAAGTACCTTTGGTCCATGGCGGTTATTCCTTGGAAGTTGTGCCTATGGTTTTGGACCTTGGCGTCTCGACGGACGTGTTGATCCCTAGTTTTGAAGTTGATGGTATTGGATTTCTATGGTTTTGGCTCTTGGTATTGAACAAGGCCTAAGGCTATATAAAGGGAAGGAAATCATTAGGCAAGTGAATCTGAAATGTCTTGAATATCTGATGAAGCATTAGATCCAGTATGCAGGTTATGGGTTGATGATGCATTGCTTGATCTGAGCTAAGGAGAGATCTCATCGGTTGATGGAGAGCAAGATCTAAGGAGAGATCGGGATCAAATGGTTTGAAATGAACTATCTTTATGATGCTTATTCTAGATCTACACACTGATGCATGTATTGTTCTATAAGTATTATGAGTATGATTGATGTCTGGTACAGCTGCAAGTTATGAGAAATTATTTTTAGATCTGTACGCGGGTTGTCTTTGGCGAAAGCGCGTATACACGCGGGTTTGATTCATCGAAGTAGCATATACATTGTAAAGCTTGATACTTGAAGTTGCAGATGGGTCTGATGGTTATTACAGAGTTCTGTGTCTGCTCTGTGTTCTGGTGACGGTGTTGTTAACAGGGTTTCAGTGATTCAGAGTTTGATGATTGTTTTGAGCTTCAATGATAGTTATGGGTCCAGTATGAAAATTGGATGAAATGTGGCCTTTCAGATTATGTGTTGTGCTTCAGTGTATCCAGTCTGAAAATTGATGAAACGTGGTACCTGGAGGAGAGAAGATTGTAGGCAAGCACCTATGTACTAGTATCTAAGCTAGTACAAAAGCTAAGGGAGATCTTTGGAGCATTGTAGCAGGTAGCAGCCTGTGTACTAGTAAATGGATCGGCTAGTACAAAAGCAAAGGGGGTTGTAGCTCCCGTACTGGTATAAGACTGCACCAGTACAAATATTGTAAAAGTATTTTCTTATTAAGAAGAAGATTGAGATGACTTGCAGCAGGTGGTTTTCACCCACATTGGGTTTCCACCTTATATCTTTGTGTTCATGTGTGTGGCTTTTGTGTGATGATCTGTTCTGTTTACTGTTAATATGGTTAATAATGTTCTGATGCATTTACTGAAGATAAGCTAACTGAATCATAAGATTTCTGGATATACGCTAGTTGTTTTAGACACAGCAGCGTGTACATGCGGGTTCACTTAACTGAAGTAGCGTATATGGTTTTTGAGCATTGAAAAAGTTTTATTGATCTGATAATACTGATTCACCCCCCCTCTCAGTATTATTTCCAACAATTGGTATCAGAGCAGGTCCTTTGATAGAAGCTTGATCGCTTGAAGGAGATCCGTGGAACAATGGGAAAGAAGCTTAAGAAGAAAGCTCATAAGAAGAAGAAGACATCTCAGAAGGACTATGACAGTGGGAGAATCGATTGGGGATTAGGTATAAGAGGCTCTTCAGATTCAGAATCAGATTCAGAATCATTATCAGGTATGAATGTGTTATCCTCTGATGTTCCTGCTATATTTCCTTGTGAAAGTGATGGAAGTGATAGTGAAACTACTGAACATGCTTTTATGGGTGAGCAAGAAAAGTATCAAATAGAGGCAGTATTTAGAAGGCTTACAGACAAAGTTAAAGATCAACAAGATCTATTGAACAAAAGGGAATGTGCTTTCAAAGAAGAAGTTACCAAACTAAAGGCCCAACTAGAAGAAGGAAACAAGGTAAGAAATCTACTCAAGGACAAGGAAGACCAATGTCAAAAATTGCAGCATGAAGTGACATCATTAAGAAAAGAAGTCAACGAAAGAAGCACAACCATCAAGAAACTCAAAGATAGATCCAGCTACTATGAAAATCTTGAAGCTACGATCCTCTCACTAAAGGAAGATCTTGAAGAATCCAAGAAGCAGAATGAAGATCTACACCAAGCAATTGAAAAACAAGACAACGAAGTCATCAGCTTAAAATCACAGTTGGAATGTGCCTTCAGAGTTCGTCAAATTCAGCAGGATCTGTATGAAAAGCAAGAAAAGGAGATACTCAATCTAAGGCAACAAATGGAAGAAGGAAGAAAATATGGAGAAGACATGAAGAAGCAATGTCTAGAAAAGGAGGAACAACTTCAAGTTGAGGTAAATATCTTGAAAGGTAAATTAGAAGAAAAGGATAAACTTTTGAGATTTCAAGATAGTACTAAAGCCTTGGATGATATTCTTAGTAGTCAAAGGTCTCCTGCAATCAAGACTGGTCTTGGTTTTCATGAATCTGTTGAAGGTGAATCTAGCTCACAAGGTGAGGCAAGGAACTCTAAAGAGAAAACTAAAATGATCGACAAGGAGATGAAAGGTCAACAATCAAGGAAAGAGACTCCTCAAAGAAAATCTTTTACTCCTCCTATGAATAATGTTGAATGTTATGTATGTCATAATCTTGGACATGTTGCAGCTAGATTTAGAAGAAGAAGGGTTCAAGACCATCATGCAGAAAGATCATCACACTCAAGGTACTTTAATGGATATTGTTTTGCTTGCAATATGTTTGGTCACAAAGCTGCTGATTGCTACAGGAGGAATATGAAACATGTAAGATGTTATGCATGTAACAAGCTTGGACATATAGCAAAGGAATGCAGGAACAAAGGATGGACTTCACACCAAAAGGAGAAAACCTCATCACTCTTGAAGATATGGAGGAAGAAGGAAGTACAGTCAGCACAATGTACTGAGACACAGCACAGCACAGACATATCAGACTCAGAGGGAGCTGAAAGTGTAAAACTTCAGCGTTCTGAATCTCATACGCAAGTTCCTTAAAGGGAAGTCACGTATATACGCGAGTTAGACACTGCAAAGTTGCGTATATGTCAGTCTGAGGAAAAGCAGTGGGAACAGGATCAGAAAAAGGATCTGATATGATTCAGTCTGTTATTTGCTCTATTGGTTACAGTCTGCTGAGGATGTGTGGAAATGTTTTGTTACTTGTATGATGTCTAGAAGTGTTTTTGATCCTAACTTGAGGATGATGATGTTTTGATGCTTATTGCTGATATATGCATGATCAGATCTAACAGATGGCACTGGTTGAGGGGGAGCATATGCCTTTAGTAATTCGTTGTTGGCATTATGGTTAATAATCCTTGGTGATGATTCTTATATGGCTAAATGATATATCTTGCTATGATGTGGTTGTGAGTTGTCTATGATAAACTCTCATATGATTCTTGAAGTTACATAGAAGATGTTCAGATCAGATTTATGGTTGATTCTTTGATGATGCATGTATGGTGCTTACATGGTGATCTTCATAAGGACAAGGAGGAGTACAAAGCTTAAATACACATCTTCCTCACTTGATGATGAGTCACTCATATACTGCTGTTGTCATATGCATGATGCAGGCACTCTTGTGGATAAGGATTGTTGTTGTTGATGATATCAAGAAGTTTTGTCAAATGAGCTTGAGCTCAAGATACATAGTGCTGATACATGGATGACTACTCAAAATTGTTTTGTTGGGGACATGGTGATGAGTTCTTATCTATATGATGATAGGTTGATACTTACATATGTTGATTGATGCAGATGTTCCCAAGTAATGATACTTGGATCATGTAGATCTTGACGTTGATGTAATGGCTATGGTGATTTCACATGTAATGTGAATGATTTCATGATGATGTTTAAAAGGAGGAGTTGACATCTATGTTCAGACATACCTTGCTGCAGGACATTTACAGGCTGCTGATATGAAAATAGTTGTACGCGAGTTTCATAAGGCCTATCCGCGTATATACGCTTGTTTATGTGGATGCAGACGCGTGTATGGAGGTTTGAAGGAAATTAGCAGGGACAGATGTTGGTTGCAGAAAGTCTGACATGGGTCTGACAGAGATCATCTGGCACAGGTTCAGGGGGAGCAGATAATCTTCCAATGATGCATTGTTGGCATTATCTCAAAGCTTTTGGTTCTAGTTCACATTTGGTGTTGATTTCAGGAGGAACAAAGGCGAAAGGAAAACAGAAGGATCTCTTGGTTGCTGATCTGAATGGTGATTATCAAATGCTGCTGGTGACTTTCATAAGTCTTGATCTAGTTCTTTCATCTCTATGTCATATATCTCTTTTGTGGTATCTCTTTCAAGTTTTCCTCCATGCTCTTGTGTCATTGATGCTTGTTACATTTGTATGGTCAATTTACATCTGATCCTAGTGTTGGAAATAATACTGAGAGGGGGGGTGAATCAGTATTATCAGATCAATAAAACTTTTTCAATGCTCAAAAAACATATACGCTACTTCAGTTAAGTGAACCCGCGTGTACACGCTGCTGTGTCTAAAACAACTAGCGTATATCCAGAAATCTTATGATTCAGTTAGCTTATCTTCAGTAAATGCATCAGAACATTATTAACCATATTAACAGTAAACAGAACAGATCATCACACAAAAGCCACACACATGAACACAAAGATATAAGGTGGAAACCCAATGTGGGTGAAAACCACCTGCTGCAAGTCATCTCAATCTTCTTCTTAATAAGAAAATACTTTTACAATATTTGTACTGGTGCAGTCTTATACCAGTACGGGAGCTACAACCCCCTTTGCTTTTGTACTAGCCGATCCATTTACTAGTACACAGGCTGCTACCTGCTACAATGCTCCAAAGATCTCCCTTAGCTTTTGTACTAGCTTAGATACTAGTACATAGGTGCTTGCCTACAATCTTCTCTCCTCCAGGTACCACGTTTCATCAATTTTCAGACTGGATACACTGAAGCACAACACATAATCTGAAAGGCCACATTTCATCCAATTTTCATACTGGACCCATAACTATCATTGAAGCTCAAAACAATCATCAAACTCTGAATCACTGAAACCCTGTTAACAACACCGTCACTAGAACACAGAGCAGACACAGAACTCTGTAATAACCATCAGACCCATCTGCAACTTCAAGTATCAAGCTTTACAATGTATACGCTACTTCGATGAATCAAACCCGCGTGTATACGCGCTTTCGCCAAAGACAACCCGCGTACCGATCTAAAAATCATTTCTCATAACTTGCAGCTGTACCAGACATCAATCATACTCATAATACTTATAGAACAATACATGCATCAGTGTGTATATCTAGAATAAGCATCATAAAGATAGTTCATTTCAAACCATTTGATCCCGATCTCTCCTTAGATCTTGCTCTCCATCAACCGATGAGATCTCTCCTTAGCTCAGATCAAGCAATGCGTCATCAACCCATAACCTGCATACTGGATCTAATGCTTCATCAGATATTCAAGACATTTTAGATTCACTTGCCTAATGATTTCCTTCCCTTTATATAGCCTTAGGCCTTGTTCAATACCAAGAGCCAAAACCATAGAAATCCAATACCATCAACTTCAAAACTAGGGATCAACACGTCCGTCGAGACGCCAAGGTCCAAAACCATAGGCACAACTTCCAAGGAATAACCGCCATGGACCAAAGGTACTTTTCCACATACACGCGCTTTTGCTGAAGCCAACATGCGTGTACACGCGACTTGGGCTTAACGAACCTGCGTGTATGAACTTTCTCTTCTTCTTATAGTCTGATCATCAATTCCTTACTGCTGACCTTCTGTACTAAGATTTGTCATCAATGAGGTTTGCCATCAAGGACAACACTTATCTCATAATGCCAACAATCTCCCCCTTTGGACTTGATGGCAAAGCTAACTTGTCACACTTAGAACTATCATCTGATTCCTTTGAGCTATCCTCCATCAGTCACATCTGATATCTCTTCTGAAGATTCATCATCTGATTCCTTTGAGCTGTCCTCCATCAGTCACATCTGATATCTCTTCTGAAGATTCACCCAGTTATACATAAGTGAGATATTCTTCTATGAGAGGGTTGCCATCAAGTACAACACATGCATCATAATGCCAACAATCTCCCCCTTTGGACTTGATGGCAACAACACCAAATCACTCTCCCCCTTTGACATCAAGGGCAAAGGGTGGACCAAGATATTCTCTTCCTTTGCTGAATCATTCCACTGTCCATACTCCCCCTGAGTACCGCTGAAATCTCTGAATAGTCTCCCTCTTTGTATATGCCAAGGTGTACCAATCTGTCCATGCTCCCCCTGAGTACATGCTGAATCTCTGTACCGCTGAAGTGTGTTGTACATGCTCTTCCTGACTGTAGGCAAGATCTGCAAAAGATGTTCTTCAAGAAGAACATGACTCTATACATCATAAAAGACCTTCCTATCACCAAAGACTCATACATACATCCATCTCTCAACTAAGTGAGGATATACAAAAATTGACTCATCCACCCAACCAAGTGGGGATACATCAAAAGTTTACATATGGCAACCAATAATATTGCATCAATCATCCCAGGCATAGTGGGGAAACCAAAATAGGCCGTTACATGACCTTGACACCATGAAAGAGATACCACAAAAGAGATATATGACATAGAGACGAAAGAACTAGATCAAGACTTATGAAAGTCACCAGAAGCATCTGATAATCACCATTCAGATCAGCAACCAAGAGATCCTTCTATTCTCCTCTCGCCTTTGTTCCACCTGAAGCCAACAACAAATGTGAACCAGAACCAAAAGCTTTAAGATAATGCCAACAATGCATCATTGGAAGATTATCTGCTCCCTCTGAACCTGTACCAGATGATCTCTGTTAGATCCATATCAGAATTTCTGCAACCAACATCTGTCCCTGCTGATTTCCTTCAAAAACTACATATACGTGTCTGCATCCACATAAACAAGCGTATATACGCGAATAGGCCTTATGAAACTCGCGTACAACCATTTTCATATCAGCAACCTGTAAATGTCCTGCAGCAAGGTATGTCTGAACATAGATGTCAACTTCTCCTTTTAACCATCATCATGAAATCATTCACATTACATGTGAAACCACCATGGCCACTACATCAACGTCAAGATCTACATGATCCAAGTATCATTACTTGGGAACATCTGCATCAATCAACATATGTAAGGATCAACCTATCATCATATAGATAAGAACTCATCACCATGTCTTCAATAAAGCAACTTTGAGTAGTCATCCATGTATCAGCACTATGTATCTTGAGCTCAAATTCTTTTGACGAAGATTCTTGATATCATCATCAGCAACAATCCTTATCCGCATGAGTGCCTGCATCATAACTGTATGATATTTATGCATATGACAACAGCAGTATATAAGTGACTCATCATCAAGTGAGGAAGATGTGTATTCAAGCTTTGTACTTCTCCTTGTTCTTATGAAGATCACCATGTAAGCACCATATATGCATCATCAAAGAATCAACCATAAATCTGATCTGAACATCTTCTATGTAACTCCAAGAATCATATGAGAGTTTATCATAGACAACTCACAATAGCAAGATATATCATTTAGCCATATAAGAATCATCACCAAGGATTATTAACCATAATGCCAACATTGAATTGCTAAAGGCATATGCTCCCCCTCAACCTGTGCCATCTGTTAGATCTGATCATGCATATATCAGCAATAAGCATCAAGACATCATCATCATCAAGTTAGGATCAAAACACTTCTAGACATCTTACAGGTATCAAAACATTTTTACACATCCTCAACAGACTGTAACAATTAACCAATAGAGCAAATAATGGACTGAATCATGTCAGATCCCTTTTCTGAGCTTGTCCCCACTGCTTTTCCTCAGACTGATATATACGCGACTTTGCAGTGTCTAACTCGCGTATATACACGACTTCCCTTTAAGAAACTTGTGTATGAGATTCAGGACACTGAAGTTTTACACTTTCAGCTCCCCCTGAGTCTGATATGTCTGTGCTGTGCTGTGTCTCAGTACATTGTGCTGACTGTACTTCCTTCTTCCTCCATATCTTCAAGTGTGATGAGGTTTTCTTCCTTTTGTGTGATGTCCATCCTTTGTTCCTGCATTCCTTTGCTATATGTCCAAGCTTGTTACATGCATAACATCTAACATGTTTCATATTCCTCCTGTAGCAATCAGCAGCTTTGTGACCAAACATATTGCAAGCAAAGCAATATCCATTAAAGTACCTTGAGTGTGATGATCTTTCTGCACGATGGTCTTGAACCCTTCTTCTTCTACATCTAGCTGCAACATGTCCAAGATTATGACATACATAACATTCAACATTATTCATAGGAGGAGTAAAAGATCTTCTTTGAGGAGTCTCTTTCCTTGATTGTTGATGGGGTTGACCTTTCATCTCCTTGTTGATCATTTTAGATTTCTCTTTAGAGTTCCTTGCCTCACCTTGTGAGCTAGATTCACCTTCAATAGATTCATGAAAACCAAGACCAGTCTTGATAGCAGGAGACCTTTGACTATTAAGAATATCATCCAATGCTTTAGTACTATCTTGAAATCTCAAAAGTTTATCCTTTTCTTCTAATTTACCTTTCAAGATATTTACCTCAACTTGAAGTTGTTCCTCCTTTTCTAGACATTGTTTCTTCATGTCTTCTCCATCTTTTCTTCCTTCTTCCAACTGATGCCTTAGTTTGAGAATCTCCTTTTCTTGTTCTTCATTCAGATCCTGCTGCATTTGACGAACTCGGAAAGCACATTCTAGTTGAGATTTTAAGCTGGTGACTTCGTTTTCTTGTTTTGCAGTAGCTTGGAGTAGATCTGTATTCTGCTTCTTTGATTCTTCAAGATCTCCTTTTAGTGAGAGGATCGTAGCTTCAAGATTTTCATAGTAGTTGGATCTATCTTTGAGTTTCTTGATGGTTGTGCTTCTTTCGTTGACTTCTTTTCTTAATGATGTCACTTCATGCTGCAATTTTTGACATTGGTCTTCCTTGTCCTTGAGTAGCTTTCTTA
>Ga0115851_100303_pt1 | contig 20295 bp, 13 predicted proteins | sample InSIn2gowninarea_FD_83865 | JGI IMG/M metagenome (GOLD analysis project Ga0115851, IMG submission 83865)
TATGTCAAAACTAGGAAAGGAGCATTGAACAGTAGTGAAGTGGGTTTACAAGTATTTGCATGGCACTAGTAATTATGGTTTGTGCTACCAAGGAAGACCAATATTAGACAGAGTGTTGGATATTCGTGGCTTTTTTGATGCAGGCTGGGCTGGAGATCTGGATCAGAGAAGATCTAAAAGTGGGTATGTGTTTCACCTATTTGGAGGTGTAGTCAGTTGGATGAGTAAGAAACAATCTGTAGTGGCACTATCAACTAGAGAGGCAGATTACATGGTAGCCACTCATGTAAGCAAGGAAGCAATTTGGTTGTATATATTGTGTTCAAATATGGGGTTAGTACGGAGAGCTATAAGGATAGAATGTGACAGCGAAAGTGCAATTTTCTTGGCAAAGAACCCTGGATATCATTCAAAGACAAAGCACATTAATGTTTAGTATCACTTTGTGAGGGATATGATAGAAGACAAAAAGGTTTTGCTGGTAAAGGTGGACACTTTGAATAATACTGCAGACGCATTGACAAAATCTATGAGCTCTGAGAAGTTCTCTTGGTGTAGAGAGACAATGAGCATTTTAGGGCTGAAAAAATGACTAAGCGCTCTTGTGGCCCCCTTTGGAAAGAAAACAACAAGTGGGAGAATGTTGGGTTGTGTTATATTCTTTCCACGGCTAACCCATGTAGTTAACTGGGGGGTTAGAGGAGGGGCGGAGCCCCCCCTTCATTGTGTCGATTGTGTGGCCTGGGGGGGGTGTCACAGGGGCTTTGTAGTGTACCCGTAACCCCACTTTATGGGGTTTGGTGTAGCGCCCTAGAAATTTTTGGTTTTGGAACCTATGTTAGGTTGGGCGGACCCACTTATGGTTTTGTGCATGATTTTTGCACATGTTTTTTGGACGCGATGGTTTTCAGTCCATGGTTTTGGACACGATGGTTTTTCGGTCCATGGTATTGGATGCTTTGGCATGTATAAATATGTATTATAACATTGAAAGGAATATAATCAAAAATCAAGCTGGTAGTCCTGGTTTTGAGATCCAGGGGAAAATTTCTGTATATATGTGTTTTATGTGTTATGCTCTCGCATTGTTTATTTTCTATGTTTTAGAATTCGTATGCAGGTAATTTCTGTATGGGGTTAAAACCTACAGAGAACACGACTCTGTGCAGCGGTTGAGTGACCAGAGGATCGAACAACTCTGATACCAATTAAGAACCAAAAGTCGTATACACAACGGAAATATTTAAAATACTTTGTAGACAAAGAAATCCATCGTAGGAAAGTAATTGTAATTGTATATTAAATAAAAGAATTGATGTAGGATGAGTACAAATGAGAATGAGGGTCCTGTATATATAGCCAGGTAAGTACCCTTTCACAAACATACATGTCTCTAAGACATGCATTTTTATTATTAACTAACTAACTATTAGTTAATTTACTTATTACTTATTATTATATTTATATTATTATGATTATTATTTATTATCTATTTTTACATAATTTATGTTCATAACATTGCCTTCTCCTTCAAAAAGCTTTGTCCTCAAAGCTTGTTGATAAAAGGGCTTGATCTCTTTTCTACTATGAATGTCTTCTGCTTGATATATTTTTCTACTATGAATGCCTTCTCATCTTGGAACAATCATATTTGTCAATACAAGTTGATATGATCCTTGGAGTGATATATAAAATTGTCATACTGAGAGTGGATCGAAACATCCTAGATTAACTTTTCGTGGAATATTCTGATCACTGGAACTTTGTAACAAATTGTTATCAATAGACTGAATTGAGCTCACTTCAGTATTATTTGTAACATAAGTTTATTGTTTATGTTCTGAGTGATATAGATTTGTAGATTTATTAAGATGTCTACTCTTGTGATTTAGATGTAGATTGGAGTTTTTCTTGTTTGAACTTCCTTTAACACTTTTATGACAATTTCCTGATTTCCATCAGGCATTGTTGTTGTTGACTTAACTACTGAATCTTTATTTGGGGTGTCCTCTATTTGAACGAAAACCTTTGAGTACGTTTTTTACTTCAATAGGGTTTGGATTTTCTTGAAATGTGAGATTAGTGGTCTTGATATTTGTTTCTTCAGTATGGACTGCTACATCTGGTGATTTTGATGCTTCCTTTGCGACAAGTTCTTTGAACCTATTCTTAAATGACTTTTTTTTCGTCCTTAAGTTTTTTAATCTGTTTGAGCAGATTTTGATTATGATTTTTGAGACATAAGCATTCCTTATTCTTCGAGTCAACTTTATTTTGGCCTTCACGCTTCTCATCTTTTAAACACTTGATTTGTTCTACTAATGTTTGGTTAAGGATCTTTAAACAAAAATTTTATTTTTCTTGTTCTAATAAACGTTCCTTGAGTTCCTTCTATGATTCTCTATCTTTCTTGACTTGTTTGAGTAGCTTTTCTTGGTGATCTCTGAGGCGCGAAATTTCTTTGTCTTTGCTGCAGATGACTTCTTCAAGCTCTTTTTGCTTCTTTGATATAGTTTTTTTGTTATCTTGAAACATCAAATCTGAGATATCCTTAAGGTCTTCTAATGAAGATTTTATTGATTTTGATTTACTTGTTATATCTTGAAACATGACCATCTTCCCTTTATAAGGAAACGCCAAAACTTGTTTCTTTATGTTTAACATGAATGTACCCAAACCCTTAAACCAGGGTTGACTGAGTATGATGTCGTTGTTTTTATCTGTTCTTTCAACATGAAATTGAGATATGTAGTCATAATGACCTATTGTCACTTGTAGATCTCTAATTTTGTACTCGTTTTAGTCAAAGAATATTTTTCTTTACACCAATGCTTAGTTGATTTGCCAAGTTGATGTTGATATAATTTTTATCATTGCTTGGGCTAATGGAGACATTAACTTCTCTTCCTTAGATAGTTCCTTTTAATGTAATTACTCCGTGATCTATAATTGAAAAATCATTATAGGAAGACCTTTCTTCCTTCGTCATTTTAGAATTGAGCTCCATCATTTTTTTTCAATGATTGATTCCATTTGTTTTGTCGAGATGACTTAAGGTATTATATTTAAAGTTCCTTTGAACTTTGTACTTCAAGCTTCCTTTAAAAGTGCCCTTTTAATATATATATATATATATAAAATTATTCAAAACTCTTTTAATCTAATTTCCTATTATCCTTAATATTTCAAAACTCCTTTGTATTTTTTTTTTATATATAATTCTACTTACGTTTTTTTTTCCTTTTGTACTTTAAAAAGAATATTTAAATATTATTTCAATTGGCTTCTTTTAAATATCTTATTGTCCTTTGTATTTATTTTTTAAATTTCATATAACCCTTTAAACTTTAATTTAACTTCACTTTAACGTAAACTCGATATTTTCTCCTTATGTAACCTTTTATAATAATACCCGCTTTGTACTTATATATGTTTTCAATAATTTCATGACTTAAACTTTTCTTTAAATACCCCTTTATAATATAATACTTCTCTTTATATATCTTTTATTTATAATATTTTTTTTTCTTTTTTAAAATAAAGTTACAACCCTAGTGAAACGTGTCTATTCACCTTTTTGGGGTATAATATAAAATATATGTTTACTTATGTACTTTTGACTTGGTTAATGTTCTCCATATAAAAAGTAAAAATTACCATTCACATAAAGAGATTTTGTATTTCTTTTACTTTTAAAATACCATGGGTTTCTAAAACCTCGATTAATGTTTTCCACGTGAAAAGTAAAACTTACCATTCACATAAAGAGATTTTGTATTCCTTTTGTTTTTCTTTTACTTTTAAAATACCATGGGAAATTACCATGGGTTTCCAAAACCACGGGCTTGTAAACCACTTAATGAAGAATCAAGATAATATTATTTACTCTTCATTCTCTTATGTATAGTTTTACATATATTTGGAAAGATTCCCTCTTAATCTTATCATGCACTTTTTATCAATAATGTAGAACCTTTTTTTATATATGAATGTTCTCCTTCAAAATTTACATCACACTATATTTATTTATTTATCTTAAATCTTTTTTTTTTAAATATTTTTATGTACTTATTTTATTTTTATTTTTTTTGAATTTGATTTGTTTTTCTTTATTTTTTTTAATCTTTGTTTTTGACTATTTATTTTCTCTCCATAGATATATATATATTATTATTATTATTATTGAATGTCCAAATGCTTTAATGCAAAATGGAGAAACTCCAAATTCTTGTAGCGAAACATTTCAATGACAACGATGTTGATGAATTTGACGGTCAAATACCTAGATCAGAGAACACGGCTCTATGCAGCAGTTGAGTGACCAAAGGATCGAACAATTCTGATACCAACATGAATGCTCCAGCGGTTTGGGTTAACAAAACCACACGACTACCTATCGACGGCTACACAAACGATAACCACAATTTCAATGCCATCCAAGTGACACATCACATATCTGAAAGTCACAGCTTATATAACGGCCAATTACATAACCGTTTGCGAAAACCATGACATGTGCTCACCCAAACTATCAGCTCAAATGGTTAGAGGAAAAACCGCGCGGTAATTGCGTTAAACTTGGATTAGCGGTTAATTAATTCACGATTAACACTAATTAAACTTCAGTTTAATTTGGCGGGAATTTCGGTGGACCTCCAAAATCAGCACCAACTCCAAGTTTAGTGAAGTTAACTGGAGTTCCTCTAGTTTTAGAGGAGCTTTTCTTGGGAAAATTAGTTTGGCTCATAACTAGAGCAAATTTGGACCAAATGGAGCTCAAGAAAAGGTGTTCCTAGCTCATTTCGGCATTCTAAACTCATTGGAGCATGTTTCAAAAGCAGTAGAGATTTGTAAACAACATTTTTTTTTTTTACCATATTGAGCTAATACAGAGGCCCAACCATAGAAGCTGGACCAAGGAGATGTATCCCAGGAGGGGTGAACTCCTTCATCAAAACACTGTGTTAAGTGTTCATGTTGATGGTTTGTTGTACTTTTTATTGCTGCTATTCAACACATGTCTTTTATGCTATTTTTATCATGACTGTCACATTAAACTTGATAAAATTTACCTGTTTACATTCACAAACAACCTAAGGAAACCTATGCACAGGAAAAAATGGACAAGCATTTGTTTATAAATCTGTAACTAAAATTAGCACAACAAAACTAACATTCAATAACAGATCAAGTTGGTATCAGAGAAAATGTTTATTTGCTTGATTGCTTGAGTTTTGTACAAGTAGGGTTTTAAATGGCTGCAGATTTATGAAGCTTTTTGATGCATTACAAGTATGGTGGCAACTTAACCAAGTGATGTTTCTAATCCCTCTTCTTTAGAAATATTCTTTGATGAAGAGATGTTGCAAGAAATTATCATCATGAAAGATATGGTGCAAGAGCTGTATAAAGATAGGAAGGATAACACTATACTTCAAGAGCAGTTGATGGCCATGAAGGAGGAGAAGCAAGGGAGTCAGTCCAAGATTCCAAGGAAACCCTAGCCAAGTATGTGCATGAAAATGAGGTATACAATTCAAATTTATCTTCAATTTCCTCTCAAAATGAAAGTTTTGGTGATTTTCAAAGACACACTAGAGGAATAGGGTCCAAATTATTGATGAATATTGACTATGAAGGTAAAGGGTTAGGTAAACATGCACAAGGCATGGTTGAGCCAATTGTTGTTGAGCAAAGGCCTAGGTATTTGGGTCTTGGTTATGGACAAAATGATGGAGAATTCTCCAAAGCTAAGGAGACACATGAAGGTGTTCCAAGAAGTAATTTCATTACAAGTTCATTATCTCAAGCTTGTGATGTTTGTGTTCATGAGGAATGCAAAAGTTTTATTTCCACTTTGCAAGAAGGTGCTCATAAGCATGCAACTAGTGGAAATGGGAAACAAGAGGATGTTGAAAGATCTAAGTTCATTGAAACCATTGTTGATGTTCCGAAGAGAGACACTACCTCATTAAATTCACCTCCTCAAGAAGGAGACAAAGGTGAATGTGCAAGGTATAAATATGCCTTTAATCAAGTTTCTTTTGACTATGATAAACGTGGTAAATCTTCACATAAGATTTGGAGAGATTTTACATGTTTTTTTTTGTGGTTTGAATAACCATACTGTTTCGAGGTGCTGGGAGAGGATAATCATACACAATAAAATTTCAAAACAAAAGAGACAGAAAGCCAAAGGTCCATTGGATAATGGAGGTTATGTTGAAAAGAAGATGCAATTATTTTTCACTTATTGCTATAAGTAGGGTCATCTTGTAGACAAATGTTGGACTTTGCATCCAACAAGTCATCCATGTCAGTAGAAAAACGTGGAGAGAGATTTTGGCAAATATGGAAAAGAGGATTCCATAATTGATGTGGGTCAGGATGATACACATGATGAAGTGCAGCTGAAATAAATGCCATTGAAATGATTTGGAAAGAGATGGTTAGATTTCTTAAACAAATAAGGCCTTGCATTTTTTTTGATAATTGATGAAAATATTGCCTTAGGGATGCATTTCCTATTATCTCCATTTCCCTATTGATGCATTTCCTTGTTATTTGGATTCATTTCTTTTCTCTTGAAAGTACGCTGCATATTGCATGAAGCAAGATGTTGGAAAAGTAGATTTATGTTGACTCACTTAGATGCAACAAAGATGGCAATTTGCAAATAAAAGTTTACATGCATGTTGCATTCTTGAACTTGCATACTTATGTTAGGAAGGTGTTCGAAAGTGGAGTATGTTGACTCACTTTGTTGTAGCAAATTTGGTCATTTCAACTCCTTAAGTAATTGTACATGCCAATAGGATTCTTGTACTTGTGATTGTACTTGTGAGAGAGTTGAAAATTGTTATACATGCATGAGAGTTTGTGTGTGTGAATAGTGGATTTTTTTAATAGTTTCATTGTGATTGCACATGCATGAGTGTCAACTTGTGTGGTTGATTGATTGTTACATGTATGTTATATCGACTTAGAAGAGTTGATTCTGTCTCCAAAGATGAAAGGGAGATGTGACGAATATTTTCATGAGAATTTGGAAATTTTGTTGTAAATCTTTAAATTGTTGTACATGTTTTGCTTGACTTGAAAGTTAGTTGTTTGAAGAAGCAAAAGGAAAAGGTCGTCAAGTTATGTTCTTGCATGAGTGTTTTTCAAACACCGTTAACCTTAAAGGATGTTTCTTGTGACAAGATGTCACAGGATTTTGGAAGGTTCACACTTGAGCAAGAGACTCATGATTAGCCTTCATTCTCAAATCATGCCATGAGAAACATATTAATATTGGAGGATGATGGAATCAAGAAGAGAAAGTGGTTTACAATGCGATTTGATGTGTTGATGCCAAGAAGTGAAAGAGATGGCAAATGTATTCTTCCAGATGTGGAATTTGGAACTGTGGAGGTAAAATAATGGTCATTTATTTTCTTGTTATTACTCATATTTGAACTCATTGCTGTAGTTCACTTAGATGGGGTTATCTTGGAAAAGTGGTTTCCAAGGAGAAGCTTGCATCGAATTCATGTGTTGTAAAGGAGGAACATGATTCTCAGTGGGAAGGCCATCAATCAATTTTCCAAGCACCGAGGGATCGCTTTGGTACAACAGGGTGTTTAATTTAGCAAGAAGCCAACAAGTGTTGGATTGGGTCAGCAGTAAAAGGAGAACATTGTTTGAGTGCCAAGCCATTTGCAAGGCAAGGCATGTTAGTGAATCCAAGTGGTTGTCATGGAGATTTTTCCAATTAGAATGAGTTGATAGAACTTGGTAAGGATAAGAGTATTTAGTTCTCACCAGATAACCAATTTTTGTGGGTCCAAAATCATGTTAGTGTGAAGGAGTGATCAGAATATAGATTAGGGGCAAAAATTAGCTCAAAAATAAAAGTGCTCAGAATCATTCGAAACCTAAATGACCGTGTCCGCCTTAAAAAAATGATCCCAATGCAACTCGTTTCATTCAAAATGGAGTTCATATGAAGAAGATAGAGCCCATTGACCGCTTTTCCAAACAAGAGAAATTAAAAAAATGCACAATGACTGCACAATTAGCAGTCCATATTGCTGACGTGGCAGGTGACTGTTCAAGGTCAAGATTGGTCAACATCTAGTCAGAACCTGCCAAGTGTCAAGTGGTGGTTGGTTGGTAAGTGTGCTGACGTAGCTCATTTTTATTGGACGAAGAATTGACCAATGAGGAGGGGACAAGTGGCAAGCCCGGAGGCCACCACGTGTCCCTCCCCAAAGGTTGGGTTGGCGCACAACAAATTTTTTATGCAGGCGTCGGGGTTTGACCCCGTGACCTCCTCTGTACAGACCAAAGGACTTAACCATCTCCTCTATCCATTGGTTCTTAACCGTATAGAGGTCCACATATATTTAAAGTTTAATGGATTAGCGTTTGGGGGTTAGGAGGGCCAACCCTCCCCATGTGAATGTTCCGATGGTTTGGGTTAACATAACTGTGCAGCTACACAAATGATAACTACAAGTTCAATGCCATCCATGTGACACATCATATGTCTGGTACTCACGACTTATATAACGTCCAGTTACATAACCATTTTCGAAAACCACGACATGTGCTCACCCAAACCGTCAGCTCAAACGCTTAGCAGAAGAACCGCGTAGTAATTGCGTTAAACTTGGATTAGCGCTTAATTGATCCATGGTTAACACTAATTAAAATTTAGTTTAGTTTAGCTGGAATTTCGGTAGACCTCCAAAATCAGCGCCAACTCCAAGTTTAGTGAAGTTAACTGGAGTTCCTCTAGTTTTAGAGGAGTTTTTTTTGGGGAAAAACATTTTGGGTCATAACTAGAGAAAATTTCGACCAAATGGAGCTCATGAAAAGATGTTCTTAGCTAATTTCAACATTATGAACTCATTGGAAAAGGTCTCAGGAGCAGTAGAGATTTGTAAACATAATTTTTTCCATATTGAGCTAATACAGAGGCCCAAGCCATGAAAGCTGGACCAAAGAGATGTAGCCTAGGAGGGGTGAACTCCTTCATCAAAACATCGTGTTAAGTGTTCATGTTGATGGTTTTCTGTACTTTTTATTGTTGCTATTCAATACTTGTCTTCTATGCTATTTTCCTCATGAATGTCACATTAAACTTGATAAAATTTACCTGTTTACATTCACAAACAACCTAAAGAAACCTATGCACAAGAAGCAATGGACAAGAATTTGTTTATAAATCTGTAATTTAAATTAGCACAACAAAATTAACATTCAATAATAGATCATTGAATTAACTACTAAATCTTTATTTTGGGTGTCCTCCGTTTGAATGACAACCTATGAGTACGTTTTTACTTTAATAGGGTTTGGATTTGCATGAACTGCGAGATTAACGGTCTTGATATTTGTTTCTTTAGTTTGGAGTGCTACATCTGGTGATTTTGATGCTTCCTTTGCGAAAAGTTCTTTGAACCTATTTGTCAATGACTTATTTTCGTCCTTAAGTTTTTTAACTTGTTTGAGTAGATTTTGATTATGATTTTTGAGACGTAAGTATTCCTCATACTCTGAGTCAACTTTATTTTGGCCTTCACGCTTCTCGTATTTTAAAAACTTGATTTGTTCTACTAATGTTTGGTTAAGGCTATTTAAACGTAAATTTTCTTCTTCTTGTTCTAATAAATGCTCATTGAGTTCCTTCTTTGATGCTTTAGGTTTCTTGACTTGTTCGAATATCTTTTCTTGGTGATCTCTGAGGCACAAAATTTCTTTGTCGTTGCTGTAGATGACTTTTTTAAGCTCTTTTTGCTTCTTTGATATAGTTTTTTTGTTATCTTGAAACATCAAATCTGAGATATCCTTAAGGTCTTCTAATGAAGATTTTATTGATTTTGATTTACTTGCTATATCTCAAAACATGACTATCTTCTCTTTATAAGGAAACACCAAAACTTATTTCTTTATGTTTAACATGAATGTACCCAAATCCTTGAACTAGGGTGACCGAGTATGATTGCAGTGTTTTTATCGGTCCTTACAACATGAAATGAGATATGTAGTCATAATGACCTATTTTCACTTGTAGATCACTAATTTCTTACTCGTTTTGGTGAAAATATTTTTCTTTACACCAATGCTTAGCTCTGGAATTAATAGTTGATTTGCCAAGTTGATGTTGATATAATTTTTATCATTGCTTAGGTTGATGGCGACATTAACTTCTCTTCCTTGGATAATTCCTTTTAATGTAATTACTCCGCGATCTGTAATTAAAAGACCGTTATAGGAAAACCTTTCTTCCTTCATTATTTTAAAATTGAGCTCCATCATTTTTTTTTCAATGATTGATCCCATTTATTTTGTCGAAATGACTCAAGGTATTATATTTAAATTTCATTTGGACTTTGTACTTCAAGCCTCCTTTAAAAGTGTCTTTTTAATATATATATAATTCTTCAAAACTCTTTTAATCCAATTTCCTGTTATCCTTAATATTTCAAAACTCCTTTGTATTTTTTTATTATATAATTCTACTTAAGCTTTGATTCCTTTCGTACTTTAAAAAGAATATTTAAATATTGTTTTGATTGGCTTTTTAAAAATATCTTATTGTCCTTTATATTTATTTTTTAGATTTCATATAACTCTTTTAACTTTAATTAAACTTCACTATAACATAAACTCTTAACTGATATTTTATCCTTGTGTAACCTTTTATAATAATACCTGCTTTGTACTTATATATATTTTCAATAATTTTATGACTTGAACTTTTCTTTAAATGCCCCTTTATAATATAATACTTCTCTTTATATATCTTTTATTTATAATATTTCTTTTTCTTTTCTTTTTGAAAAGTTACAACCCTAATGAAACATGGCTATTCACCTCTTTGGGATATAATATAAAATATATGTTCTCCACGTAAAAAGTAAAATTTACCATTCACATAAAGAGATTTTGTATTCCTTTTGTATTTCTTTTACTTTTAAAATAAAAATGGCAATTACCATGGGTTTCTAAAACCTCGGTTAATGTTTTCCACGTAAAAAGTAAAACTTACCATTCACATAAAGAGATTTTATATTCATTTTATTCTTCTTTTACTTTTAAAATACCATGGGCAATTACCATGGGTTTCTAAAACTACAGTCTTGTAAACCACTTAATGGAGAATCAAGATAATATTATTTACTCTTCCTTCACTTACATATAGTTTTAAATATATTTGAAAAGATTCCCTCTTAACTTTATCATGCACTTTTTATCAATAATGTAGAACCTTTTTATATATATGAACGTTCTCCTTCAAAATTTACACCGGATTATATCTATTTATTTATTTTAAATCTTTTTTTTTAATTTATATGTACTTATTTTTTTTTTCCTTTTTTTTTTGTTTTTGTTTTTTTTTTTTATTTTTTTATTCTTTGTTTTTTTTTCTTTTTTTTTCTTTTTTTTTTTTTTTTTTTTTTTTTTGACACCATTTGGCTGCCTCAAGCGGTTTTCAACCCAATAGTGGGACTCAGGTGCCTCATGGAGGTTTTCACATGAGTCTCCTTATTTTTCTATGTTTATTTCTCTTTTCTTTTTCAATGACTTGATGGGGTAGTAGCTGAGACTTGCTCCACCACCATCACTGTTTTTCTGATCCCATCAATGAACTCTCGCTTTGTCAATGGCTTCTTATAAACCTTCAATTTGTGCCCATTAAAAAGTAAAGGAATAGCCTCCACATCTATGGTTCTAATCTACACTGAACCATTATCACGACATTTCTCTATGACATAAGGGCCTAACCATCTAGCCCTTAACTTTCCCTTAAAGTCTTTATATCTGGATTCATATAGAAAATCCCAATCACATTCTTGAAATTGCTTGTCCTTGAAGTTCTTGTCATGCTATATCTTCCTCTGAATTTGAGTCACCTCCATGTGTAGGAGGGCCTGCATTCTGAACTCATCTAACCCATTCAACTTGAGAAATCTCTCTTTTTGTGCACTACTGAGATCTAGATCTAGTTGGGTTGTCATCCCCAATGTATTGTACTCAAATTCAATGGACAACAGGGCCTTCTTCCCATATACCAACTCATAGGGTGTGAATCCAGTGGTGGTCTTCCAGGTGGTATTGTAGGCCCACGTGGCCTCAACTAATCCATCTGCCCAATACTTTCTACTACTACTAACCACTTTGGTCAGAATTCCCTCCAATGCTTTGTTGGTCACCTCCACTTGCCCATTAGCTTATGGGTGATAGAGAGTGGAGGTTCTATGCTTGACCTTGTGCTAGCTTAACAAGTATTCAATCATGTTGTATGTAAACTAGCTACCTTGATCAGTGACCAGTTCTATAGGATAACCAAACTTGTAAAATACATTTTCCCTTAAGAACTCAACCACTTTCTCCTCTGTTGCTACCTTGATTTCCTTGGTTTTAGCCCACTTGGTCAAATAGTCAGTGCACACAATGATGTATTGCTTTTGCTTGGATGGAGGGTCAATAGGTCTAATGAAATCCATGCCCCATTTGTCAAATGGCTTGAAAGTCACTTGAGGTTGTAGAGGTATTTCATCCCTTGGAGTAGGCTTTTGCATCCTTTGGCACTGATCACACTTACTAGTATACCTTCTCACATCTTGATGAAGAGTGGGCCAATAATAACCAGCTTGTAACACCTTGAATGTTTTCCTCTTGGATGAAAAGTGACCTCTACAAAGCCCATCATGATAGGTCAGAAGGATCTCAAAGACTTCCTCCTCCCTGACACATCTTCTTAGAATTTGATCTGGGCCTAGTTTGAAGAGGTTGCCCCCAATCCAAGTGAATAAGGTGCTCTTCCTCACAATATTTCTTTTCTCTTTAGAGGACAAATTCGGTAGGAACTGTGCAGACATCAAGTAGGTTGCTATGTCAGCAAACCATGGAGAAAGAACTGAAATGGTGAATAAGTGTTCATCTAGTAACTGATCATCAACCATTCCTTCCTCTCCTGCAGGAAAAGTTAATTTTGACAAAAAATCTGCAACAACATTTTCCTTGCCAGGCTTATCAATAACAGTTAGATCAAATTGTTGTAATAAAAGTAACCATCTAATAATCCGAGAATTCACATCAAGTTTATTCATTAAATATTTAATTGCAGCATGGTCAGTATGTACAAATGTTTGATAACCTGTAATGCAATGTCTAAATTTGTTCAATGAATGCACGACAGCTAGGAGCTCCTTTTCAGTCACTGTATAGTTTAGTTTAGCCTTTAACAAATTATTACTGATAAATTAAATGGCATAAGGCACTTTGTCATCTATCTGGCCTAGAGTTGCTCCTATGGCTTTGTGTGAGGCATCAACATGTATATGAAAGGGAAGGGGCCAATTTGGGCCTCAGAGAATAGGTGCAATGGTCAACTTGTCCTTCAGGATGTCTAGGGCCTCTTGACATCTTTTTGACCATACAAAATCAGTCTTTGGCCAGCAACCCAAATAAAGGAGAAGGTAACTTGCTGAAGTCTTTTATAAACCCCCGATAGTATCTAGATAAACCTATAAAACTTCTGACATCTCTCTGCTTTTGTGGAGGTGGGACCTTTGGATGATGGCTATTTTGTTTGGGTCGACCTACAATCCTTGCTAGGATATTGAATGACCTAGCACAATCCCTGAAGTCATCAATAACTCACATTTTTGGGGACTAAGGGACATGTTCATTTCAATGCATTTGTTCAGCACCTTACCTAAATTGGATAGAGCCTCCAGGAAATCACACCCATAGGGTGTAAAATCATCCATATAAATCTCTACTACACCATGGAATAGCTCAGCAAAGATACTCAGGACTGCTCTATGGAAAGTAGCAGGGGAATTGCATAGGCCAAAAGGAAGGACCCCATAGGTGAAAGTACCCAAAGGACAAGTGAAGGTGGTTTTATCCTGGTCTTTCGGGCTGTTCTAGATTTGATTATACCCGCTAAACCCGTCTAGGAAAGAGAAAAACAATTTTCATACCAGGCCATCTAGCATTTGGTCAATGAAAGATACAAGGAAATGGTCCTTCTTTGTGGATTTATTTAACTCTCCATAATCAACACAAATCCTCCACTTCCCATTTTATTTGGAACCAACACCAAAGGAGAGACCCACTCACTGTCTGAGATAAGGTAAATGAATTCTGCATCTAGTAATTTTTGCAGTTCTTCTTTGACTATATCCTTGAGAGCTGGATTCATTCTCCGCTGGGGTTGTCAGACTGGTTTGCAACCTTCTTTGATATAAATGTGTAAGTACACACTGAGGGGTGCACTCCCTTCATTTCTTTGTAACCCCAATCAAAGGCATCCAAATGTTCCTTTAGCATGTTGCATAACTTTTATTCTTGGTTTACAGAAAGAGATGGGTTGATTTTCAAAGTTCTCCTAGGGCCAAATTCTATGGTTTCAACATGGGTAGGGTTTGAATCAGCTAGGAATATATCAATCTGATGGTTGTTTTGGGTTTCCTTTACTACTTCCTCTAAGGAAAATGTACTGGGAGTTGGACTTTGGAGTATGTGTTCAATCAAGTCATCTTTATTCGATTGTCCTCCTCCCATGGTTGATTCTAAGGTATAGAGTTGGGCTAAATAAACTTCATCATCTTCCTCCTCCTCCAGCCATAAAGGTAAGTCATGTTCTAGAGATGGTTGGGCAGGATGGTACAGGACTAAATGCTTGGACATATGCCCATTTTTTATAGTCATATTTCTAGCCTTGCAACTAATGTACGCATTGACAGTGGCTAACTAGGGCCTCCCAAGGATGAGAGGGTAACTAGTAAGCTTGGCCTTAGGGTGGAGAACTAGGAAATCTGTAGGGTACTCCCAAGAGTCAATGGAGACCATCACATCCTCCAAAATCCCCTCAGTGATCATTTTGGAATGGTTTGCAAGTTGCATGATTATTGTGATCTTTCTTAATGAACCCTAGAGATTGAGCTTCAGCATGGTGTCCTTAGTCATCACATTAATGGCAGCCCCAAGATCAATCAAAGTGTGTGAGACAATGGTGTCATTGATGTGCACATCTACTATAGGGCTTCTAGGCTCAAAATAATTTGGACAAATTACTTGCCCCAGCATTAAGTCAGACAACTGTCAAATGACATTAATGGTAAGGGCGTCTCTTTGTCTCCTTCGTGGATGTTTGAAGCACTTATCCTTAATCAACTTGTTCTAAATAGGTATATCCTTTATGGCTTGGAGAACTGGAATTTTGACACATAGATTTTTCAGTTCTCCCAGAAGTTCAGTCTCTTCTAGGGTAGGCTAGAGTGGCTGGGTTAATCTCTCAGGAAAGGGTGGTGGATTTAATTTAGGCATGCTTTCCTCTCTTTCTTCCTCACTCTCCCTAGGTGGAGGTAGAGGTTGGTTGTCTAGGAGTACTCTCCTATATCATAAGTTGATTTCTTGAATCTCCATAGCATAAGTAGGATAGGATGTCGCTCCACTGTATACTTGTTGTGCCTGTCTGTTGTTCGAGTTTGGATTCAACTAGGTAGGCATCTGAGGTTGTTTAGGTGAAGCAGGGTGTAAAAGTTGTGTTTGAGTAGGTGGCTAAGGCAATAAAGTTGGAGCATTATTGTATGGGGGCCTCCACCCCTGGGACAGTGCATTCCACTGAGGCTGTGGTGGAGCATATGGCTAAAATGACTGGTTGGTCTGCTAGGAATGATACTGAGGTGCAAAGGACCAAGGAGGAGGTGTTGAACAGGAAGGATGAGCAAGGGGTCCCCAAGAGGGAATGGTCATGGTCTAGTTGGGGTTGTAATATGCATTGGATGACCCTTGCATGCCCTTTTAGTATGGTCGAGGCCCATGAGGTCTCCTTTGATTTATGTAGCATAGTTGTTCAATCACCCCTTCATCTCCCTAATATGTAGCTTTTAGTCCAATTATAGAAGGGCACTTGTCTGTGGAGTGGTTTTCTTCACAATATAAGAAGACTTCAATCAGGTTTAATGGACATTCATTCCTAGGGTGCCTCCTCATGCATCTAGGGCAGAAAATGGCTAAGGCTCTCTTTGATTCTTCCTGTTTTCTCTTAATGTGGATAGTGTCCATCTGTAGGGCAAGGGTTTGCAACATCTCACTCTTGAAATCTTCCAACATGTTTCCAATTCCACCCTTGATGGATGTATTGGAAGAGGATGGACTAACCATAGGTTGAATACCCCTACCCTCTTTCCTAGCTGCCCTAGAATGGTTTCTAAAGAAAATCTTGATATCCTCATAGGGTAGCTGGTAGATGTCCCCTCCTCATAGCAACTTTAGGGTATCCAAAAGATCTTCCCTTACCCCTTTAAACAAGACTAGCTTCAGTGAATCATGGTCAAGTGTGCACCTGGCCCTTTTGTAGCTAAGTTGGAATCTTTCTTCATAATCCTCTAGGGATTCATCATGCCCCAAGGTCATCCTAAAAATTTCCTCTTTAGTGTCTTTAGACCTACAGTAGTCTCGATACTTGTTTTTGAAGTCTTGTTGCATCTGAGCCCAAGTTGTGATGCTATCCTCAAGTAAACCCATGAACCAATGCAAAGTTCCATCCTTGAGAGTGGATGGGAATAGTTTCAACTTCTGCTTATCATTGATGTAACCATAGCTTCTGCATATAACAACAAACTCAAAAAAGAAAGTGTCTAGATCTTCTAAGGTCAGGCCATGGAAATGAGGAAGAGAAGAGGGGCTTATATTCTTCATCTTGGTATCCCCATTAGTTTCTCTAATGGGAAAGGCACCCTCAACTCTTTCTCTATTTCCTCTGTCATTTCTATTTTCAGCCATTGGGTCAGTTAGAATGGGTTATTCTTCTTCTTCTTGCCCTGTAGGTCCTTCAAATATCTCTGGTTGTTCACCTAAGGGTTCCTCCAATTCACAGCCACTGAAAAAGAGGGAAGGTTGGCTGTTTGAAGCAGTGGGGGTATTTGGAAAAAATTTCCCTAAGTTATCCCTATTCATACGAGGCATGAAAGAAGTGTTTTTGTTTTGTTTTGTGCTTTTCTTCAAGCTTTGAAAATAATTGCAGAATTGAAATTACAAACTGAATGGAAACTAACTGACTGAATGAAAACTAACTGCTTAAATGAAATCTTACTTGCAGAATGGGAAAAGAGCAAAGAATGTAGAATTGAAAAGAAACCAAACTAAATTACTTTTGCAAAAATGAAACTAATAGAAGAATGTCAAAGATAATAAATGGAAGAAAGAAAGAAATAATCACATATTACTCAAACACCTCACCGGCCACAGTGCCAAAAAGTGATGAGCACCCGTATTGTAGCAAGAAAGATGAAACTCTTGGGGCTACCAACTTTACTTTATCAACTCGGGGTTCGTACAAACTTCGAGGTGACAGTGTTTTATACACAAGTAAATGTGAAGGGTCTACTCTTTGTCACTGCTAAGCTGGCAATAAACCACTAAGGTTTTTCAAGCTAGATTTCTATGGATTCGGAAGAAACTTGATTACCAATGAGGGAAAGAGAAATCTACTCTAAAATAAAGATTGTCTACTGCAGTAAGGAAGATGACTAAAATCAAATGCTAAAACAAACAATTTCCTAACTAACTGTTAAGAGTCTTTGCTTCAAAAGAATGCTAAGTTAACTTATATGCAATCCTATTGTCCTAAGCATGTAGATTCAAACCATCAAACCTTCTACTACTGTGCATGTAAATGAATAAAATAAATCAGCGTTTATTTTTTTCTTTTTTATATGAGAATGTGAAATCTAATCTCTTTTGGTGATGTGGCAGGTGGCTTAGAGATGAGGTGAATGGTCAGAAGGCTTGGGAGACAAGTACGGACCCTTTTCTAGCTTCCTAGAGTCTTTTTCCTCAATTCTGCCTCAAAACAGGCCACTACAGGTAAACCTACAGGATGTCCTAATGCGTTCTATAAGATGTGCTGAAAACTTACAGGATCCCTTGTATTTCTATAGGATACAACCAAGAGAAGGTGGTTGGTTGATGGAATGAGGAAAGGGAGTGACTAGGACCACTTCAGAACTCAAAACCAAAGTTGGGAGATGGTTGGATTTGCTCAACAAGCTTGGAGAAGTTTCCTTGTGAAATGACGAAATTGGTGAGGGTTATAGTGAAAGAAGGTGAGGAGCATGGATGGATGAAGATGGAATGAGGTTTTTGACTATGAAATCTCTTTATACTTCTGAAACACCTGCACTACATAAAAAATTGGCATTTACCCAAAAATCATGCAAACAAGAAGAATTTCAATTATCTAAGGGAAACAAAATTTCATGACCTAGCTGTCTACTTCATGCATGAGGAAAACTTTATAGAATAAGATGAAACATTAATAAGATCTAATGTAATAATAAAGATAGAAGTGATGATAACTAGATCCTACTCTTACAAACTAATCAAATGCTGGTCTTAAGCACAAAAAACCCTAAATTCCACGAGAAAGTAGAATTCTGTCTTTTTTGGGCTACATAGGAGTTCTTTCCTCAAACCATGATCCTTGAAGGAAGAAGTGAGGAAAAAACCACCTATTGACAGCTTTTTGATGTTCCTTTGTGTTGGGAACGGGTTCCCCCAAGAGCAGTTTTGGGGCTAAAAGCCCATCTTTTGGGATAATTTTGTAATAAAGTTTTAAATTCTCCACATTTTGTGGTCGTGGAGCGCGAAGGTGTCAAGAATAATAGAGGGTTGTCCACCCTTATTTTTCAAAGTGTCAAGTCAACTATAAAGGTCTACCCATGGTCCATGGCCCATGGGATTGTATAAAAAGGAGCTAAGTAAGATCTAAGTAGTAAAAAAGGGGAAAAGGAAGACAGATGAGGAGTAGCATAATAGAGTAAGTTCTAACTGTTCTTGGGCCTTAGCGTAGGTAGAGGCTCTATAGCTGAGTGCGCAGAGGCCTAGGGTAGAAGTCTGCAGCTGAGTGTGCGGACCCCTGCAGCTGTGTGTGCAAGGTGGATAGAGTCTATATTAAACTGGAAATATCAATAAAGAGAAGTATTCTGCAATTACTATGTAATTAATCGCTGTTAGTGCATTTGATTATATTGGATCTAAGATTATATTGCAATGTTTATTTGATGCGTGAATGTATGTATATCTGTTAATTGAATGCAAGTAAGAATATTAGTTTACGCGACGATAACTGTAATTGTTTTGTAGAATAAGTAAGACACTTAAGATAACTCGGGAACCTATACAATACATCGTCATAGCAGCGCGGAAGTACCTAAACTGCTGGTTAGCGCTGTGCGAAGGTCAATCGTACAAATTCACGTAGGTACTGAAGGGTGGGATAGAGGGTAGATCGATAAGCCCTAAGGCTTAGCGACTTGGGTGAAGGAAGGAGAAGGAGGTATAAACTGACATCACGACCATCTCAGGGTGTGGAAACTTGGTTCCAACATCCCCCCATACTGCTTTGGGTGAGACTTTGGTCCACATTCTGTGGGTTGATGGTGAAAGGGCCAGTAGTGTAGGGATTTGTTTGGTTGACTAACACTGAACCTAGGTCAAGGCCCACAAAGCCAACAAACAGTTCCATTTCCAAGACCGAAATCTACGTGAGAGATGTGTGATGTTATATCACTGGAATCCAACTAAGAAAGAGATCGAAGACTAGTTAGATAGGAAGATCCATGAATTCGTAGATGATACCTCAATTAGTTACAGTGAGGCTCAGCCCTTATCATCTGCAGGTTATGAGTTGGTTGCGGGGGTAGCACCCCTTTGTTGCATATCCTTGCTATCAATGTAGGACAGTCCTCAGTCTCATGATCAAATTGAGTGCAATATTTTCATGACTAGCGCGTTAGGTTAGTGCATTCACGGGCATAGTGTCATGGTCCCTCGCAATTGTAGCAGATCAGTTGTACCTAACCTTTACTAGGTCTTGCTCCGCCTCAGGCTCGTCTGTGCCATCCCAACACCTTGGTGAGGAGGTCGCGTTTCTGCTTAAACTCTGTAGGTAGATGTTCTATCCATCATTAATTCATAACTTTGGCAAGTGCACTCATCATGCCATGTTGACCTGCAGAAGTTACAGAACAATTGTTGTGGTGTTTGTACAAACTTCTGTAGCAAATGACAACTATCAGTTGTATGTTTCCCTACTACCTGACGTATAACACACAACAACGCAGGCCCCGTGCTCGGCCTTGCTTAGGCTTCCGGCCTCAAAGACATTGGACCTCTTCCTACAATATAGTTTGCAAAGACCGGGTAGTGGTATTTGTCATGCCCCTGACCTTTACATTTCAGGCACCAGATCTCTTTGCATGCCTCTGGAAAAACTATTCTGTCCTG
>Ga0115851_100305_pt1 | contig 20280 bp, 20 predicted proteins | sample InSIn2gowninarea_FD_83865 | JGI IMG/M metagenome (GOLD analysis project Ga0115851, IMG submission 83865)
GTTCCGAGCACCTCCCTAAGAGCACACCACTCCGCCAGATTCGTCCGGAAAGCCGCCCTACCGCTCCTCGGCGCCTCATCGGTTATCCCCCTCACCTACGCAGCCGCAACGTCCGCCGCAGCATCACAGTTATCCTGGGACCCTGACACGTTCTTCTGGATGTGCATGTCTGGAGCTACCGCGTACGTGGGCACCATGGGCACGCTGTTGTTCATTACGATGACGACGTGGAATGATCATCATAAGCGTGTGAGGTGGGTGCCTGGCACACCGTTCACGAAACGGTGGTTTGGCGAGGACGAGAGAGCATGGTTTGATCACATGGCGCAGGAGTGGGGGTATAAGGATGAGGGGAGGTGGGGAGAGGAGACGGGGGAGGAGTGGGAGGCTCTTAGGGAGGTGCTCGGAACGAGGTACATGGAGGTCGATCGGAGTAGTTTATTGCCGGGGATGTTGTAACTAGCCTACCTGGTGCTGGAACTACCGAAAATTGAAACTTTTGCATGTTCTGAAATGAAAGGAACAGAGGCTTTCATTTAAGACCACTTCATGAGCTCGGAAGCCGATCCATTGTGCACTCGAATATGTTAATCCATTACTTCCGCACCAAGGACTTACAACACACGATCACCATATATATCCTTCCTCTCACATCAATCGCAGCATCAATCCTTCACACCCTCAATACTTCGATCATCCTATTTCCTCCGGCACACCCAAAACCCATTGTCCGTCCCTGTATACCAATTCAAGCACTCAGCTTGCCAGCGCACAACGCTCCATCAAAATCAGCATACGACTCATCTATGCTCTGCTTAATCCATGCCCTGCCTACTGCATAGCTACCAGGTCAACGAATTAAGTCTCTGCTCTCATGTGTCGTCATGTTAGCTAGCGCCGAGTTTGCCGCCCTGCGCTCAATACTCCAGTGCAACCAGGTGGCGTGGTGACTGGATCTAGGGGTTGCACTGAACGGCATGGATGGCTATTAATTGGTGAAGCTTGTGTGGTTGATCATTTGCTGCATCATGACAGATGCTGAGCCGCTACCTAATTCTCGGAGATCCGGAGTGGTGGCGCTGCGAATTGAAGGCATTGGTCTGTTGGGACGGGCGAAAAGAGGTTGAACGGGTGATGTTGGTCGGATTATTTTCGATCGAGTGAGATGCGATGGTGGTGAAGTTGCAGCATGGAATGGTAACATGCATGTTCTCGTACAGGACGGTATTTGTCCCTTACAGCCTCGTTGCTCATCACATTTCACTCCGCCAGACTCTCAAGTCCCTGTTTCAAGCGCGTTTTCGACCCTTGAGCAGGCTCTGTGTCGTGAAGAACAGTAAAATCGTGGAGCAGGTGAGGAAGATAAGACCAAACATGGTCAAACCGGCTTTTGATCCTGGAGTCAACCTACTGTCATAGACGTTCGTGTCATGTAGTTGAGAGTTATCAGGGCCAAAGTCCATGTTGATCCCGGCACTGAAGCCCACAGGAGTGCTGTTGCCGTTGAGGAAGACATTCAATCTATAGAGCCGCTCCGGCGACGGAAATGTAGACGGAATGGCCCACATATGGCTAAGATCCCATGTGCCGCAAGGATCCTCTTCATGTCTCGTATTGATTATGGAGATCGATGTCGAGTTATCGTTACTCGCCCTAGTGCTGTCTGGGAGCTTGATCAACGTACTGCCGAAAAGAAATTTTGTGGTCGTCCTTACCTATGACAGGTATGGTAGGGCCAATGTCGTAGCCACGATCGACTGGGATCAACGATATAGAGTACAGAGTTGTTGAGGAGTTATCTCCAGTCCACGAAATGTTGGTTTTTGTTCCAGGCTGCCATGTTGTTGAGAAGTCTGCCTCTCTGTATGATGGTGAAAGGAACGCCAGCTCGCTGTTACTGTAAAGACAGCTCTTCGTCCGCGACATGATTGGTATTTGCGCGCTCGTGAGGTAGAAAACGACAGCTCTAAAATGCTTGAAGCTTACCTACCCAAGAGACATAGGCTTGAAACACTGCAAGTTCTGATGTCAATACTGTACATTTCTGTGATGGACGAGTTCCATAACGTGGCGCAGCATGAGCTCGGCAATAGTGTCCGTATCGAGGGCTCCCACAAGAAGTCTTCGCCCCCAAAGGGGGGCTTGGTGGACTTGATTTACTCCACCACCACCACCAACAATCTCAAGTCACCACACAGCTTCGTCCACATACAAGTGGTTCTGGGAGGCATGACAAGGACATTCGGTCCGATTTTGTAATTGTGGGACCGGTGCACGAATCCATGTAGTGCGCCCTGAGCCTTATCTTTATTCTTGAGACGTGGTATCGTTATTGAAACCACAGAAACACAAAATTCAGTGCAGAGCATTCATCTTACAAGGTACTGAAGCAAATTCAAATGATCAAGGTCGAATTTGGATGAGGTCTGACGATAGTCTATGACTTTGTGGTACGCTAGACAGTGTGATGGGCGAAACAGGCGCCGAGCTTCTTCTCAAAGAGAACGATACTTTGCCACCCGACTTCCACAGCCGATCAAACCCAGTGAGTATGATCGGAGCCCGACGTTCGACGAAAAGCATCGCAAATAATGGGAAATAACTGACCACGTGTTGATAGCTTGCACTTGAACCGAAGCTGGGACGGTGGACGTACTTTCTTACCATCGTCAGCACATCAGCCTTGTTAGTATCATTCGGCTTTCTTTTGTACCTTTGGCTGTCGTGGGACAGAAATTATGTGTGGCAAGCGATCGCTCATCATGACCGTATGACCCAGGCTGTGACGCTGGCATCGGCATTGCTTCGGACAGCAGTCTCAATTCAAGCTGCTCTGGCTGCTTCCATGCTTGCCAGCCTTGCCATTGAAAGGAAGGAGGTCAAATTGAAATACCTGCCAGTCATTTCGACCGCGCGCACCAACATATCCGGCCCGTTTACATTAGGCTGGTATATGAGACCACAAAGGAAGAAACTCTTGCTCCCATTCCTTACGGCTGTGCTCTGCTTGACCAGTCTAACTCTACAGTTCAGCTCTACAATCCTTGTTTCAGATGTACGTCAGGGCTGGATCCTTGGCACTTTGTCGGCTTCAGAAGTTAAAGCAGGGTACAACGGTTCAGAGACTCAATCAGAAGCATTTCCGGATGCTGTAAGCCCGATTCGTTGGCAAATGAAACTTCAGCAGTACCCAACGTTTGCCGAGTTTCATGGGAACGACGCTATACAAGGCATTGATGGTATATCAGACACTGGCACTACAATTCGAGCATTTTTGCCCTTTGCCGACGCAAGCACCAGGTCCTCGATCAGTGATTACCGCGGACCAGCAACTGTGGTTGATGTCCGTACTGTCTGCATGCGACCTAACTTAAAAGCTCAATGGAAACGGTCAACTAGCGAATACTACATTGTGTCCGCAGCCGACGGGATATTGCCTTCGTTCGCAGGCAATATCAGTGTGCCTGCAGCCTACAATATCCGTCCAGCTGACCTGCCAGATACTATGTCGTGGAGAATTTCAGGCCAACTCTATGAGTCAGGTTTCGACTGCACGATTCCATATGGTATTGGAATTGTGTCATCCCAAGACAGTTCCCGTCTTTACCACTCTGACGACTGGTCGATAAGTCTTTGCCATCTGACATCCGGCGCAGGGCTTTTGGTATCGGAATTTTACGATCGCTCGCAATACTCTCTGTCGTCCGCATATACAGGAGACAGCTATCTGGTGGTCAATCAGACCTTAGATTCAAACGGGCTCTCTTTCCTTGGATTATTCGATTCCCCACCTGTCAGGAACACGACGGACGGGGAATGGTTGCACCTTTTCTTCGACGTCATCCTTAATGACAACCACAATGTGCACACAGAGGCTCGAGTAAGCCTGAGCTTGTGCTCAACGGCTGTGGATGGCATCTTAACCAATATATCTGCGTCCGCTTCGAATAATAGAACGGAGCCCTCGCCGAACGTCATCAACGACATACTTACGTTCGCAGACGTACGGCGACAACTAGGACAGGATCATAGCCTAAGCCCCTACGATCGAGGCATACTTGAACTACAGAAAGATGGCTGGATTCTAAGACGCGGCGAAGGTGCTAAATTCTACAATGAGATTGACTACATTTCTTCTGCGGTCAAAATGGTAGCCACGAATCAGAATGAGTCCGACGCATCTATAGGCTTCACTACCGGTATAGGGTTCTCACTTTATAACAATATATACGCAGACTCGAACATTGCAATATTGTTCCAAGAGATACTGAAGACTGGCGGCGGTATCTCCTTTGCACTACAGTCTATTACCAGCGTATTAGTTAGCATGGTGTACTATGATCAAGTGCCCCTCTTCGATCAGGTCTTCCCTGCGAACTCGACCTTTCTAGAACAACGTCAAATACCAGGAGGCCAATCCAATTACCTTGCAGCGCCCGCAGGCTTCCGACCTGGCCTCCTGACAGTCTTGTGCGTACTCGCCGCACATTGCGTAACGGTATCGATCATAGTATGGTTGTTCTTCAGTAGTAAGTCGTCCCACAACACCATCTCCGTAACGAGCGCTAACAAACACGAAAAGCCACAACTCTGTCCACCTTACATAATACGTGGCAGACCTTCGCTCAAGTGCAAAGCTTCCCAGTCAATGAGTATCTTGCGCACGCCGCTTTCGCCGACGATAAGGATGTTAACAGATGGATTCGAGAAGACGGCTACGACTACGAAAATATAGGCATCGTGCGCACCGGACGCAATACCACTGAGATAACAGGCCTGAGAGCGCGTGCTGTCAACACGATTCCAAGTGAGACACATCCAGAAGGTATACCACTGCAGGATTTCACTACCAGATCGAATCCTGACGACGCATCAGAGACCTTAGGTGCTTCAAAGTCTAGAGACCGATTTTTAGATCAAGAGTAGCGAGAAATACAACGCATTTACGAAAGAATGAAATATATGTTATGGTTGGTCACTCTACGGTGCTGAGCTGTGCCGGACTGCCCTTAAGCTGGGTTTCTATGGACCGTGACCGGAGGTTATTTGCCCTGCTCCTGACAGACTCAAGCTGTTACCTATAGCATGGACATCAAGTTCACAGTCCAAGGATATCCACTCTAAGGCAACGGTGGACAACACACACACAGTGGAAAGTGACAATCGAGGCATCGATACTGCATCAATAAGGAGGACATACTGCCATTCTTGCAAGACTGCAACAACCTCTTTGGGAGCGATCTTTGCATTTCTTAGCATGTATATACATATAAAGAGACTACATGTACACGAGGTGTGAATATACTTTCCATGCAAAACCTTAAGGTAACCCTATATGAGATACGTAGTGCATTGACATACTTCAACCCACTTACTTGGTACACCATGTTGACTCACATCCTACCACGCCTCACAGCACACTATAGGTAGTGGTCACAGCCAAATTCATTATAGTCCTACAAGACATGAGATGTGTAAGCCATTAGACTATCTGGATATGATAGTATTTGGCGGCATGAGGACGAAGCAAGCATCTTATGCATGTCGTACGGGAAAGCTCTGGAGATTTATCGAGGGAGAAGGATAGTTTAGTTCGAAAATGCTAAGCCTTCAGCGGTAACATGGCTGGCATGTGAAACATGAGGCGGGAAGAGAGTATGTGCTGCCGAAGCTATTTCGAGTACATCTTCATTGTGCTTCTGTCTGATAGTGCTTCGTGTCTTGAGGGGGCTCTTTAGATATTTTCTGCTGCGGTGCAGATCGCGAATATCGATATGTTGGAGTTTGGTGTCACTGAAAACTCAAACCATCAATTGATTTGGCTCAGTCCACTTCATCAAGTTCCTTACTCGAGAGAGCTCTGACTTACTCATTAACAATCTTGTCTGGCTCGCTACTGGTCTCATCTTGGATTCCCTCCCAGATATCATCGTAAGAGGCGTGGTCGTTCCTCTCGTTGGACGAGCCGTCACCACTCTGGTCGTCGCTTTTGTTAGAAAATCGCTCCTCCTGCTCCATGTCTTCGTCGTCGTATTGTTCTTCTCCCTCATCGCAGTCCTTTTCGTCTTCTTCACACTCGAAGATATCATCATTAATCTCATAGTCGAATCTGTCGTCTACCTGATTGTTATCGACGGATCCAAAGCACTCAGGGTATTGATCTCGAAGCTTGGAGACATCCTCCGTCCTACCTTGACGCAGTAGATTCAGGACGAGACGACGTATGGCATAACGAGTGTACGTGGATGTCTCTCCAGATGACTGTAATGACCACTCGAATGCTTCACGAAAAAGGTATGTTGCTGCCTCTATACTGCCCTCGAGCACAGGTATACTAGCAAGTAACCATGTTGCCTTTCCACTAAGATGTTCGTTGCCAGCGTGCTCATCAGCCGCATACATGAAACGAACTTCTTCGAACAGTTCAGTGGCTAGCTGAACGTTGCCCAGGTCCCGCTCCACGGCAGCTAGATTACACCTTGCTAAATTTGTCCAATACGAATTCGGCCCTAATATTGCTACTGCTTGCTGTAACAGCATGGCCGTCCGTCGCCGTTGCAGAACGCGATCTCCAGATCCCCGCGACGCTGAGATGATGCCAAAGTAAATATTGAGCTTAGCAATAAAAGGCACGTGTAACAGTGAAGACTGCATGAACGCCTCATCCATTGCGTCAAACACATAGTGCCAGAAAGGAGCTTGCCATCCTTCAATGGAAACACTCTGTAGGAAAAGATCAAATACTAAGCACAACGGATGCGATTTGCTGAAATGAAGCAAACACATGTTGCGCATGTACTGTACGAATACAGTCCAGACTTGAGAATGGAGACTGCCAGTGTTAGGTGTACTTAGTCCCCATAATAGTCCGCTAAGCAACGATAATGTTGGCCGAGTGAACATCATCTCTGACTGCTCTACTGTGCGCTGGAGATACTGTTTCGTCAAACGCTGACAGAGGCATCGCAGGATTGAAACTTGTTTCCACATCTTGAATGAATCATGTACTGAGAGTTCATCCTCTGCCGTATCGTTATCTTCAGCATAGAGAAATAGACACGTCATGTAGGCATCAACACCCCTCCTAAGCCGATTGAGTATTCTCATATATGGTAAAGGGTCAAGCATGCCTGGCATAACTGGTGTACGTCTTTGCCGGCAGCGTAAGACGGATTGAGCTTGAATACTCATCCGAGTTTGAGACTTTCTAGGGCTGGACCATTGAGCTTGCCCAACAGCCATTTGGGCGTGGTTTGCCTGAATAAAATCTGACATCGAGGATTTGACGAGCCATATGTTGAAGTTGTGGACGTATAGCATTGCAGATCTCCGTAACCAAGTTCAAAGGAACATCGTCAAGAACAAATTGGCTTTGTACGAGATTGTGAACGATATTGCCGTAATTGTTGCCGAGGATGGGTGCTGCATGACCGGTAACTCTGACCGATTGATAGGTGTTGGAAGCATTAGCGTCAGACTGGTCCATTGTGGCAGGTGGTTGTCTTTAACGGTGGAGGACAGGCACCGAATGTATTGTAGGTATGATCAAAGTGTTCATAATGGCGGTTTTCAATAGTGAATGTCCTCGGGAACTTATCAAGCTATAGAACCTTTTATATACCGTGTCTGCGTTGGTGGTCGTTTCATGCGCCGGTGAGTCGGTGGCTGCGTGGTATAAGAACATTGCTGTCGGGCGCTCAATTGTCAGGCTGAAGGTGAAATGGTTCGCTAACGTGCTTTGCTCGCGCACGTGATTTTGCTAATTATAGAACAGATGAATTATGTTGATACAGCACATGTATAGAAGCCCATCATAGCTAGAGGTCCATTGACCTCATATAACGGCACATCGTCCTCATTAAAAAGGGTTTGCGCAGTCATTATCAAGGTATAGGAGGTTGTATGTTCATGAAAGCATGCTATATCTGTAGACATACAACCATTCCGAGGCGTCGCTGTTCTGCTGAAGGCACTGCCGAATACGATCTTCAACGACAAAAGGTGTGGAGCTAGGACTGTAGCAAAAGTGAGCCATGAGGTCCATACGAACGACTGAGCGTGCTGTCAAGCTAGTTACCTGGAAATTGCTTGGGGTGCAGAGTCTTTTGTCGCAGAAGCTCCAGAGGATGGCAAGAAGGTAATGATGACAGGATGATGGACGATATCCCGCACCAGAACATGCAGAACTCAAACATTGGGTTGCTTGCAAATGCTAGTGAATATTCTTTAGCTTGCAATCAGCAGCATCGATGATAAGGAGTCATGTCCGGCTCACAACATGTTCACTAAGGAGTCACTGACCTGACGAAAGTATGTCACGAACATAGCTTTTCACTCTGGCAAAGATAAACCATCAGAGTCCTGTTTCCCTCAATTAGTTTGTTCCTGCGCCTTTGCAACAAGATCTTCATTCATCGGCGTAACTTGAGAAAGGTAGACGACTACTCCTTATGGCGCCGATTCAGAGACTGACTACGTTGCCTCCCGATCCCGAAGAGATCTTTGCCACTTCGAGAACCATGCGAGACATCGACTGCGTGGTGGACTTGACGAGCAAACCGAGTACAATTGAAGACATAGCGTCATTCATCACAGATACAATTCCTGTTAGTGCCATCGTTTCCACGCCTTCGTCGGCGACCCAGACTAAGGCAAGAGGTCTGCTTGACATGCCGCATGACATCTTCTTGCTGTTGCCATTTGACACCAAGAATGCAAGTGGAAGAAGAGATCTCTTATCTTTGGCGAAGACATGCCGTGTCACATACCGAAATTTCATCCCAAGGTTGTACAGTCACATCTATCTGACTTGTGAAAACACCACGCCTGGAACCAGTTACTCCAATCTGATACGCACACTCGTCAGTAACGAAGGCTTATCTGCTCACGTCCGACATTTTGAAATTCAATTCACTTCCCATGCGGGTTCGCGTGACGATCGAGTGCCAAACCTCTTGTCCTCAATGCAACTCCGAAGTGCGGCTCTCCTGGACGTCACAGGTCCGTCTAAGGTTCCTAGACATCTGATCGCTGCTTTGCTCCGAAACAAAAACTTAGAGAGTTTGCTGTTAGCATTGCACACGGGTCGACTAAACAAATATGGCCAGCCAGATCTTTTGCACGAACTGATCCAGCCAAAGTCCTCCTATATCAAGCACCTCAGCCTTATGAACAGCCAGATCAACAGGAAAGACGTCCGATCTCTGCTAACGGCTTCGCAGTGTCTGCGTAAGCTATCATTCCTTCCACACAACTCGTATTCATGCACGCATTGGCTTGCTGACACTTTGCCTTCGGATACGCTTGACTGGACAACTCGACGACGTCTTCTTGAGGTGTACAAAAATCTTAGAGAGCTCGATATTCTTGATCCCCACTGCGGATGTTGCTTCACAGAAGGGCTCGCAGATGGCGGAACTCTAGCGATGGCTCTGCGAGAAACAACAAGTCTCCAACACCTCAAAATCTGGCCAGCAATGCTTATGCGCCTGGCCAAAATCACCGAATATCTACCCGCCAGTCTTGAGAGCTTAACCCTGTTGATGATGGAATATCAAAGCTCCGTTCATGGTGCATACTATCTCCTACCCATCGTAGCGAGAATCCGGAGGCTCAAAAGCAGAGTGCCAAATCTGCGAACGATCTGTATTCAACAGCTTGGATCTACTACATGCATACGCTGCCGAACAGACATTGACACACATGGGACTAAGCTCTCCTTGTCCACAATAAAAAAGCTAGTGGTCGGAACCAAGTACCACCTTGGTGCAGAACTTGTCTTCCAAGTGCCAGGGTTGGAGGTCGAACCAGTTGAGCGGCGAGGTAGGCTACGACGATTGAAACACCAAGATTACTTTGTGCAATATCGATTGCAGAAGGAGAAAATGAAAGAGCTTCGAGCGCACACGAAAGTTGCCGGGCGTAATGAGTGGGAAGCCATTGAGTGGTGAAATCGATGTCACATTTGCTGGACACGGCAAAGAAGAACAAAGTGCTCAGTTTTCAACAGCGAATAAAGAAGATCAGCCAGACAAGGACACGAAGAGGATCCGTAAAGAAGGTGCAGGATGATGTTTGGTGTAACTTTGTGCCAACGCCTCCACTAGCTCCACAGCTTCGGCATACCTACCTCAACGTACCTGCCCATCTCATCGATGTTGTTCATGCCATGGGTCAATATCTCGTCTACACAGTGAAACAAATCAAGGCAGTTAGTTTCTTTGGTTCTCTCATAGCTCACACTGAGTACTACTCATCGTGCTCATGTTTCAGCCCATCAATCCAGCTAACCATCCTCTTCTTGATGATTACACCCACCACTTTCCCCGTACCCACTTCGGTGACTATCAAGTATCTCAGTCCAAGTTTCCCAAACATCTCTACTGCATACTCCATGGGCGCACCAGCACAAATCGTCAAAGGCGTCCGATCCACAAAGACACTCATATCAAAATCATCAAGTTCATCGAAATCGTGTCTTTCTTCACCCTCCATTGCTAGCGAATCAGCAATACCAGTATATGTGCCAAGGACTCGAACCTGAACACCGTCGTCATAGTCCGCACCCCGTACACTCAAACTATACTCGAGCTCTGCCTCCGCAAGATATCCCATTAGCATTCCATGCTGCACAAGTACCAGTCCGGCATCCATAAGCCCTCGAGCCTTGAGCTGTTCCAATTTCTTGGTGAGTGTACCATACTGAACACGCCCATTTGCTGGCACCTCTACCGTGATCTGCATCATCGTTGACTCAGGCGGAATGATATCGCTGACAGAATATTGCCTCCTCGCCACCAACTGCAAGCTCGCATCAAGATCCAAAAATGGATGTCCCAGCACAGTCTGCGCCAAATCATAGACACTCTCCTTCTCCAGCCCATCAGCGACCCACTTCGCAACCATGATTCCAATCATGTTCGGCACGATAAACTCCAGCTCACCCGTCAACTCGAACATGATCACAGCCAAGGATATAGTCATCCGACTCACACCAGCCAAGAACGCACCCGCACCAACCATAGCAAAGATTCCAGGCGAGATACTGCTCGCAAGAAACGGGATCTGACCCACCAACCTCCCAAAGAAAGCACCCGCATCAAGAGCCGGAATAATAATCCCAGACGGTACCTTGATACCAAACGTGATAATCGTCAGCACCAACTTGATGAGCGTCCCATATACCAAATACCCAACATACTTCGCATCTGGTGCCGTGCCATCCCCATTCTCATGCAAACACACATAAGCCGTTTCGCCGCTATGGTTACAATCCACCAACAAATTCTTGATTATCACATCACCTGGCTCCCTAGTAAGCGGATTGAACCACTGGGTAACCGCTGTCACCGCAACAACAAGGAAAACCTCAAAAACAGGATAATCCTTGATGGTTCTAAACTTTCGAAAACTCCGACTCCACAAGAAATTCGCCTTACAAAACATACCACCAAAAACACCACCAGCGACCCCCAACACAACAAAAACAACATAATGACGCGCCTCATAAGAAGTCCCATACCCCGTCTCAAAAAGCACCAATTTCCCCGTCCCCATCGGATTCAACGCCTTCAACGTCACGGCCGCACACAAACTACATACAAACGCGCGCCAAAGCACCTTCCGTGGAAAATAAGTCGAAATCTCTTCATACGCAAACAGCACCCCACCAATTGGTGCGCCAAAAGCCACAGATAAACCCGACGAACATCCCGCAGCCAGTATCTCGCGCAATTTCCGACTGCTCTGCTGATATTTCCGAAAACGCAGCGCCACGAGATTCGCAACACAAGTCGATATATGTACGAAGGGTCCTTCTTTGCCAAGACACATGCCTGTGCTGACTGCGAAGACTGAGCCAACGGCTTTGACTAGCAGGACTTTGAAGGACAAAAAATTCGGGATGACGAAGCCGCTCAGAATGGTTTTGATTTCGGGAATGCCGCTGCCGGCGGCCATATACATGCTCTTTCCGACGTTCGTGGACGGTGCTTTTGTTGTTGTTCCGTCGCTGATCGGACTGTCTGTATGGCCGCTCGCATTCACGTCGTTGCTGTAGAGCATCTGCTTCCTCTCGCTCGAGAACCGATCACCTCGCCCTGGACTCGCCGCCGGCAAGTTACTCCTCGTTGTCATAGTCACAGCACCGCTAATCACGCCGAACAGCAGTGCCCATGCTACATATATGCCGAAACTAGCCCAGTAGTCGTCCGACCAGACATGCCACTCCGCACACACCGGTCCGACATCCGCCAACACTCCTACCACACTTGGGGAGCGTGACAGCAGTGGCTCTCTCCCCGCACAGCACAACTCCCGACTGCGCAGCACATTCACCCCGCAATACCCTGTCTTCAAATCCGACACGGTAGCAACAGCCATATCGACCGCAAACGCCACGCACGCAGTCAGTACGCCTATTATCGCCACCACCACCCAGCCCTCTACTTCGTCCCACAGGACGTATATCTTGTTCCGAAGGCCCTTACGAGAGCGGATCGCGCGGTAGCGGAATGAGTCTTTGACCTGTAATACGGAGAAGTGTTGTTAGCAGGGAGCCTGGGAAATGAATGTGGTGTACCTGAGATGTTGGGGGTGGGTGACGTACGAGATCATGTAACCAGTCGATAGTAGTGTAGTCGTTATATGGTAACCGCTCGCCGACTGTTGAGTCGGCGAGGTCCTGTTCTCCGCAATCGATGTGGGAGAGGACAAGAGATTCGGAGTCTATTTCGCTTCCGATAGTGGCTATGGATTTCAGGCAAGAGCGGCGTCGGTTGTGAGATTTGTTGGGGAGGAGATGGGTGTGTTCATTCGCGTCTGTGTCTGCGTGGTCGTGGTTTTGGTTGAGAAGTGACATGGCTACAGCTGCGACTGCGCTGCCGGTGCGTAGATTTGCTTAGATGCTCGTGTCTGATGTCGCCGCGAAGGAAAGGTAGGAAATCAGGCTTGGGTAAGGTCAATTCTGGCATATCTGCGGTCATGGTGGTGTTTGTCCGAGGAGGTGTAGGCGTCATTTGTTGTGCTATCTGCGATTACTAGTGTACAGCCTGATGGTCTGGAGGAGATATAATGGGGGGGAGAGATAAGCATGTGTGATGGACGATAAGGATTTGTTTGGTAGGGGTGGAGATAAGGCCGTCTTGATGGGAAGTGGTTTGTGTTTGGATAGCGGAGCATGGAGGAGAGATAACAGTGGAGTTGAAAGTTGACGAATCATATTGTTCCATTTTCGGATAATCGCGTCTATCAACCAGGATGTTTGGCTCCCTAGAATGGAGGTGAAGTAGCTAAAATGAGAGATTGTTCTGACATTCGGAAAATGAATTTAGAACTGCCTTGAGTATCATTCATGAAGCTCCAAGATGGTGTTGCTCTTCTAACATGGTCGCGGAAGGAGAAAAAAGAAAGGGGTAATTCTGCCAGTGTGGCTCTCTTGCTCAAACCAACACGCCGATAACTCCAACAAGTAGCGCAAACATCACAATTCCCATCGTAAAGCCGCTCTTCAAAGCACTGCTTCCTGTGAAGACTGGTACCGAAGTAGTCTGACTCGAAGTTTGACTCGAAGTCTGACTTAACGGTACAGCAGCAGTTACAGTGGCCCCAAATGTCTCCACCGTTGTTATAGTTGCAACCTGTGAGCTTGTACTTCCTGAAGAAGTCACCGTCGCCACAACACTTGTCATCACAGTCACGCTTGGACTCATGTAAGTGATCGAAACGTTATAACTCCCGACTGAGGTCGATGAGTCCGATGTTGAGAGCGTCAATCCCAACTGCGTGAAATTGCCACAGTTGAGTCTCAACCCATCTTTCTTGCGATGGACCACAACACTCAAATTACCAAAGAAGGACGTATTGCCAGGCCTGGTGGAGAGATATTCATCGAAGTAGGTGAAAGAGTAAGATCCGGTACCGACGCCATCGATATGGATTGCACCGTGTTTCCCGCTAAGGTCGCCGACTTGACAGAGAGATTGGGTGTTCGGGTCGCATGTGTAGTTGGAACCGGCGTGGTATGGATCGAAATGCTCGCCTGTGCCGGTGCAGTTGCCATCTGGTGGGACTGGTTTTTCGTGGATGTGGTATGCTGACGGTCATGTTAGCATTGCAACGGAGCGAGACAGCAAAGCTTGTTCGTGACTTACTGTAAGTGTTGTCATCCGTGAGATTAAAGCCAGTGAGTGATGCTGTGACTTGCACGCCTGCACTGTAGACTGCGTTTCCTGCGTCGAATGAAAAGCTGCCTGTAATATTTCCTACACCGCCATTGAGTCCGACAATAAAGCCTGAGCCAGGAAGATTGTTTGTGACAAATGGTGCAGGCGGATTGTTCTGGGCAAGGACCACACTGAGAAGCGCTGTAAGCGTCAAAGTTGATGGAAACATCTTCAGCGGTCGAGGAGAAGGCAGTCTCAGGAAGTGTGAGTTTATCGACAAGGTTTTTGAGGTTGAGGAGAAGTATAGAAAGTGTTATGCAACGGTATTTGTAGGTGTTGGAAGAGCGCAATCAGATGGTATGGAAGTTGCGCGCAGTCACTACAGAGATCGGAAGCTGTGAAACGCAGTCATGCAAGTATCCGATGCAGCATGTTTTATATCTGTGCACACCCCGAAACGACGGGACATATATGCGATGGTTATGAGATTCCTCAATTCGAAATGGGAAGTATGCGAATAGAAAGGCTGTTCATTGTCGCATCAAACTATATCCTCTGCATGTGCAGATATCATTCGCTTCGCTAAATTGGTAGTTCAAAGTTCAAGTTCCTCCCCGTCATCTTTCCTTCTGTTCTCTTTCTGACTCGTGCCAGATGTTGCGTACAAGTCAAAAACTTCCAAAAGATCCTTGTTGAGCATCTTTCGAGCTCGTTCTTCTGCCTCCTTTTCCCCTATTCCTCCTCTGATTCCTCCGATTCCTCCGCCACTATTTCTAACTCCCCCCATTCCTCCGCTGCTCCTTCTACCTCCCCGGATCCCTTCTCCGCTTCCTCTAACTCCTCAAACATCCTTTCCATCTCGGCAGCTTCCTCCTCACTGTACATTTGAACAGTAGAAACTGCTTCGGCAGCCAGAGCTGACCGCAGTGGCCCTTCCCAGCCCTCCTCATCCGATCCAGCCTCGCTGGTTTCCTCCTCCTCCTCCTCCTCTACCATCTCCTTCTCTACCATCTCCTTCTCCACCTCCTTCTCCTCCTTCTCCTCTTGCTTCTTCTGAGCTTTTAGCTCAGCCCTCTTCTTCCTCCTCGACTCCTTGGCCCTTTCCGTACGCTGCTTCTTCAGTCGAGCAGCTTCTTCTTCCGCCTCTCTTTTCCTGGCCATAAAAGCCTCGTGCTTTTGATCAAGCACACTCTGCTCAGCAGCCCGCCGTAGTTCCAACGCGCTGCTGCGTGCAACCTTCTCGGGATCTGTCTCCTTCAGCCAGTCGTAAGTCTTCTTCACTTTCTTGGCTGGACTTGGCACAAGCTCTGGGTTTTGCTGAGCCTGTACAGGCTCTGGTTGTTCGACTTGACCAGGAACATCCTCATCTTCCAGTGTGAGGTCGATGATTGTCCTGGATTTGATGAAGACGACTTCGTCTTCTTCCGTATCGGGTGTTATTAGACCTGACGACACTGGGGTTGGGGAAACAGTTGTGAAATTGGTGCTGAAGAATTCGTCGAGCTTCCCCACCTCAATACCGTCGCCCAAGTCAGAAAAACTGAAATCGAGATCAGTCATGTTGATATCCATGTTGAAATCCATGTTGAAATCCATGTTGAAATCCATGTTGAAATCCATAGTGAAGGTGGAGCTATTGTGGGAGTGTAGGGGTAGATCTGGAAGTGAGTAGATCGGTATGAATTTTCGTTTACTGGGAGTAGATCGAAACTGCAGTGTACGAGGAATGTGAAAATGAACAGAGGGAATAGCAAGGGGGGAAGTTTTTAAACCGGCACGGAAAAGTGAAAGTGTGGTTGAGGACCTGTGTGAAAATCATATCTTCCGTAGAGCCTTTGGCATTATTGACCTGAGCAAGATATTGCTGTTGTAGTCCACCGATAGTATAGACGTTTGGACGACCAATCCAGCAGCCATGGTGGGCGCTGCCATCAATAAGGACGATGAGCATATATGCTACTGACCAACAAGAGCGAGATCATCTTCCTAGATAGGCAATTCAACCAGCTCATCTCTGCGTACATGGCCATAACTGGAAACTTCGTCGTGGGTGGATCGCTGGTTAGACTCTGAGGGTGTTCGGTACCGTCTTTCGTGTTCAAAAGGAGTCAGGCGTAGATGAAGACAATCTGGTCGTGTCTGGTTATGCCAGCTAACGTGACTCTTGTGGTGAACGTGGTCAAGTTGTCCCAAGCATCGGAGGGACTGTAGACTGGTTAGCGAATGATCGTGCCCAATTTTAGTCGTTGAGCAGGAATATGCTCACAGATGACCTGGTACGTTGAGTGCGGGTGCAGATCGATCGAGCCATCTTCTCATCCTACGTACTGACAAAGCCTATGGCTATCCAATAAGGTCGATAACCTCGTGGAGATGCTTCATATTAGGGAGCCTAACATGGCATGGGCAGGCAGCAAATGCGCTCTGTGGTGGGAGATGGTGACTCGCTCATACTAACGGTTTCGATAAATGGTGCTAGCCATGGCATCGACACCTACTTCCGGTTAGTGGCATGCGGCCAAAGGCGGCTTCGAGAAGGAAAATCTGGTTCGTCCAACATTTTTCCGCCAAGGCCACCAGGAAGCACCGACATCCATCAGACCATACATTCCAATAGAATACACTGTGGCAGGTTAGTTCTGAGTAAATTTGTCGAACAGAAGAATATGTAAATTTTCATTCGGTAGCAAGGGGGAGGACTTGTATTGTATTCTTCCAGAAACTCTGAAGAACCTTGACAATCTTGACCTAAAACCTGCCCGGCATGTGCCTTGGGCTCTTCTCCTGCTCAACAATCAATGCTCTCTTCCCATCAATCCTCAATTCTTGTCAGCTGTAGCTGATGTACTAAACGATGATTCAACCACTGAGACTCATCTTGAGGTACTTCAGAGCAACGCACAGGACCAATTTGTATCTAGATTTCGGGACAATCAAGCAAGGAGGATTGTTTTCGCATGAATTTATACCGAGCAATGAGCACAATGTCCGAACAACTATTGACACAGTGTTGGTAGTTTCACAATTATTGTATAGATTATTAATAGGTACGTGTAGTGAGCAGATGATCAGCATTACTATCAAGACTACTACGGAGGTACCTGACCAGAACAGCTCACCCCTTTATTAGATCCAATTATGACTAGCGCCATGACCTCATTGCGGCCGTCTGGAATTCCGACCTCAAACGGACCACAAAATAATGTTTCCCCGCAGATCATGCGCAGGTTGTTACATGTGAAGTTGTACAATACCCTGCTTACTGCGACACGTACCAATTTATGCGTCTGATACAAAAGACCACGCTTCAACACTATAGAGACCACAGTGGAGCATAGCGCGTCCAGGACCGGTGACTAGCTGTGTACCTTCGACACTGTCGAGCTTGATAGAGGCAATGCGCAGCACGAAGCTCGTGGTCTTGAGGTCAAGGAGAAGAAACTTGAGCGATCGCTGAAGAGACATACCGTATCGTAGAAGACTGGCTCAAACAAATCATTACAAAGAGCAAAGGGATATACATCACCATGAGCGTTATCCTTTGCACAGGTATGTCGGCCATCCTACAATCCCTCTCAAACTCCTTTGCAGGCTCAGAATACAGACTGTTGCCCATCCACCTGCTAACCGACTCTACACAGCTGGCTATGACCACACAATTCGGTTTTGGGAAGCCCTGAGCGGTATATGCAGTCGCACAATCCAACACCCCGAGTCTCAAGTCAACCGTCTCTGCATAACCCCCGACAAGAAATACCTTGCCGCAGCCGGCCGCCATGTCGTCCGCCTCTACGACATCAAATCCTCCAATCCCTCCCCAATAATGGTCTTCGAAGGCCACACCAACAACATAACAGCCGTTGCTTTCCACGTCGACACAAAATGGATGGTCACCAGTTCCGAAGACAATTCCGTAAAAGTCTGGGACACGCGCACCGGCACAGTTCAACGCAATTACACCCACGCCTCCGCCGTCAACGACGTAGTCATCCACCCGAACCAAGGAGAAATCGTCTCCGCCGACCGAGCAGGCAACGTGCGCGTCTTCGACCTCGGCTCCGATAAATGCACCCATCAACTGATCCCAGCAGAAGACGTCAGTGTATCTTCAGTCAGCGTCGCAAACGATGGTTCGCTCCTCGCAGCCGGCAACAACCATGGCGACGTCTACATCTGGCGCATGTACCAAGAGAACAACGAAACCAGCCTGGCCCCCTGCCGCGTCTTCAAAGCGCACAAGGAATACCTCACGCGCCTCCTCCTAAGCCCCGACATCAAACTCCTCGCAACCTGTTCCAGCGACCACACAGTCAAGATCTGGCGCGTCGACCCAAACGAAGAACTCCTCGAAGCAGTCGACGAATCCGAATTCGCCAATCTAACAACCACTACGCCTTCGAGATCCACAACATCCTTCCAAGCCACCAACTTCGGCGCCTCAACCTCACTCTCCCTCCAGTCCACCGCCCGCCCATCAAGCAGCACAACAATGCACACCAACAACAGCAGTACATCATCCCTCTCAACTACCCACTCTCAATCCACGAACCCACCCGTCACCCCCCTGATCACTCATCGCCGACCCCTCCCCCTAGAAACAACGCTCGAAAACCACCAACGCTGGGTCTGGGACTGCGCCTTCAGCGCTGACAGTGCATACCTAGTGACTGTATCATCAGACCACTACGCTAGACTGTGGGAGTTGGCGACCAGCAGTATTATCAGACAGTATAGTGGACACCATCGAGGTGCTGTTTGCGTGGCTTTGAACGACTATAGCGGTGCCGGTGGATGAGAGGAGTTGTTATATTATCCTGAGTGTTGGAGCACTATCACGACACAGGCTTTTCTGGGTTGGTGTTCCAGTGCAAGTTCTCCAACCACAGATATCAATGTCTTGTGGTATCGTGTCTTTGATTTGCAGCATCTCTTCTGTTCCGGATGGCGTGGAAGATGAGAATGATATTTTATCCAAAGGTGGATTATCGGTAGTGAACTAGAGGATATATGAAGCGCACTACAAGCATTATGTTCGATGCAGCAGCGTTTTTGATGGTATGTGATCATGACAAGGCTACTTGCATTCAAGTACAGCGTCTATGCGCCAGAAGAACCGCAATCGATTCTCTGTCAGGAATGTCCTGAATGGTACGTTCAAACCATAGAAGATAGACCACGCGAACTGCCTCATAGGGCAGTATATACAATTTCTATACAGTCCTACAAGATCCCAAATGCCGTATGAACACTTTCGAGATCCAATCAGTACCTGCACTATGAACGTGCAGGTTCGTTTTCCGTCCCCGGATGTCCCTCAACTGGCTAGACTTAACATTGCCAGTACGCATATAAGTCTGTTTCGTGTAAATAATACCAGACCCTTGTAAGGACAACTATGTGCCCATACTGATACTTGATCATCGTTGTTTCTTGCTCCTGGTTTTCCCTACGCACGGCCACCTTCAACAACTCGTAGAACAAAATTGACGATAACGGCTGCCAACAGAGCAAGTGCCAATACCGTAGGTCCGAGTCGATCATCGAAACCACCTTGCCCTCTTTGTCTGATGCTCTTTGCACGCCAGTGAAACGTGAAAAGCGCATATATCATGGCTGCCATAGCCACAAGGGTGAACAGTCCGGCCGATATCCTGCCAACCTTGTCACCGAAGTTGAGAAGACCAACTGCTAGACCACCAAGGATGACAGTGAAGTTGAGCCATGATAGGAAAGTTCGCTCGTTGGCAAAGAAAACTTTAGGTTCGACTCTAGTTGGAAGGGCGATGCGCTTGCCTGCAGAACATCAGCAGTGCGGTCAGAGAGGTCAATGAAGATATCAATGCTTACCTGGTGCAGTTTGGAGAAGTGGTTGTGAAGACATGTTATCGCTATCAGATTGATGATCGTTGTGTTCGTCGCTGTACAATGGAATCCCTCCGTATATCGTTTTCTTGATGGTTTTTAGACTAAAAGGACCAAGAGAATCTGCTGCTCGACCGAAGGCGGAATATATACCGGACCTTGCTGTGTTGTACCTTGAAGAGACTGCTCGAGGAGTGTAAGATTCAAGGACGACTTTGCCGTTTGATTGTATGTGTGTGCTTAGGCCACTAGTTGC
>Ga0115851_100310_pt1 | contig 20202 bp, 17 predicted proteins | sample InSIn2gowninarea_FD_83865 | JGI IMG/M metagenome (GOLD analysis project Ga0115851, IMG submission 83865)
CTTGCTCTCCTTAGCTCCTCACCTGTCTGATCTACTCACCTCATTTGCTTTTAAGGCATCAAAACAATTGCCTACCTTGCTCCAATCAGACCTCTGCAGATTCTGGATATGTGATTATAGGAGAAATGGAGATGAAAGGGGGTTCAGTGTGCTCGTGCGAGGCAGAAGCTGTGATAGCGGATCCAATGTTGGCAGATGCAGCTTCTAGAAAATCAACCAGATTTGTAGCTTGAATATCTGTCTGAAGGTGTCGTAAGATAAAATTTTCAACCAATTTATTGTTTCTCTCAATTTCAAGGGTAGCAGCAAAATCAGGATTGGGAACTAGAGAACCAAGTGCACTTTCAGATTTAGTTTTAAACAGCGATAACTCAAACCTCTCGTCAAAATCAATTTCTTCAAAATACTTAAAGATAGCCGGACATGAATGAGATTTAAATATGAGACTAGGATCTGAAGCCAACTTGTTATCTTCAAAATATCGAGGAACAAAACAGCTAGTCAGCTTGTGAAAACTCTCAACTTATCATCCAAAAGCTCAGGGTTTACAAATGTACTGGGGTGTTTCGAATGTCACGGTCAAAAGATAAACCAGAGATTGACTGAAGTAGCGTTGATCTACTTGCGCTGATGCAAAGCAAAAGCGTTTCGAAGGCTACCTGGCTAATCTTCAGGCTCCGTCTGTAGCTCATGAGAGAAATGACATCAATAAGCAAACCAGTTGATTCCCCAGTATGGTCACCACTATGTTAGCGCCTAGATTTGTCTCAGGCTGAAAAGACAAGGTTCCAGGGCCAACATCAAACCACGCTCAGCCTCGTAGCTAGCCCTACGAGGACAGGAGAGGGCTCATTCTGGGTCAATCTTGGAAAATATAATCAATGAGGCTCGAGATGACTAAAATTGTAACTAATCTTAGGCTAGGTATTAAGTGCAGAGGTTTAAAGTTGATTTTTTGAGGTTTTTTGTTGAATCAAAGGGAAAGGCAATTTTGGGTGCGGGGATGAGGCACAGTTTCTGCAGAGGTCTGATTGGAGCAAGGTAGGCAATTGTTTTGATGCCTTAAAAGCAAATGAGGTGAGTAGATCAGACAGGTGAGGAGCTAAGGAGAGCAAGGAAATCTCAAGAATTCTCCTTAAACAGATGAAAACATAGAAGATCAAACAAACTTAAAGGCAGAGCATTACAAATTATGGATTCTACCTTAACACTTCATTTGTTCAATTGCAAAAGATGAGAGAAGGAAAATGATACACATAACAACGTACAAGTATTGAAAGAAGCACACCATCAAGACATAAAGCAACATGAATTCCAAACAGTGCTGCAAAACCCTGGTCTTTCCTTTGCCAAAATGCTGAAGTAAAATGTACAATAAAGTCTCAAAACTTTTCCCCAAGAGTCCAACCATGAAAATGACTTAGAAAATACATAATATAGGCAAGCAAACCCATTCCCTTGCCTCTAGGGGTTGAGCTCATCATTTTAGGAGCTGTTTGAACAAATTCTAAACATGGAGCAAGAATCTAGTTGACCAAAACAACCTACCTCTAAAAAGAAGGAAACTGATTCATTACATTAATTTCTTGCTAATATGTGAATGAACCATCTAAAAGGACGTAGATAAGTGCCATTTTACCTTACATACATCAAATTATATCATGTTGGGTCAAAAATCACATCAAGGAGTGACACTGGTGAAAACTGGCCGAATTCCTGAGCTAGAGGATGAAAATTGTACCAAAAACTTCAATGCGTAGCGCCCTGATTCCTACGCGTAGCGCACATTTCAGCCTAATTTTGGGGCACTTGTCGGCATCCCAATTGATCTCACGATAGCTCATTGGAAAGCCCTAGATGTCTAATTTCCAACCCAAGTGGAATGTTTCAATTTGGAGCTCATTTTCCCCCTCAAAACTGCATTCTCCCAGAGGTACTTCCTGCTGTTGGAAAAGGTGGCAGCAAGGTGATTTTCATGGTGTTTTTGAGCCTTTTGACCGTCCAGATCTCGATGAAATGCTTCGGCAATTGCTAAGCATACATAAATTTTCATAACAAATCCAAAAATATAAAGCTTTCCTCCAGCAAGTGTCTCAAACAAAAGCGAGCGCGCCGGCGCGCTACCCATAGAGCGGAAAAAACTGTTTTTGAGACCAAAAATTTCAAAATGACAAAAATTTCTCCGAATTTGCTCAAATTCTGAGTGAAGACCCTCCATCATGTGTTATGCTCAGCTAACGATGCTTCGGCCAAAACTCGAAGTGGATCTAACCTTTTCCACCGTTTTAGTGCTTGGCTCAACCTCCTTTTCAACACCTTCACTTTTGCCTTGTTGACATGCATGCGAGCCCAATAATGATGTTTCATGTGTCGGAGCATATCCTTATCTCTATTAGCCTTTGCCAGCATCTTCTCCAAGTGAATGTTGACCCTTTCGAGCCAAGTTTCCCAGTCAGCTTCTATCTCCTGCTCAATAGGTGTCATCTCATGAATATGTCTTCGAGCAGCCTGTCGGTCTTCACGGATTTGTAGTAGCTCTATAAGTGTGTGAACATCCTCTAACTATTTATTGCGCTGCTCCAAATAGTTGATCACCCATTCCGCTCTCAACAATTTGTCATTCATGTTATTAATCTCATCTTTTTGCTCTTGAATGATCTCCTTCAATTCCGAGCTAGGAGAGCTCCTATCCACATCAGTAACTGTAACGTCAATATCATGGCCTCCTGAAGGGCCCTCCTCATGCATTAGCCTCTTGCCTCTGTCCTAAATCTGTACCTGTACCTGTGCTAAAGAAGAAGGCGAGACCCCTTCCACACCATGTGGAGATAGTACTCGTCGTGTAGCTGCAAATAAGGCCCAGTGACCTCGCTGATATGTCATATACACTGGAGCATTTATATGCTCGGCCTCGGGAATGTCAAAATGTTGTGAAGGCTCTCCCTCATCATGAACTATCTCTGGGGGTGGCATCTCTGGGGGTGGCTGAGGTGCTGTGAAAAAGTCGCGAGAAATAAAATCCTCCCAAGTTATGCCCTGCTGTGCCAACTGATGTACCACTACGATCTTGATCAATGCGTAATGATAAATACTGTTATGCTGCTATGCTGGAGTCTTCCTTTGTACTAAAACAACCATCCTCTCTATGTTGCGAAACATGAAGTATGGAATGTTCATCAGACATACCCTTGTAAAATGCATCAACAAACGGACATGGTACGCATAAAGACGCGAGAATCTGCCCTCACAACTGAAATATCGAATGATTAGTTTCATCAAAGGTGCAAACCGATCATTCAGGTAGTGGAAAGGAAAAACTCTACTCAAGTGCCTCATATACCCAGGTTTAATATATGGCTCATAATATGATTTCTCTAGCTGCTGACGCTTATTCCATTGCTCCCCAATATTTGGTATCCCAATGGCCTATGCAATAGTCTCTGGTGACAAAATGAAATTAACTCCAGCAAGGTTTACATGGCCATCATGTAAATGGAGAACAAACAAGCGAGCTAATTCACGATGATGCTGAAATTGTGAAATTAGCTCACAATAATGATAGCATGACTGATGGCGAAAACAATCCATGGTAAGTGGGCAAGCCTGCAATTGTACCATAGAAGTGGGCTCTTCCCTGAGATGTTTTCCACCTTTTCCACCTCTGCGAGGCCTATGTGGCACATTACCCTCTGTTGTGGAATCACTGTCATTTTCCTACTCATAAACTGAAACTGTGTCTGACATGGCTTTGAAAACACAATGACTGCAATATATAGGAGGTCTGCAATATGTAGGATGTATGCAATATGTATGTTGTAGGTGTGGTGAAATCACAATTTCAATACATGCTCAAAAGCCAACCGAAACATCAGAAGACTTATGCCATAATGGATATTCTGTTTTAGTGTATTGGGCATAAAGTAGTCATAAGGACAGTTTGACAAATGGACAAAAATATGAAGTGCTGTTGGCTAAAATCTTACAAATGGGCATGGAGCTATGTTTCACCAAGGGAGAGCAGAAAAATCTTCACCAATCACCCATATGTCCTTTAACACTCTTAAGAAAGATTTTGGTAGGGGCCTAGTGTTTCATTTGTTTTTTACACCCAATACATCACATCTCTCTTCAAACACACTATAAACAATATCAAATTGATTGAATCAGTCATAGAACACCTACTTGCAGATTTGGAGGTGATTAGACACGATCTCATCACATGAATACAAACAAATTTTGTGCTATGACTGAGTGCGTAGCGCGTTATCCCAGTGCGTAGCGCACAGCCCAATGCGTAGCGCTTGTGTATTTTTACACTGGCCGTGCTAACCCAATGCGTAGCGCACTACCCGGTGCGTAGCGCACACCTCCAACGCATAGCGCACCCTCCAACACTGTCCACAGGTATGAAATTCGCGGTTTTGGCCTTCAAATGCTTAGAGACGATGTTGCTTTGGGAATTTGTGTGCAAATGGACTTGTTTTCCCTTTTTATAAGCAAACAAAATATCTCATTTGATTTAAATTGATTTCAAAAACCCACTTTGTAAGGTTTGGCACTTTTCACTTTTGGTCTTTAAATACAATACTGCTTTTTGATTTTCTTATAACTTGCTGAGGTCTGGACTAATGTTCTTTGTTGATTTTTTGCAGGGATCTAGCATTTTGGCTTAGGATAAGATCGGGGGCTTGCTCTGAAGTTGTTACAATGTAACCAATACAATTATTTACAATAACTCATTTTAGTTCCAAAACAGAGTTTTGGACTAAAAATGTGTTTTAAAATGCTTCTGGAAAATCTATTGAATAAAACTCTCTCGAGATGAACCTCATGGCCTGCGGGTTTGTGTAATGTATATGCAAAGGACTGACAACCCTAGACTCTAGGACCCTTTTAACAAAACAAAACTTTTATGACAATGGATGCACGATCATGTATTCAGTGAGTTTTGAAAAATTTTGTTTACTAACCCTGTAGGAACAAACATGAGGAATCACAAGACAACAGACCCCCTCGTCAGTCAATGGCATGCCCCTAGCGGAATGCAATGAAGTGGAACAAGCGAGACACCTAAAATGATATGCAAAAAATGAAAATATCTCTGATGGAGGGCTGTAAAGACCGACTCTAACAGGCACAATGTTGCTCACCAAGTAAATCAGAGACCTTTTACTTCAAGAATGAACAGAGCTCACCAAATAAATCGGGGAGAATCGATGTCAAGGATAAACAGAAGCTACAACGGACCATAGGTAAATCATCCTCAATTTGCTTCAAGAATGGATGTCAATGAAAACTACAATCATTCGGTCCACAGGATTGATAATTGTAGGAATTTCTTCAATGGATAATGTTTCTCTTGTCATAAATTTGGACACAAAACAGCTCAGTGTGTTGCCTACAAAACTATCATGACTAGAGAAGCTCAAATACAGAGGAGTATGACTGGGATCATGAAAAGGAGCTACAATAACTATTTTTCTCTTGAAAATGAAATAAAATTCTCTATTTGTAACAATTTCAGTCATGAAGATTTTGAATGCAGGAGTAGGTTTCGGCAGACAACTCAGAAGGAGCAAGCCTCAAGTGCCAAAACATGGAGAATGAAAGAACCACAACCAGAAAGATGTGGTATAGCCTTATATGCGAAAGGGTAGGAAAATAAATGGTACATCGACAGTGGATGTTTGAAACATATGACGGGTGATAAGGAAAAACTTCAGTCATATAGTTCCTTAGAGAAGGAGAAGAAGGAATCATTTGGAAATGACACCCCTGCGCTCATAAAAGGTAAAGGTTCTGTTCAATTGAAAGAAAAGGTCAAAGCTGGAAACGTTATGTATGCTGATGGCTTAAAGCATAACCTATTGGGTGTTAGTCAGTTGTGCGATCAAGTAACTGAGGTAATATTTCGATCAAATGGATGTAGTGTTCGTGATCTTGATACAGGAAAAACAGTGATCAAGGGCATAAGAACTCCAAATAATTTATACATATTCAAAGAAGGGCAACATCAATGCTATCTAAGCAGGAAGGATGAACACTAGCTATGGCAATGGAGATTGGGTCATCTAAGCTTCTCACAAATAAGGAAAGCATGCAAATACCAAGCAGTTCGTGGTCTTCCAGACATCAGAATACCAGACAATACAATATGCAAATCATGTCAGTTTGGTAAGCAAACCAGAACTAACTTCCTTGAGAAGGAAGGATCAGCTAGTAGGCCACTTGAACTTGTCCATACTGATGTATGTGGTCCATCTAGGAAAAGGTCACCTCGGGGAGAAGAATACTTTATATTATTCATTGACGATTTTTCCAGGATGTGTGGGATAGGACTTATGAAGCACAAAGACAAAGCCTTCGAAAAATTCAAATCTTTCAAAGCCTTGGTTGAAAATGAATCAGATCACAAAATTAAATGCCTCAGGTCTGATAGAGGTGGGGAGTTTACCTCAAATGAATTTTTCGATTTTTGTGAAGAGCATGGAATAAGAAGGGAATTCTCTACTGCAAGTGATGAGCCCCCAAATTGGGTAACTTATTGGGCTCATTTTGCCTAATTGTCCTTGTTAAATCCTCCATTTTTCATAGATTATGCATGCTGTCTTACTATGTTTGTGTTATTTGAACGAATAAGGGTGGTCACTTTACCTAGGAGGATAATACGTGGTTATTGCAGGATTTTTGGACAAATTTTGGAGCAAAACCAAGCAATCATGGGTCAGCTGATAGCCAAGCTTGGGGGGAGGATTCGTACGGAGGTTGTCTCTTGCATTGAGTGGCCTTCCTTGAAATCTCCACCCTCAATTCCGAGCTCCATAGGCCACCAAAACGAGTTTCAAAGGCAGCCAAGCAGCTTTAGGGGAAAAGTGACTGTTTTTTAGCAGTTGGGCCAGCCGAGTTCCTTAAATCTAGGAGGGTTGCTAACCCCCTCGTATTGTATAAGTAAGAAGGCCTCAACCTTCGTAGTTTACTTTTGGAACTATTGTTATTTTTGCACTATAGTGTTGTCATCCTATTCAGCTCATTTTTCTTAGCTATTGTTGTACAAACTTTCTTATGATGGTTATTTTTTAATAATGATAAGCAGTCTTATTTGACATCAGATCTGAGATCTTTATAGAAACCTGCAGCTCTTGGGGTTGGGCCCAACCCGAGTGCTAAGGCCTCCTTTATGTATTGTTATTTGTTCTTCATGCATTTGCAAAATTATTCCTGTTAAGTTGATTAAAGTTTGTTGATTAACTAGGTCACTGTTAATGGTTAGAAAGACTTTTTGAGTGCTCAGATTTAGTTGATAGGTTGTTAACGGAAAAATCTTCAAGAAAAGGGCCATCAAACATTTGTGGTTTCACCTCTCTCTCAGTGGGATCAGGAGTTGTGACTAGGATGAATTTGCTGCCCACAAAAACACTAATTTTGCTTTGCCATGCAATCACTAGTGTTTGATTTTCATGTGTAGAAGTTGGTTACAAGTTCAGACTTTCATTTGCTTAGTTGCATGAGTTAAAATACATGGTTTCATTGCAAGTCACACTTCTGTTCATTCTCTTTACTAGCAGCTAGCAGATTAGGTCATCATAATTAGGTTTTTGAATTTACAAGTCTTTGTTGGATCAGTTGGAAAAACGCCTTGCAGAGCACCTATGCCACTCCTTCATCTGCATATTCTCCATTAGCACCATCCATTCCACTCTCTACTTAGAATCCTTGCCTCCCATTTGCCATTTGCTCCCATAACCCTAGTTTGTGTAACATTGCTTCAGTCGTCCTTGAACCAAATCCAGCCATCTACACCTGTCCACAACTCCATCCACTAAGTCCTGGACCATCTCCAGCCCTCACCCTACCTCCACACTCACTTCTTCGCCTTTCCCTCTCCATTCATCCACAAAAAACCCCATTTCTGAACATCTTGTAGAAAATTCCAGACATCCTGTAGAAAATCACAGACATCCTATAGAACCCCTGCAGACTTCCTGTAGAGGCTCATGAATGAGGTTTCTTGATAGTTAGACTCAATGAAACTCTATGGGAGGGTGTTAGGGACCCCTTAGGCCCTCTCTGAACCTTCTTGACCTCCTCCAAGCATTTCTTCTTGCACAGCCAAAAATAGTCAAATCATATGCATAATAACTCTGGCAACTTATTCAAAAATACAAAAATATTTTTTCTCCAGATGTTACTGTAGAAGTAGCTTAGATACATGTGTTTACCTTTCTAGACATCAATGGCATTTCTTTCAGTAGCTTGCATCCTCTTTCTTGCATCAGTAGGGTTAGCTGGTAGAATTAGGGTTTGCTAGGATTTACATTTCCTTTTAGCTTTCCAGTTTCTTTCTGCAAGTAGATCAGCCTTCTTTAAGTTAGCTTTTGTCCATTAGTTAAAAAGATTCTTCTTAGAGCTCATAGAAGTTAGCTTAAGCCCCTAGCGGACTTGTGCTAGTTGACCAAGTGACAGTTGTGGCAAGAGCTAGTACTTGTGCATACAGCACCGTCGCTTCCAAGTTTGTTACGAACTGCCGGGTTGATAAAAGTAAAGAAGGGAGTCCCAGGAGTGTAGCATTATTGCTGCAATACTAGAGCTCACCACTCTTTTTGGCGTCGTTGCTAGGGAAGCATCAGAGTATTTGTGATTGCTACTTTTATTCTATTTTCCTACTCTAACATTCTGCTAAGTAGTTTATTTCATTTCCATTCTACAATTTCATTTCTGCAAAAGTAAAGTAGACATTTCCTACCTTCATAGATTAGCCTTCCAATTCTACAAGTGTAAAATAGAATTTCAATTTTGTAAGCGTAGTATAGTATTTCCTTCTCGCAATTTGATTTCAGCAGAGTAGATTATTCCTTTCCCACTTTCATTTAAATTCCACATTTTCATTTCTGCAAGATAGATTTTAGTTAGTTGCAAATCCATTTGTTTCAGTTTTGCAGGTACAAGCAAAGAAAAAAGCGAAAACAACCAAAAAAAAAAAAATCCTTTCATGCCTCATAGGAATAGAGATAATACCGGAAAATTCCTACCCAACAACCCCACCACTTCACTGAGTCACCCTTCACTCTTCTTTGGTGGCAGTGATCTAGAAGAACCTATAGGTGAACCTCCTGAGATATACGAAGATCCTATAACAGAAGAAGAGCAAAAAAAAATTCCTTTTGAGACCATGGCCGACAACAGAAATGGTAGAAATGATGATGAGAGAATAGAAGGTACCTTACCCTAATAATGTAAAGAACTGGCAAGTGTTTGATAGTGATAATCAGATCAACAATTTTTTAACCCTAGAAAAAGAATTTTCTAGCACTAACATGGATGTAGATACAGTTAGTGAGTCTGATCCAACAAATCAAATAGAAATAGACATTTCAGCAGAAAATGCAACTCAAATGCTTCATCCAACAAAATTTACCAAAAATGAAATACAAGATCTTAAAGAAGTAGATGTTGATGAGATTATTAAAGGAGAATCTGAAGTTGTCAATGTGAAAGACAATCATTTTCCCAAAGGATTAACTCCTTTGGAAGATCTATTTAATTTCAACGATATTCCAAAGAAACCCAATATGGAACCTCTAAAAGCAGACATTGAAGACTATAATGTAGGAACTGAAGAGAATCCAAAAATGGTGAAATTATCCAAATATTTGCCCCCTAATCAAAAACTTAAGTATGTTGAACTGATTAAAGAATTCCAGGATGTTTTTTCCTGGAGCTATGAAGACCTGAAATCTTATGACACCTCTGTAATTCTACATACAATACCCCTCAAGGAAAGTCAAAAACCATTCAAACAAAAGTTCAGAAGATGCATGATGCAGGGATAATTGCTCCAATCAGATTTTTAGAGTGGGTGTCTAATTTAGTGCCTACCAGGAAGAAAACAGGAGAAATCAAATTATGTGTTGACTTAATAAATGTAAACAAGGTTTCTTTGAAAGAAAATTACCCTTTACCTAAGATGGATCATATTTTACAAAGAATAGTAGGTGCTTCTAGGATTTCACTTTTGGATGGGTTTTCAGGTTATAATCAGATTCTAGTTCATCCTAATGACCAAAAAAATACTACATTTACAACACCATGGGGTACATTCAAATATGTTAAAATTCCATTCGGACCTAAGAATACGGGGGTAACCTTTCAATGAGCAATGGACATAGATTTTGCAAAATAAATTCATGATTTTCTGGTTATATATCTAGATGAACTCACTGTGTTTTCTAGATCAAATCAACAACATTTAGATCATTTGAGGCAAGTGTTTTTAAAATGTAGAAAGTATGGTATTTCATTAAATCTTAAAAAGTCTTTGTTTGGTCTAGAAGAAGGCAAGCTATTAGGCCATATCATCTCCAAAAATGGCATCAAAATTGATCCTGCTAGAATAGAAGCTATTCTGCGAATACCCCACCCCAGAAATGTCAAAGAACTTCAAGCTTTCCTAGAAAAGATTAAATTTTGGAGAAGATTCATATCTAATTTAGCTGAATTAACTAGGTTGTTGAACAATATGTTAGAAAAGGATTCAAAGGTTAAAGGGACAATAGAAGCCAAACAAGCATTTGAAGAAATTAAAATGGCTTTGACGAGAACACCAATCCTTACCAGTCCAAATTTCGATAGAGACTTCATAATTTTCTCATTTGCATCAGAACACACTATAGCAGTTGTTTTACTATGAAAAGATGATCAAGGATGTGAAAAACCCATAGCCTTTTTTAGTAAAACACTTAGAGATGCACCTCTAAATTACAAAATCATGGAAAAATAGGCTTTTTCACTTGTGAAAGCTATTAAAGACTTCAGAGTCTATATATTGTACTCCCATGTAATAGTTTATGTACCAAATGTTGTTGTCAAAGACATCCTGACTCAGGATGGAATTGAAGGCAAATGAGGTAAATGGATAGCTAATATATTGGAGTATGATATTGAAATAAAACCTACAAAGCTTATAAAAGGACAGAGATTGGCTAAACTCATGACTGAAATAAACTTTCAAGCCCTGGATATTAATGAACTGGGTAATGAACAAGAGATGGCGACTCCACAAATCAGCCAGGCCTTCTTAGAATCACCTTCGTATGCTGATATAACTCATGTATTATTAAACCTGCAGGGTCCTCCAAGGTTATCCAGAACAAAGAAAAGGTTTTTAAAGATGAAAGCTTCAAAATTCTATATTTTAGATAATGCTATTTTTTGGAAAAATCATGAAGGTATTATATTGAATTGTTTAATAAAATAAGAAACTCACAAAGTTCTCAAAGAATTTCATGTAGGGGACTGCGGTGGACACCTTTATTGGAAATCAACTGTAGAAAAAATCATAAGGGCTAGATTTTATTGGCCAACCTTGTTCGCTGATGTAAAGAAGTTTGTCACTGCTTGCCACAAAAGCAAAATTTTTGAAGGCAAAAGGAAACTGTTACCCTTACCCTTGAGACCAATTTCCACTGAAATGCCCTTTAAACAATGGGGTTTGGACTTCATTGGAGAAATACACCCTCCTTCTTCTAGCCAACATAAATGGATTCTTACTGCGATAGACTATTTCACCAAATGGATAGAAGCCATTCCTTCTAGGAAAGTCAATGATATGATGATTATAGGATTCTTAGAAACCAACATATTATCCAGATTTGGCTATCCTGAAAAGATCATAACTAATAATGCTGTTGCCTTCAACTCCAAGAAAATGATAAATTTCTGTAACAAATACCATATCACTTTAGGCCATTCCACATCCTATTACCCTCAAAGTAATGGTCTAGATGAATCTTCCAATAAAATATTGATTAATATTATTAAAAAATTGTTGGAAGAGAACAAGAAAAACTGGCACAAGAAACTTACAAATGCACTATGGGCAGACAGACTTATTACAAACAGATATATTGGAACTAGCCCTTATGAGTTAGTCTATGGCATGGAGGTTGCATTTCCTTCATCTTTAGGAGTTCTCGTTATGAAATTACTGCAAGAAGCTCAGGTGGAACCCAATGACATTCAAAGGAGAATAAATCAAACCATCCATTTGCAGCAGACCAGAGAAGAAGTGCATCAAAGATCCCAAGTGTTACAAGAAAAACTCAAGAAAATATTTGATAAAAGGACCAAAGTAGAATACTTCTACCTTGGAGAAAAGGTTCTAAGGTGGGATTCCAGGAGAGAAGACAAAGGAAAAAGTGGGAAGTTTTAATTCCTATGGAAAGGGCCATTTATCATCCAGGCATTGCAAGGGAACAACATTTACTTTGTTAAAAGCCTGGATGGCACAGAAACAGAAGAGGGACCAGTGAATGGTCGAATGCTGAAACAGTACTTTGATCCAGTTTTTTAATGTATTCTGACTCTAACATGTACATACCATATCCTTAATAATTCACAATTTGAATTAGATAGTAACTTGCTACAGTTGAAGCCCGAAGAGAAGGTCCTAAGCCCTAGAAACCTTACTATCATATACAATAACGCAAACTAGCAAAGGGAGATTTCAGAACACAGTAAAAGTTACTCATAAGGCTATTTGACCTGTTGTTCTTGACTTTCCACCAGGGTTCAAGCCATCGCCAAGTGGAGCCACTATTATGCTCCTATACCAATAGGTGTCATATTTCATGATTGACTTGTTGAGCTCTGTAATATGTTCATCTCTTTCCTTGTTGCAAGTTTTTCCATATTATCAAAAAATCAAAAAATGTAAAAAAGATAAAGAGGGTATGCCCTAAAATAAAAATCAAAGGGTAAAAAGAATAAAATGGTCAAAAAAGTGAAAGAAATGAACCCCAAATAAATAAAGACCAGGAAAATGTGAAAGTCCAAAATTCCACTACTGTTCATTTTCTATAAATAAAGCATTATGTGCAGCTTGTTAATTTATGCCACAGTTGATGAATGGCCAAACATCTTAATCTTGGCTAAAGTTCATATTTGAATTTCCTGTTTTAGAGATAGAGAATAAAAATTTGACCAAATTGTTCAATCTTGGCAGATAAGTAGATAGGCAGGGTAGATAGATGGTGTTGCAGAATGATACTTGTGATAGATTTGGTCTCTAAAAAGTGTTAATCTTTGTCTCCATCACAAGTGCATGGCAAACTTTATACTTGATGCAGCTCAAGCGAGGCAAGGTTGAATAACTAACTCCCCTTCATACTTTTCCCTAATCATTCATTAACTCCCCCAAAAGTATTAAAATCTACTTAATATCACTCATAAGCCACTCATTCCATTTCATAAACATTGCCTAAGTAAAACCCTTTTTTACTTAGGAAAATGGCCATATTTCTCATATAAACCGCTTTTTTCTTTAGCCTAAGTTTTAAATGTAAATTCCTAACATTATAACTTAGCGCTTTTTATTTTCAAATTCATATTAATTGCTAACTTTTATTATATTACTCCCTTATAACATTTTTGCCAAGTCTCGTATTATGTAAATACATTAAAAAACCCTGTATATTATGTATCCTTCCCCAATTAAATTACAACCATAAATGCAAATTATCCACCATTTAACAAGGGTTAATGAATTTGTTTTTTTTTTCATTAAAAACAGGGATTAGCAGGTTTATTTGAAACTCGTTAATAACCTTCCCGCCATGTGATAATGGAGTTAATTAACCATTTGGATTAATTAACAACCAACCCTGACTAATGAAAACAACCCCGATACATTAAAACATTGTTTTATTATGATCGGCCCCACAAATTAACTTTCCTCCATATTCTATGCACGTCTGCCATCTGATCAACCCATTTGCCATCCAACGGTCGATGATCATTTCGCAACCACCTTTTGACCATTGTTTAACTCGCAGGGGACCAGAGGTATTACCCTCGACTACTGCCACACGTCGCCCATCCAGGGTGATCACTTGCCCTCCGTCCAAAACCGCCCAGCCCCAAAAGTGGTGCGAGCAAAACTGCTTACCACCCTTGCTGACGTCATCCACTGACATCACCAGCCACGTCATTGATGATGTCATCTGCCATGTCCCCCATCGCTGACGTCATCCGTACTGCTTATGTCATCCGCCCATCAAATCAAAAAAATCCCGCCAAAACCTCATTTTGTCAAATAAAAGGGTAAAAATGTCATTTTTGCTATATCTTTTTGCATATCGCACTCTAGGAATAAAATCGACCGAGTTCAAGGCTTCAGTTTCTCGACCACCTCCTGACCACAAAGACTCCAGCAACGAGCTCACAGCCTCAACCAACCTGCCATTTTACAGTTTCTTCCTCTTTAAATGCAGTTTAAACCAAACAGAGGGACTTCCGAGCTTACACAAGAAAAAAATAAAGATATACAGGGAGATTGCTACCATAACCAGTGGACCTTCGGAGACCCAAATTGCCAGAGGAAAGATGATTAGAAGACACGTTAGCGACTTTGTTTTACCAAACATCAATGAATAGGATAAGTAGGTCAAAGGGTACCAGATCAGAATTAAAGTGTATCAAAGAAGATCAAAGGTTGTCAGAGCAAAATTAAAGAGTAGCAGATCAGAATTAAAGTGTATCAGGTCAAAATTAAAGAGCACAGTTAAGATAGGCAGCTGGCGTAGAGTTACTATAGAAGACAACTACTAGCCGAATTAAAGGGCCTGCCTCTAGCACAAACATCAGTTATCTTTTCCTATTTTAAAAGAGTAGTTGTTTCTATTTTACTTGTAAACAATTATTAGTCATCTTAGATATTATCTCACAACTGTTATGAGATATTTGTTTTGTAATTTTGAGCATAAGTACCCCTCCATTGGAGTATTGAAGGTGGATTCCTAGACTTTGTTGTAATACTGAATTTTTAGAACAAAGATTTGTTGGAATCAACTATTGCATGGCTTACTAGATGAAGAGTTGAAGCGGAAGACTTGTCACAGATTTCTTGAATCAACCACTAGATCAATAAGTCCTCTATATCTTGTGTTTTACAGTTTTCTTGTTTATTATATCATCTATGTTTCATAATTTGAATGATAAAGAAAAGATTAATATCAGAATATGCTTGGTTGCACTCTGTTTTTAGTCTTTATTGTTCCCTATGTTTTCTTTAGAATTAAGATAAGCAGCGAAATCTTAATTGCTCCTGTTTTCTAAATTATTTCATGTTGATTATTTGCTAAAAATACTTAACTACTCCTTATCAATAATCATCCATTTCCCTCTTTCAATAGGTTTAAGGATTCTCAACTGCCCTTCACCCAATTTGAGCCCACTCCATTTGTTTCAGGTCTTTTATTTGTTCCCTGTTTGACTACCTTGCTCTGTGAAGCCATCGTCTGTTAAGAAACCAAATCCAGAAAGCCATCTTCTTTGACTCCATTAGCTCAATGGACTGAACTAATCTTCCTTACCTCCCTGTTCTATCGAATCTCACCACCCAAACTCAAACAAAACTCCAGAACTTCATAACTAGCCCGATACCTTTAAAAACAAAGCTAAATCATAAAGAGAGAGCCCTCTCTAGATGCAGATTGGCTAAATTGCATATCTAAAAGATTTTCCTGTGGTTACCTCAGCATCCTTCCCTTTCTTACAACTTTTTGGAAAACTTGAGTGATAATAGGCTCTACAACAAGTAAGTTTAATAATTTCTATGCCCTCCTTTGCCTAATATGTCAAGAAATTGATCAAATAATTCTTCTCTTAAGGTTTACATTATTTTCATGGTTTTGATCTTCAAATGATGAATTGCTGCCCTAAACCCTATATTCCTTATCCCCACACCTATATTTGCAGCTAATACACCATCTCCATCCATCACAAAGCCTTTTCCCCTCATTTTCTATCATTTTCCTTAAACCTTGGTCTACCCTATCTCTTTCTAGGGTAGGCCTATGTTTTGGTCTTTTCCACCCCCTCCCCACACTCATTTACCAAAATTCCTTCTTCCTGTACTCATTGACATCATCCCCTACCCTCCTAAATTTCCTTAAAAATTTAGGCAACTCCTAAGTCCAGCCTACCACCTCATTCCCTCATAGCAGCAAATTTCATTACTTTTTCTTGCCTTTCACCTAGGGTTTGAAGTATGGAGCCTAATTCACCACCATCAGAGAAGAGGAAATACAAAAAGGGGAGAAATATACTAAGTTTTGAGTGCTCTAATTTCAATGAAATCACCTCCTTCCCTTTTGTCAAGAAATTCTTTGAAGATGTCAATTGTTTAGAGTTTTGTCAAAAAGTGTAGGAAGTATGTCACCATGAGCATATCACAAGTATATTTTCGCTCACCTTGAAGGAAGATAAGATCACCATTGCAAGGAATGATTTCATGTTTTCAGTGAATTCCATCTCTCAATCTACATGCATACCAAAACATGGTGAAAATTGGTTCAAAGGCATGAACCTAGACCTAGAAGAGTACAAATACTACCTAAAATCATAGTACAAAAGGACTCACTCACATGGTTTCCCATTCAGATACTTGTTGGAGAGATATGCACCATCAATTAAGGTTTTCATTAAATTCTTTACATGTGAGGGAATATTTTCTGGGTTATATCAATATCACATAAGGTTGCTCATTCACCTTACAACATCCAAGTCTCTCAATTTGTGAAGTTACTTGTATAGGAGATTAACCAAAATGTTTTAAAGGGTGAAAATGAAAGGAAAAGTGCATTATCCCAACCTATTTCACCATAGCTTGATAAAGGTTATAGTTCTCCATCAGTTGATAGAGAAATTTGGGTCATCAAGAAAGCATGATGAGATTTCCAAGGAACCTAGGCCTGAGGTGACCAACACATATTAGAGAGGCAGAAGGCTTGCATTTTCTCCTCAAATTGAGGAAGGGCCAAGCCTACTATATCAAAAAAACAAGGATCACCATCACATCATGAAGCTTCTTTGAATGATGAGGAGCCCATTGAGCATGATTTTAACCTAGTTGACTTGGAGGCACAAGATGAGCATAAAACCCTGCAACAAGTCATTAAAGAGAAGTATTCTCATGTCATGGAGCTAAAGGACAATTTGGCAAGAGCCAAATTCATCATTTCATTCCTTGAGCAAGAAAACAATCAACTTAAGGCAAAACGACTAGCCATGAAGAAAGAGAAATTCAAAACTAAGAAACAAGAGATGAAAGGCAAGGAACTAGTGGAAGGACAAGAGAAAGACCAAGAACAATGGGTCTTACAAAGTCTCTTCAGAAAGAAAGAGAACAAAGGCCACCAATGGAAGAATTGACCTTTGAGGAGAGGATTGCCAAGGAAATAAATGAAGACAAGGAGTTTTGGCTCAACAATATGAATTTACACCTTGAGAAGCTCCTTGACAAGGCTAACATGGATAAAAAGTTGCAAAGGATGATGGCCATCCATTGTTACACAAGGAATCAGGTTGCCAAGGTCAGAATCAAGCAGTTGAAGGCCAAACTCAAGGAAACCCTAATCAGCCGAAAGGAGAAGGGAGAGCTAGAGTTGCTTTCTTATGCATCCATGGTTTCATAACATAACTCATCAAGCATCTTTCGACAAATTCTTGGAGAATTTGGAGAAATTTTTGTGTATTGGTGCAGACTGGTGCAAATTTACAATTTTTGGCAATTTTTTATGTAGGTGAGCAGTGAGCTCACGCTGTGAGTTTTCCTTAGGGATCCAAATTATTGAAACTCAGAATTTTTGGAAATATTATGACCCCCTATCAAAACCCATTTTCTCATTTTCCTGATACAGGGCTCAATTGTTTAGAATTTTTCAAAAAAGAGGCCAAAAAGCACCTCTCTAACACTCTTTCTTCATTTCGCTACGCACTTGGAGACACCTTGGGAGAATGGTCATATCTCAGCCAAACATGGGTCATTTTGAGTGCACAAATACTCTAAAGACATCTAAACTCTCTCAAATTTCCAAAATAGGCTTCAGATAGGATTTTAACTGCATAACAACACTAAAAAATGGCCTCCAACATCTCGTTGTGCACCTAGAAATTTCAGAGATATTTTCAAAATTTTCACTGTGTAATTTTCTTGAAATTCCTAGTTTGACTTTAGTAAAATTAAAAAGAATGATGTAATTTTACTTTTTCGATGTATTCATGATGTAATTATGGATAAATTATTTTAATAATTTTTTTTATGTTAAATTAAACCTCATTAATGAGGAAAAACTCAAATCAAAGTCTAAAAGAAGAGTTTGTATTCAACCTTCTCAGTCCCACTTGTTGGTTGAGATATTTTTGGGAATTGTTCCACCACTCATGGATTCGACCCCTAAGGGTGGGGAAACTGTTTATTTTGGTCTATATGTATCGTTTTCCTCATTCAGGGAGAGGGATTGGACATTTGAGGAGAGAACTCTTGTAGCTTGTGCTTGAGCATTTTCAGGAAATCAAAGGAACAATTGCAGCTATTATCTACGAATTCATGTGCAGTGAGTTTGTGATCTTGTATTTTCTCTGTTATAGTTTCATATGAAATATATTCATCTTCTCTTTCCACTCATCAATTATTCAATGGTTTTTCCTTAAGTTTATAAGCATAATTCTTTTCATAAAGCTTTATTTTGATGAGAATATCATTATGTGTTATTTTTTTCTTGCTTAATGAATTCATGATAGATATGCTCATTAATGCCTCTTATTTCTTGTGAACACTAAACCATGACAAAACTATTTCTACCTTGCTCCTTTATATCTTTGTTGTTGTTACCATTTTGATCCTTTGACCTAGTTACCTGGTTTTCATCCCTTGTCTAGCATCAAAACCCTAAATTTTCAAAACCTATTTGATCCTAGCATATCTACCCTAAAATCCTTTTATATTGGAGTAAATTCTTTGGTTGTGATCTCATAGAGAGACCCTCTTTGGTTTGGTAGGGCTAGCTACCAAACTGAAATCTTGGTCTATGGTTACCTTCATCGATTCCTCTAAACCTGGGACATTGTGGAGGATAACATTTTGGTGTCATTTCCAGGGAACGAAAGATCATATATTCCCTTGGAAAGAACAACGAGGATCATATCTAATTGGTGATGGTGAACAGTGATCAGACACAAGAAAGGTTGTGCATCTTTCACCTGGTGACTCCAGTGTCAAAGAATCCTAAGGTTTAGAATTTTCATGGCAACTCCATTGTTCAAAAACCAATAGTTTTAAGAACTTCTTGGTGACTTAACTATTTTGAGATGGATTCAACTCCTCAAAGGTATGCTCCTATGAATCAAGCTCATATTCCTAGTTTTCCAAATTGAATTCCTTGCATAGATTGGCAAACTAATTTGCCCAAATTCATATATGGAAATGAGGATGAGTCTATTCTGCATCTAATCAAATTTCATTGGCATATACATATTAAGCTCAGGATTAGGTTTCATGAGGACTGTTTGATGAAAATGTTTATGGATACCCTAGAAGGAAAAGAAAGATCATGGTATGAAGGATTGAAGCTAGGTAGCTTATTCTCTCTTAAAGAATTCCACACAACATTCTTTGAGTTTTATGGAAAATCTCATCATTCATTCTTGTTATTCGAAGATTGTTGTGAATCCTATGAAAATTTCATTCAATATCTTGAAGAGACTTTTGGTGATGAAGAATGTCTAGATTATGAGTTCATAGAGACCCTTTATGAATATTCTTCCCAACATAAAATAACAGATATTATATGCTTTGATATAAAGGATCGTTCATAGCACACATCAACTCCTTCTTTGCTTAAAGATGAAATAGATTTTCTTCCTTTGATTCTTGGCTAGTGTGTCAAGGGTTATTTCGAATCTCTCAATAATTTCATATGCCTATCACTTTCATCACTCAGTTGAGTCTACCATCATGAAAACATCATTTACATCACTTCAGTCACATCATGATGGCCTCCATTCAACCCAGTGTCACCATTAGGTCATTAGGATTAAGGTCACAAAATCAGGCATTTAATGTATAAATCTAGAAAATGAGGAGTTGCAATAGGTAAATTTGTTCAATAACACTTGATTTCAAATGTAATTTATGTTTTTATGTATAATAATGTTCCTAAGGTTCTAAAGTTACAAGAAGAGGTCCTAAGGCTACAAAACTCAAAAATAAAGTGTGTTGGTGAGGCAGGCTATCCTACCTCATTAATCACTTAGACACTGAAAGAAAATTATAAAAGCACATGGAGGAGCTCAAATTGGGTGAAGGGCAGTTGAGAATCCTTAAACCTATTGAAAGAGGGAAATGGATGATTATTGATAAGGAGT